>QFCE01002469.1_pt1:0-40000 | contig 158842 bp, 161 predicted proteins | sample 5346091 | NCBI WGS metagenome assembly QFCE01 (sample SAMN09062252, study PRJNA434731) | Human gut metagenome, whole genome shotgun sequencing project. | isolation source: stool timepoint A chromium assembly | host: Homo sapiens | collected 2015
TGCTATTTAATGACTATAAGGATTTGAATACTCAAATTATGTTGTCAAGTAGCAAAAAAGCTGAAGATCAAGAAGATCAATGGATTGTTGATGAAAATAGCACAATATTGACTACGATATTTGAAAAAGCAAATAAAGTATGGAATCTGGGGTTGAAATAAATGAAAGCAATTAAAAACTTATGTTTGTTTTGTTTCCTGATTTTTGGAATACTTATGCAATCTGAAATATTTCAAGATCAGCTTTGGAACTTTTCTACAGCATATTTTACGTCATCACGCTATGAAGTTGCTAGTGAAGATATGTCGCAGTTTCTGAAAGATGTATCAGAAACTGCAACGGAGAATGATGTACATATTTTTTCTCAGTACAATGAAATCAATAATAAATACCTTTCAACACTTCATATTTATGGCGATGATAAAGTAATCAGACAAACATTAAAAAATACTGCAAACATAGAAGAATCAGAATATACCGCTTTAGTTTCCGGAATTACGAAAGTAAAATTTCATAATCTCTCAGAATTGCAAAGTACCTCTGTGGGTTATGAAAACTTTATCTCATACATAGGAAATGAGGACAATATTATCTCTGCATATCAGAAATTATCAGAAAAATATAGCTTAACTTATCCAGAATATTGGAATTCTACGGAAAAGGACATGATTTTTATTATATGGGGTATGATTATTGCATTGATGATTGTTCTAAATGTAATTGAAGTGGTTAGGCGAAAAAAAGAGGTTGTTGTACGAGTTTCCTTAGGAGAAAGTGCTGGTTTCATAGCATTTAAGGCTGCTTTATTCGATGTAACTTTTGACATTGCATTATTTATTGTTGCAAAAATATTGCTGTCAAATTATATATCGGGAGCATATGAGAATAGACTCGTCACAATTTTATATTCCATTGGAATTATTCTTTCCACTATTCCATATTGTTCTTTTTGCTTTTTTGATATTAGAAAGGCATTCGCAAATGCAACACACAAAAGAGGAGTGGATTTTTTAATTTATTCGTTAAAATTTATAGCAGGGGTAGCCGCTGTTTTTACAATTACCACTAATATTAGTAGTATTCATAATAACCTATTTACAAATGAACATTTGTTAGAAGAATATTATGATGCAAATTATTTTACCGTAAAGACTACTGATTTTAATGCTGAAAAAGAAGAAGCTTTTTGGAATAAACTATACAAGAATGAATATAACACATTAAAGCCTGTAATATGCTTGAATATTTTAAATGATAAAAATGATGTGATATATGTAAATAATCATGCAAAAGATATGTTACAAGGTTTTACGAAGCAGATAAATGCAGTAGAGAATGAATCTTCTGATTTGATTATTTTCATTCCAAAGAATAGATATTTTGCTAAAAACAAGCAATTAGCCTATGACTCCTTGAGCCATGTTTTAAATCATGATAATTTACAACAATTAAATATTCAGTACATAGAGTATAGCGAAACAGAATACTTTTCCTATTTAGATACAAGTAGAATAAATGGTATCGAAAAAAGCAAAAATCCGATAATTATTTATCAGGCAAACAAAGATTTAGCAGTCAATGGTGGGTATCTTGAAAGCTATAAAGCAGGAGCAGTTTTATTTCAATGTGATGAAAAACAGCTAAGAAATATCAGCAAAAAGTATGAAGATATGCTTGGAAATTATCAGCTAGTAATTACAAACGTACATGAACAGTATTTATATAATCACACATTTTTAATAAAACTCGTGGGATTTTTAAGTTCTCTTTGTACGATTGTATTGCTTTTAAATATTATGATTATTGTTACAGTAAGTAGACTAGAGTTCCGAGAAAATGCAATGAAAATTTCCTTGATGAAAATCTTTGGATATAGTTTATTTGAACGGCACAAAACACTTCTTAAAATGATTGTAGTGGAAAATTTTGTGATATTAGTAGGTATGCTTATCTATTCTTTATTATCGGTACAGACTGAAGTAGGAATTAGCATTCTTGTTAGTTCATTTATGGCACTAATAGAATTTACAATTATTTTCTTTAATATCACAATTGTTGAAAAAACAAACATACCGAAATCATTAAAAGGAGGTTGCTTATGATAACAATTGAAAATCTATGCAAAGCATATAATGATAAAATTTTGTTCAAAAATTTTCATTTGGAAATTCCAGATAGCCGTTTTTTGGTAATTAGTGGCGAAAGTGGATGCGGAAAAAGTACTTTACTTAATATGATTGGAGGTATTGAAACTCCTGACAAAGGTTCTATTATTGTGAATGGTTTTGATGTGGCAAAAAAAGGAAAAAAGCAGAAATATTTCAAAGAAGTTGTTGGATTTTTATTTCAAAATTTTGCCCTTTTGGAAAACAAAACAGTAAAAGAAAATCTAGAAATAATAAAAAAATCAGGTAGAACGGATATTTCAATAAATGAAGCTCTTGAAAAAGTTGGTTTACAGAAAGTAATTAACAAAAAAGTCTATCAATTATCTGGTGGCGAACAGCAGAGAGTTGCGTTAGCTCGTTTAATGCTAAAGAAATGTTCGATTGTATTAGCAGACGAACCAACTGGTTCCTTAGACAAAAAAAATAGTGAGATTGTTATGAATATATTGCATGAGTTAAGTGAACAGGGAAAAACAGTTATTGTTGTAACTCATAGTGAAGAAATTGTAGCACAAGAAAAGCATGTTCTATATTTATAATTACCCATAATAGAAGAATATGTTCTTTCGGGAGACACCTCCTCTAAGAACATATTCTTTTGGTTAAAATTGATTATAAAGATACTTTTATTTCAGTATATTCGCTATATTGATGGGATATATATTTGCATATTATTTATATGGATAAGGATTATAACTCTAGTGAGTCTTCTGCATCTACCCACATCTGTAAATTACCCTCAAGATATAATCTTGCATATTCCAAAGGCTCATCCACAGCCAATGAAGTAAGCGCACATTCTGATCCGTATGTGGTTTTTAGATTTTTTTCAGCTTTCCAGCAATCAATGCGAAGCATATATCCGGCACTTGTGTAAACATCAATACTATCGTGATTTATGTTGTATTCTGCATAAATTGTTCTCATCGTATCTTATCTCCATTTTCTTTTAATAATCAGTTATAGAGTTAAATATCGAAAACATTTCAATCAGTTCACCATGTCGTTATTGTTATACTGTGTTATGAAATTTTCTTTCCCTTATTTTTTCCCATATTAAGGTTCATGAAAACCAATGTGAGAATATAACACAAGGGAAAGAGTAAGGGAAAGCTCACTTGCTACAAACTTAGTATTTTCAAGGGTTTGCGAAGAATTTGATAATTAAATATAACAGTTATTAAATTTCCTAAAATATGTGAAATATCAACTTGAAGTTGTTTAACTGATTCTATAATGTCCTATGATATCATCACGATGTTCCAGTATATCCTCTTCATAATATATTTGATATGGATTTGCATGATGGATAACAAAACATATACCTTTTCGATTTCTCTTGTCAGATATAATTCCGATATGTTTTTTAAATACAACAATATCTCCACCTTGCCATTCTTCTATTTCATTTATTTCTGTAGTAAGACTTATTGCATTATTATCGAAATATACTTTTAAGTTTTTAACTCTTCTAAAATCTATATTTTTATCAACGGCATCTATATCATATAATTCTTTATTGTTTTTTATATCCTCATTTACTAATACCATCAAATCATATCCTGCATCTTTTAAAGCAAAAGCTACTACATCAGTACAAACCCCATATTCATCATTTGGATAACCTGTGTTGTAATATTTGCTTTTATATTTTGGATTAGTTTTTATGTAATTATTTGCATTATTTAATATATCTGTTTGGTCATCTATACCATCATTGTCTTTATCAATATTGCTCTTGTAAGCTTCTATATTGAAATCTGCATTTGTATATTTTTTATGTGGAATATAATTAAAACAATACAACACATATAAAGCAGCAATTATTAGCACTGAAAAACAATAAGCGTTATTCCCTTCTTCATACATTCTCCGTTAAACAACTTGCGATTTACCAATTTCATTAAATAATAAATTTCACGAACTAACTACATTGTCAAAAAATTCATTACAAGATTCACCATTATATCTTTTTCTTCTGGTCTTGACTCTGCAATCATAAGCGTAATCGCAACCAATGCTCCATCACTGATTATCTTATTATCATCTCTATATAAAGCATTATTCCGAGCAAGGAATTCCAAAAATAACGATGCTGCAATTCGCTTACATCCATCTGCATATGGATGATCCTTAATCATAAAATATAATAAATTAGCAGCTTTTTCCTCTAATGACGGATATACATCTCCACCAAACACACTCTGATAAACTGCTGCCAAAATACCCTCAACTTTACCATTTTCTTTCTCCACACCGAATACATCCGATTTAAATGAATCCTCCATGTGTGAAACCATTTTTTTACATTCCTCATATGTTATTTTATATATAGGCCTGTTTCCCACTGGTTTTTTAAGAGATTGATGATCATATTGGTCTAAAAGCATTAATGCATCTGTATACGAGGTAACAGCCTTTAAAATGTCTGATTCTTCAACCTCCAATGTGCTTGCAAGCATCTTTGTTTGAATATCAACAGTTCTTTCAAGCGCTTGCAAGCGTTTTTCATTAATAGCATAACCTTGAATCACATATTTCTTTAAAACAGAATTAGCCCATCTACGAAATGCGATGCCTCGTTTTGAATTAACACGATATCCCACAGATAATATCATATCAAGATTATATATCTTAGGTTTTCGTCCTCCGGAACTTTTATCGGAAAAACCGATAGAAGTCTCATCCAACTCGCCTGACGACAATTCTCCCATTTGTTTCTGTGTTAACCAAACTGTTTCTAATTCTGGACTTAGCTCAACTTCAATATTTATATCGCCATCTGTAAATAAAACAATTTCATTTTTCAAAAAAATCACCCTCCTTATGAATCGCGCACGGGATAATCTTGCCATGCGCATCCGTTCTGTAAATAAGAATTTTTATTCCCAGTCAAATTCATCAATAGCCGCTTGAACTTCTGTAGAAACTGATTCCTCGTTTTTTAGCTTCTTAATAACTTCTGCAAATTTTTCGTGCTTTGGATTATTATATTCCTATAATCAGCGTTCCTGTGCCGACTGTTTTTCCATACTTTGGTATATCTTCTTCCTTTACTTTTCGCCTGTTATAAGAGTGAATTGTGCTGATATTGCCTTTGATATTTACAATTCCCACAACAGATATGAACACTCCCAAAATCAACATTATAATATTTTCCATAATGACCTCCTAAAAATAGAATAGTTCCTCAAATTTTTTGTCCAATGCAATACAAAGAATTAGAGCCAATTTTGCAGTTGGATTAAACTGTCCTGTTTCAATAGAACTAATGGTATTTCTTGATACCCCTACCATTTCTGCAAGCTGAGCTTGAGAAAGATTTGCTTCTGTGCGAACTTCCTTTAAGTGATTTTTCAGTTGTAATTGTTCTTTCATATTCTCACCTCTAAAAGGTGGCTAACAAATCCAACAAATGCCAAAATGGAAAGCACAAAAAACAGAACGGTCAAGACCAAATCACTCTTTCGCTTCATTTTGATAAAACGAACTAACCATTGTGTTGCAATAATGCTGAAGTATATAACCCACGGACTGTAAATCATAGTATGAGCAAGCATAGAAGATAACAGCGAAAGCAAACAACACACTAAAGCACCAACTCTGCTTGCGTGACTTCCGGCTTGATATACCACTTCCATTTCAGCCAAGTCCTTATTGCGATGTTCTTTTCTGCTTGCATTTAAGATTTCGTCCTTTTTCATAAAAACACCTCCATGCCAAGTTTTCTTTGCATATTTTATATTATACACATACCAAGTTTTCTTGTCAATAGAGTTCATAAAAAAGTTACAACTGATATAATAGGTAACTTTTCTACCACTTCGATTATACTCGCAACTTAATGACTTCTTGAATACTTGCCGAAAAAGAAAAACTGCCATCGGTTTGACAGCAATTCTTCTTCGGTTGGTATCCGTTAGGAATACACAATATCATTCAATACAATCTCATCGGCACAGGCTCGAATGTTATTCATCAATCCTATCCATCTCATCATATCCGTTGCTTTCAGTTCTTCCGTTACACCTTGCTTCTTTGCCATTTCCTTTATCAGATATCTTTGTGATGCTGGGGGCTGCGCTGCATTGGTTTGGAATGTACCTTTATGTGTATTAATAAAAGATAGATAAAAATGGGCCTATTTTCACAGTCCATTTTTCTGTTGCTAGTAGTTGATTATAGACATAAACAATGGTATCCTTTAGTCAATTATAAACATGATGAGTAAATATTATAAATGCAAGGAGAAAATGCTATGGATAGAGTAGAGAAAATGCTTGGAAGAATGAAAGCAAGTAAATTATACAGATGTGTGGATTGGGATCCGGAGGGTAAGGCGAAGGATCTGGTAGATAAGTTCAACAGTGCTTCGAGGTCTGAGACTATGACAAGAACCGGAGAATATCTTGGAAAATTATTTGCACACATGGGAAAGGAGTGTTATATAGAGCCACCTTTTTATTGTGACTATGGAACCAATATACACGTGGGAGATTATTTCTATGCAAATACAGGGCTGATAGTTCTGGATCAGTGTGATGTCATCATTGGAGATCATGCATTTCTGGGACCAAGGGTCAATATATACTGTGCATGTCATCCGATAGATGCGATGATCAGAAATACCGGTGTGGAGCTTGGCAAGCCGGTTACAATAGGCGATAATGTATGGATCGGTGGCAATACGGTCATCAATCCGGGTGTGACCATAGGTTCAAATGTTGTCATAGGCTCAGGGTCGGTTGTCACAAAGGATATTCCGGATAGTGTGATAGCGGCAGGAAATCCATGTAAAGTCATAAGAATGATAACAAATAAAGATAAGGAATATTGGCTTAAGCAGCTAGAGGAATTTGAGGCAGACACAGGTGAGCCGGTAAAGCTGGAGCAGGACTGATTCAACATTGCTGCTGTGAGTTGAGATTCCAAAGCGTTTTTGAAGGATATACATTTGACAAATTACAGATTTACTTTCAGCTACGATGGCACTCTCTGCTACAGCAAATGGCCGGAGCTTGATCAGCCAAACCTGGCACTCATTGAATATCTCCAGGAATGGAAACGTAATGGCAATAAACTCATTCTCTGGACTTGCCGTGCGGGGGAAGCCCTGTCAAAAGCTGTCGAATGGTGCCGGGAACAGAATCTTGAATTTGATGCAGTTAATGACAATCTTCCGGAAATCATCGAATTCTATGGACACAACAGTCGGAAGATTTCCTGTGATTACTATATCGACGACCGGATGCTGCTTCCGGAAAACGCAAAGGCATAGAACCCGTAATGGGGCTATGCCTTTGTTCTTATTCTGGCATTCATTTTTAGTTAGTGCGGGTTATTTACCTAATACAGTTTTTCTCATAATAAAAATCTGTTAGTTAAACTTTTTCAAATTTTGCTACTTCATCCGATAAATCTTCCGAAAGGTTCTTATTTTCGTCCGCCTGCACTGTAATTGCTGAAATTGCTGTTACAAGTTGTGATATCTCTTGTGCTACGTTTGTAACACCTTTTGCAGATTCTTCAATCGCTATAGAAATGTTATTGATACCTTCATTCATATCATTCATTGTACCTAAGCTATCTTTTGACTTAACTGCAAACTCGTTAAATGTATTACTTGCCTGATCAGAATCAGCATCATAATTTCCAATAATTTTTACAAATTTGTCATAATCAAGTGCTACCTTTTCATCTACAAAACGAATCATTTCCGTTGCATTTCCAGACAGATTGTTTACTGCCTCAATAACTTTTCCACTGATTTCCTGAATATTGTTTGCTGTCTCACGTGAACTATCTGCAAGCTGTCTGATTTCATCTGCAACAACGGCAAAGCCCCTGCCTGCTTCCCCTGCTCTTGCTGCTTCAATCGATGCATTAAGTGCTAGAAGATTTGTCTGTGCTGCGATATTTAAGATATTTTCTGTAAGTTTTGCAATTTCATTTACAGACTTAGATGCTTCTACTGCCTCCGCGACATCCTTTTGAATGCCATCAAATGTTTCTACTGTTTTTTCTTTTGATGCAATCGCTTCTTTATAGCTATTTTCTGCAGTAAGCTTCACTTCATGCAACTTCATTGCAGAGTTCTTAGCATCCTCATTCATGCCTGCCATTTTCTCTAGCAGATTATTACATCCTTGGGCTAAATTATATAGAGAAGCAGATACCTCTTCCATGGATGCTGCAAGTTCTTCCGATGTTGCACTCACATTGGATGCACTCATATTTGAAGATTCCGCCTCATTTTGTACAAGATAGGAAGATTTTTTCATATCTTTTGATACACTCTGAATCTTTACCATAAGATTTTGTAATGTTTCAATAAAATGGTTGACACCATTTGCAAGCTGACCAATTTCATCACTGGTTTCATCAAATACTCTTAACGTAAGATTACCCTGTCCTGATTCTATACCTAAAATGATATCATCCAAATCATTCTTTGCTCTTTTTGCTGGACGAACAATGGACTTATTAATAACAATCGAAAGAAGTACGATTACAATAATATTAGCTACCACAAGTGCAAGATCAAAAATGATGCTTCCATTTATTCTGTAGTTGCTATGTCTGATGGCTTCTGCCACTTCTCCTTTTGCTGTTTCAAAAACCGCGGTATCATTATTTTTCACTGCTTCTTCATATTGTTCAAACTGTTCTATAAGCACATTATTCTTTTCTCGAATAGCTTGTAATGCCATTAAATTAAAGACTGTAATCAAAACTGCAAAAAAGCCTACAGACACTAACATTGTTACTAACTTTTTTCCCAAGTTCTTTCTCTTTTACATGTTTATTTTTCTTCTTTCTGCGAAAAGCGCCAATGCGTTATGTTTTGGAATTTTTTACCATCATCCTACCCCACCCCACAAAATTTTGTCAATACTTTATTCTCTTGATAGAAAATTTTAATCTTTACTCTGATGAGGATGGCGTGAAACACATCCGTATCAAATCCAGACCTAATAAATGGCATGAGAATGACTGCCCTTTCTGTCACAAGTCATGTCCTGCTTATGACAAACATTCCAGCAGACCAACCACTTGGAGGGGGCTGGACTGGGGTGGTATTCTGGTCGAAGTTGAATACCAGACGCATCGTATCATCTGCCTTGAACATGGGGTATATGTTGCCGAAGTTCCATGGGCATATCCAGGTAGTAGATTTACCAAGGATTTCGACCTTACCGTTGCATGGTTTGCATCCTATCTTCCAAGAAGTACCACATCATACTTCATGAGAGTGGACTGGGAAACTGTAGGCCGCTGTGTCAATCGTGCTCTTCACGATTTAGAACCGGAGCGCTCAAGAAGACTTGATGGTCTGGTTAATATCGGCATTGACAAAATCAGTTACAAAAAGGGTCACAAGTAGACAATTTGTAGACACTTGCTTCTATCGCCCATTTTCTCAATATCTGTCATTCAAAATCCAAAGTAGCCAGAAAGTGAATACATTAAATTTATTGACATGGAGATAATAATAGCATATAATTAAAGTACGTAAAACCATACGTTTTTATGTACGGAAAGGAGTGTTTTATATGTTAGCAGTAAAGAGCATGGATGTTAGAGATAATTTCAAGAGTTTATGTGATAAGGTTTTTAATGGTGAAACATTAATTATATCAAGACCCAAGAACGAAAATATTGTTATGCTTTCCGAAGCTGAATACAACGAAATGATGAAAGCCAAGCGAAACGCTGAGTATCTTGCTATGCTTGATAAATCTATGGCAGAGGCTGAGGCAGGTGGTTTTGTTACTAAGTCCATTGAAGAATTGGAGGCATACGAATAAATGAATATAGTATTTACTCCTACTGCTTGGGAGCAATACACCGAATGGCAGAGGGAAGATAAAAAAATGGTTAAGCGGATCAATGAGCTTATTAAGGATATTGACCGCAATGGGCTTTTAACCGGAATTGGTAAGCCAGAACCATTAAAGCACCGAAAAGCATGTAGCAGACGCATTACCGATGAGCATAGATTAATTTACTATATGGATAACATCCAAAATCTGATTATATACTCATGTAAATATCATTATGAAGATTAGCACTTTAAACGGTGCTAATTTTTTTACAATTTCTAAAGGTTCGCATATTTTCATTAGTGGACCTGCTTTGCACTGTCTCCGCAAAGTTCTCCGATCACATCAATACTTCTCTTTCCTGTATTGTGGTCAACTTGACCACAATTTTTATCCAGTCAATTACTGTAATCAGCTATAAACCTTAGATAAGTACAGCTTGTTAGCAACTTTTTAGCTACAGCTAATATTTGGGGAAGTATGTAATGATACTAACTACATCAATCCTATGACTACCATTCCCTTAGAGGTGGAAATGATGTCTATATTTAATTGACTAGATTTATATTTATAATATACAACGTGAGCGTGTATTTGTCTATGGAAATTTCGACTACTTTTTATTTTTGAAATTAGAGGATTTTCCAATAATGCATTTCCATTAAAACCAACGCTTCCTTATAGACGCTATATTATTTATTCTTTCCAAATAGGTGCAAAAAAAGAGCATTTACGGTTTTACGGTAAATACTCTTTTTACTGCCAATATTCAATTTATATCATTCGGTTTTCATAATCTTGTAATTCATGGAAAATATCATCCACATATACAACATCATTTTCTATTCTGTACAACATAAAGTATCTGTGCTGTTGAAAATTTATTCGACGATATCCAAGGCTCTGTAAACGTGGATTGTCGCATACATTCAAACTACTCGCTACATACTTCAACTTTTTAATAGTATCCTCAAAATCATCAAGCACATTTTTGGCTGCCTGCTTATTTTTCTTGGCAAAAAGCAGATACTGTATAAACTGGTTCAAGTCTTCTTCTGCTTCAGCTGTTACAACTACTTTATAATCCATATTTTCCTCTCATATCTGAAATCACATCATCTGCATTTCGGTAATTTCCCTTTTTTGAAGATTCTCTGGATTGTTCCAGTCTTTGAAGCATCTCTTCTTCTGTCATAGATGTATAAGGATTATGCACAGTTCGTTTTATTTCAAATGGAAATCCATTATATGCAACCGCCTGCGTTAAAAACATCCTTATTGCTGATGTCGTATCAGTTCCAAGATCTTTAAAAAGCTGATCTGATTTATTTTTTAAGTCATCGTCTACCCTGATCTGAATTGTACTTGCCATTTTAGAAACCTCCTTTTTTCTTCATTATAATGCCATTTCATTGCTGATTCAATACAATTGTATTGATGTTTTGCTCGCTTTTATTGAATAATTTCTATAGGCATGATGGAGATAGACTCACTACTTTTCATTACTTCATTGTCTTAGCCAGCGAATTAAGCAACGCCCGCATTTCCGGATTCGCCAGAGCTTTCATCAATAATTCCATATCGACTTCTTCAGAAGAGAAATTGACGTAAGGGAAGGAAAAGCTATGATTATACTTAAAGGGTTAAAGAAATTACTGGTATTGCCAATTATATTGGTTTTAGTTTTTATTTGGCTGATTGTTAAGACTTTGGTATCACTATATGAGATTGTACACGGAATAGTATACTTGTTTGTAATCATTTTTAGCATTCTTCTCATAGCTGTTTATGGCGACTGGCTTCAGACAGGATTACTAGCTGTAATCGGCTTCACAAGCTTCTTACTATTAGCAGTAGGCGTCTTGGGAGAAGTGATGTTAGAATCGATAATAAAGCTGATTTGGAGCTTTTAATAGCATCTAGGAAAAAATTTGCTTTTATAACTAAAATTATAGGATTGGGAAAAATAATATTGATTGAAAAGAAGTTTTATGTTTACTAATTTGGAGGTATTGACATGTTTACAACAAACTCAGGACGTTTTATTTCATACTATGGAAGAGAACATACATTAGATATCCAAAGGCAGGATGGAAATAATCCCACCATAAGCACAATTGATCAGCTATTTAATGTTTTATTAAATGTTTGGTGTAAAGAAACGGCTTACCCAAGTTGTCAAAAAGATTATGATTATGATAATGACCCTACATACGGACAATGTGCAATAACTGCATCACTCGTTTATGATCTATTTGACGGCACGATTTACAAATTAAAAGTTGATGGTGGAGGAACACATTACTTCAATAAAATCAATGGCCACTATATTGATTTGACCAGTGACCAATTCGATTTATATGATATTCCATTAGAATATGTTCCAAATGAAGTGGTACCGAGAGAATATTGCGGAATGAATGCTGATACAAATATGCGATATCAATTACTCGTGCGTAATTCATGTATGCCGTCACCAGCACAACCGGAAGTTTTGGATATTTTTCTTTAATCCTCATAGCTGTTTTCAGCCCATCCATCCCCTGCATATTGATGTCCAGAAATAATAGCTGACACGCTTCCAAAGCCGATTGTTCTTCGCATAACTGTTCTCCAGAATCATATTCTGTAATAGTAAACTCATAATTCTTTTTTTCGCCATAGTCTGACAGCAAATCTGACACATTTTTTCTGTCATCTATCCTGTCATCACAAATAATAATGTTCATATTTTTCATTCCTGTCTTTGATTGCTCTCATGCCTATAAACCATACAAGTCTCACCTAGCACTCTTTATTATATCAAACAAATCTTTCACTCGATCATTCTCTGCATCAAATGACTATTTTCCGCATAGAACGACTATCTCCTATAGAAACGCAGAAGCACTGTATCTCAAACTCTTTGAAATACAATGCTTCCCTGCATTTTCTATATCGTCATGTTGATATTATTACTTTACTATCCTGCACACTCTCTGGGAGTGACTGTATCTATCAAAAAAGAAGCCAGCAGTTTATTCACGCACTACTGACTTCCTATATTATTCATTTTATTTACTTCGCTGCGTCTCAGACAAGTTTTCCATCTTTAAACACAATCTCTTGCCCTCCAGGTATCCGTCCTCTCTCTTATCTGCACCGATTACCTTTGCGATGGACTGCGCCACCGAAGGTTTCTCGGCAATTACTAATTTTATATTTTTTCACTCAAATTTTGTTTCCTTCTTTCATTTTTTATTTGCTTTTTGATAGCATAAATGCTATCATGTATATAGAATAAATATTTCCACTTGGAGAACATATACTAATGTACAACATTGAATTTTAGGAAGATTCCAATGGCAGATCAGAGCTTTGGGAATTTCTTGAATCTCTTCGAGTCAAAGCAGCTACAAACAAAGATGCCCGTATTCAATACAAGCAGATAAGTTTGTACATCCAGCTCCTCGAAGATAATGGTACACGGCTTAATGAAAATATCACAAAACACCTTGATGATGATATCTGGGAGCTTCGCCCAGGCAATAACCGTGTTTTATATTTTTATTTCAAAAATGATACCTTTGTGCTTTTGCATCAATTCCGCAAGAAAACTCAAAAAACTCCCAAGCGCGAAATTGAACGGGCAAAGGCTGAACGTGATGATTACCTTGCCCGAAAGGAGGCTGAATGATTATGAAAACCTGGAATGACTATAAGGAACATGTAAGAACCGTTGATCCTGAAATTGGAAAAGACATCGATGAAGTTGAAAATATTTCCTCCATCGTAAGTGCCATGGTGGAACAGCGTACTTCTCTTGGACTTAGCCAGAGAGAGCTTGCTGCTATGTGTGGTATTCCACAATCATCCGTAGCACGGATCGAATCCTGCAAAACAACCCCGAATCTCGGAACACTGCTTAATATTTTTCAGCATCTCGGTTTACAGCTTACAGTAAGACCTACAAAACCTACCGTTTAAAATCAAGGAGAATCTCTGCGAAGAGGTTCTCCTTATCACATTTCTTCAATTCACGTAAAAAGCCCGTCCAGAATAGATTGATTTATCTAATCTGAACGGACTCTTTTAAAATTCTGAAGTGTTCCCTGCGGGAATCGAACCCACAATTACAGCTTAGGAGGCTGTCGTTATATCCATTTAACTAAGAGAACAAATGCCGATTACCGGCAGTTCCTGACAATTTATTCAAGGCAAAGGTTTCCCTGCATCCAGACATTTCCACGAAAACGTCTGCCTATCGCAGGTTCACCCAATAAATCTTTTTCATTGATACACACATCGAACTGGATGTTATTGCACAACAACTTCATTCCATACAATTTTTCGTGTGTAAGTTTATTTTCCATCGTGACACAGTCAATGATTTCTCCCAATACCGTATACTGGTCACTCTCAATCCCAAACGGCATAAACGTTGACTTCACGATACTGAAAATATCTTCCTTCATCACTCTCTGGGACAGCAGTGCATAAGTATCCATATCCTCCAGCGTAAGGCTTTCAATTGCATCTTCATCGCCTTCTCTTGCCTGTGCGATCAGCTGATTGTGCCGGTCATTTTTCTGGATAGCTGGTACATCATTTTTTTTTCTCTCCACAACCGGACAGAGTATTTTTCCCTCGGTGGAAAGTCCTGCAAGCATTGCCCCATAATGTATTTTGGAAAGGTTCCGGTTTGTCTCTGCCAGATAATCCGCTACATTCTGTATATAAAAAATCAGTGTAACTCCAAGATTAACCTCGTCACATACTCCTGCATAGGACTCTTTCTCGGCATGTTTTTCTACATCAATCTGCTCATTCGTCGTAATACTGGTACCAAACACATACGGATAGTAATAATCCATATGAAAACTGTCATCTTCCTGATAAGTACCCCGAACCGTAATTCCGGCATTTGCCGCAAATGAACCTGACAGTTCCGCAAACTCGTTTCCCTCAGAATCTTTTGTAATTTTCATAATCTCCGGACGGGTAATTACTTCATCCAGTATCATTTCAAGATCTTTTTTTGTAATATCTGAAAATCCAATCGCCCTAAGGAATTTGTGCACTTCGCGGTTCTCCTTTCTCCATACATTATTACATTCTATCATATTATTTGAAGAATGGAAATATCCTTTTGTAACATTAAATTATATTTTTTTTCTGACTCCCCGGAATGAAAATCCAGAACAACCGGACACTTCGGATCCTCTGTCTGCAAAACGACAATTCCCTCTGCCTGATTACTCATCTTCACTACCGTTCCTACCGGATAATAGGCAATCTTAGATAGCAGGGTTTCCACCACTTTCCGGTCATACTTGTGTATGATTCCTTCCTGTATCTTTCCGATTGCATCCTGCAGGGGAATCCGTATGCACTCCATGCCCGTAATATAACTGTCAAATGCATCGCATGCCTGAATAATCCTGCATTCCATTGCAAAATCTCTGCGGCGCATCGGAAACCCGCTTCCATCAAGTCTTTCATGATGAAATAAAACCATCTTTTTTGATACTTCCGGGATCCAGCTTTCCTCATCCAAAGCGGAATATCCTAAAATGGTATGTTTTTTGTACTCAAATGCTTCTATGGGATCTTCCTTTTCCCAGTCCCGGTTCACATATCCTGTTGTGATATAACGGAGTCCGAGATCATGGAGCAGTGCCCCGACTGCAATATTATATTGCCTCACCTGATCCAGATGAAGTAATCTTGCCACAAATACACTCACAAGTGTTACCATGACAGTATGTTCATATAAATTTACAATCCGGGCATTGATATCAATAATTATATTTTCCGGTATTTTGCTTACTTCTTTTACAACTTCATTTGCGATTACTTCAAATTCGCGCAGTGACTTATTCTTATGATAGATATGGTTTTCCATCACCCGCTGTACGCGTTCCACAAACTTACCGAAAACAGAATAATCAATAATCCGCGATGGCATTTCATAATTTTCATACGGATCTTCTACCATAAGGGTGTCAATCCCAAGTGAACGGATCAAAGGAACATATTCCTTCTTGAGCCTGCTTCCTCTTGAAATTAATATCATTTTTTCATCTGTAAGAACTGGTTCTGCTAATATTTCATTTCCACACAACTCGCTTACTGATTTTACCCTCATGTTACACTCCCATTATTTTGCAGGATTGCTGCCGGTAGATTCTTTTGCCATCTTTAAAGCTTCCTGCTCTTCTTCTGCTAATGTAATAATTGAATTTCCGTCTATAATCTCTTTTATGTAAGTATAGCAGCCCTCTCTGCTGTGTACTGCATTGAGAACGAATCCATTATCTGACTCATTCAACATTGCAAGGGAAAAACTAAGCTTTCCACCCATCTCATTAAAAGCATCGTATTTTACCAGTCCGACCTTCTGAAATGTGAATTTCATATTGTCAAACATTTTTCTGATATTTTTCTCGTTTGCTTCATTTGCAGATATCAGTTTATCGACCTGAGACAAACGGGTTACCAAAGTTTCTTCCAATGATTTTGCATCTTTTCCCATCATGAATGCTTCATACTTTTTACGCAGTTTACTTGTCTTTGCCATATTCACAACGGTAAGTATAAATAAAATAACACAAAAAGCTGCTAATCCTAAAATAATATAATCGGAATCAAATCCTAAGTATTCTGATATCATATTTTTCTCCTGTTTCTATTTTCTTACATTCTGTTAAAATTTTAAATAGGCTTTTATCCCTATTTTTCTACATTTATTTTTGTATCGTCCGAATCATGTCAATAATCCGGTCAAGTTCATCCTGGGAATAATATTCAATCTCAAGTTTCCCTTTCTTCGCATCCTTATGGTTAATACATACCTTTGTTCCAAGAATGCCTTTCATCTGCTCTTCTAAATCATGATACACGGCTTCCAGTTTCGGGTCAATCTTCTCTTTTTCTTCTTTTTTCTTCTTTTTTTCATTCTGGAGACTTTTTACCAGTTTCTCCGTATCCCGCACACTCAATTTCTCATCAAAAATTTTCTGCGCAATGATATACTGCTGTTCCTGATCTTCAATTCCCAGAAGTGCGCGTGCATGTCCTGTTGTCAGCATCTCATCAATGACCATCTGCTGTACTTTTTCATTCAGTTTCAACAGCCGCATGGCATTTGTGACCGCTGTTCTGCTCTTGGAAACCCGTTCTGCTACCTCATCCTGCTTTAGATTAAATTCTGTCAGAAGCCGCTTAAAAGCCAGTGCTTCTTCAATTGGATTTAAATCTTCCCTCTGAATATTTTCTATCAGGGAAATCTCCATAATTTCCTGTCTGGTAAGTTTCTTGATAATCACAGGAATTTCTTTGATTCCGGCTATTTTCGCGGCTCTCCACCGGCGCTCCCCGGCGACAATCTCATAATAATCCTCCCTCTCCTGCACCAGAAGTGGCTGCAATACTCCATACTGTTTTATGGATTCTGCCAGTTCAAGCAATGCATCCTCATCGAATTTTTTTCTCGGCTGCTCTCTGTTCGGTTCTACCTTTGTGATATTCATCATGATAGCGTCTGCCGCGTGCTCACTTTTTGGTGTTGGATTATTTTTTGAAGCTACCGGTTTTGTATTCACCTTGTCTGTAATCAGAGAATCCAAACCTTTTCCCAATCCTTTTTTAACTGCCATTGTTACTCCCTTTCTTTTTACAAATCTTTACGACCCACGATTTCCTTTGCAAGCTTGCGATAACTCTCTGCCCCCGCAGATTTGCTATCGTACATATTGATCGGAATTCCATAAGATGGTGCCTCTGCCAACCGAATATTTCTCGGAATCATAGTCTCATAAATTTTTGTATCCAGATTTTCTTTTACATTTTCTACAACCTGATTTGACAATTTCGTCCGGACATCATACATGGTAAATACAACGCCTTCCATCTGCAGATTGGGATTTAATCTCTCCTGTACAAGATTAATGGTATGTATCAACTGGCTCAGTCCTTCCAGTGCATAATACTCACACTGAATCGGGACAAGAACCGTATCTGCAGTTGTCATGGCATTTACCGTCAGCATATTTAAAGATGGCGGACAGTCAATCACAATGAAATCGTAATCATCACGGATATAGTCAACTGCTGTTTTTAAGATATATTCTTTGTCATTTATTCCTAATAATTCTATTTCCGCACCTGCCAGATTTACATTGGATGGAATCAGACGCAGGCCTTTTACAACGGTATCCTGAATACTCTCATTGATGGAACATTCATCCAGCATCAGCTCATATACCGTATTCTCAACCTCGTTTTTATCCACGCCAAGTCCACTCGTCATGTTTCCCTGCGGATCTAAATCAATAGCAAGTACACGTTTGCCCATTTCAGCAATACTCGCTGCAAGATTTATCGATGTCGTTGTTTTACCGACCCCACCCTTTTGATTTGCAATTGCAATAATTCTTCCCATATTTTCCTCTTTTCTTTCTTATTCTCTGTATATAGAGTGTATTTTTATTTATCCTTTTTAATTTTTAAATGCAAAGGTTCTTCCCCATGTATTATTCTGTAAATTCCTTTGCGATGCCGGATCAGCATAAGGACAGTTGCAATCAGTACACATACAAGTTCTATAGATTTTCCATGTATAAAATATACCGTTGGAATTGCAAGCGCAGGAATGACAACCGCGCCCAGCGGAAGCCATCCGGTAAGTAGCACTACCATGCCTCCTATTATGCAACAGATTGCTCCCGGAACTCCAAATGTAAGTATCAACCACGTACAGGTAACTGTAACACCTTTTCCACCTTTTCCTTTTCTCCACAGTGGATAATTATGTCCAAAAATCGTTCCAAATCCTGTATATAAAAAAATATCATGCCATGTTTTATCAGGAAATAACAGGTGACCAAGAATACCGGCTACAATAACTTTTAATATATCGCCGGCTAATACCAAAACACCTTCCTTTTTCCCGATATGTTCCATGACATTTGCCATCCCGGGATTTCCAGACCCTATTTTACTTACATCATTTCCTGTGGAATGTTTTACAACGAACGTTGCAGTTAACATTGTTCCGTATAGATATCCCAAAATCAATAATATACTTTTATATATCATACACATTTTCCTCTTATTTTCTATTACAGTATAACATAAAATCGATTAATCTCGAATAGTAATTATGTTGTTATTTTGCAGATTTTTATGTTCTTCTTTGAGCTTTTTTTGTGAAATGTTTCACGTGAAACATTTTTATTTTTTATTCTTTTTATTATAAACTGAATTGCAGCTTAAATGCGTAGATTGGAAATCTTTTTATATCTTCTTTTGGATTGATATACATAGTGTTACTTAAAAGACAATTTTTTCTACACGATGAATAATACTCTGTTTCTTATTAATTTCAACGAAAGAAAGAAGATATTCAGTTCTATAAGACGAAAGAAAAGATACATTCTCTTTCTACACATAATAAAAGAAACTATAGACAAAGAAATAATATTTATAGCACCTGTCTGTGAAAAATAGGATGTTAAATTTGACAGTTATAGCTTTTCCAGAAATATATTAATTTACGCTTTTTATTCACTCCTTTCTATGGTACAAAAATAAAATACTAAAAGTAACCATACATGGATATGGGTATTGACACTGATACTCTCATAACATATTTGCACGTTTGTTACATATTTTCGAGAATCCAATAGGCTTTGACACCGTTAATCTCACGACGTGACTATATCTATATCTATTTATATGGATATAGATATAATGATATGAGGGTCAAAAAGACATTTTGCCCCTCATTTAAGATTAATCAGATTAATACATGCTTCGCATTTTCATAATCTGACCGCATCTCATAATCCGTTAATTTACATGCTTGCATAGTAAATTGCTACTTTCTCAATTGTGGTGCGGGTCATTACGGTATCCATCAAATTGCATGCAAACATGCATCAATCATACCTTATGACCTTTTAATCACATAATTTCATGGAAAAATTTTCAAGGAAACGATACTGATAAGTACCAAACATATCTCCGGCACATCCCTGGGTACACCCATATCAGAAAGATTTTACAAAAGAATTACAAAATCTTGGAAATAATGCAGACACATTTACAGGGTATATAAGATACGACTATTCAGGAGATTAGCGAAACCCCTGAAATATCAGAAGTATGATTACATTATAGCAACTTACTCTCTGCACCATTTGACAGAATGAAAGATAAATTATTTTTATTCCGAAACGATGATAAAATTGTCGTCCTCACCACTGATCTGATGATAAACGGAACATTATTTTATTCAGTAACTGCTTGATCTCTTAAATAAAAATTTAAAAGATATGATTAGTGATGTTACTTTAAAAATCGGGATGAACTGGATATGTAGGGAAAAGAAGGTAATAAATGGGACAACTATGAAATTTATTTTTTTACCGATGGGCTTAATAAGAAAGTATTCCCAAAACTTTCATTCATATTATGTTCTTATTGTTCCGGTAGTTTATCATTCGTTCATTAATTTGTAAAACCGGAGCAAAATCATGCATATCATAAATTCACCGGGCAAACTTATATTTAAACTGCTCTCCAGCAAATTCTACTTATGAAAATAAGAAAGGATAATAAAATGTTTCACGTGAAACATTTTGTTATCCTTTTTTAAACGAAACTCTCTCGTTTTCCATTCTTTTTACAATTCAATTAAATTATTGCGAATAGCAAACACTGCAGCCTGCGTCCGATCTGTTACTTCTATCTTCTTAAAAATGTTAGATACATGGTTCTTAACGGTTCTCTCACTGATATTTAACTTTTCAGCAACTTCCTTATTATACATTCCAACTGCCAAAAGCTTCAAAACTTCCAATTCACGCTTTGTGAGACTCTCTATCTTTCCTTCATCCCTGTTCTTTTCAATCATCTTGGAATTTAATGATGGAATAAGACTTGGCTGAATATAATTTTCTCCTTCTACGATGGAAAATATAGCTTTTTTCAATTCTGCGGATTCAGAATCCTTTAAAATATAGCCATCCACCCCTATATCAACCGCTTTCATCAGATATTCCACTTCATTATGAACGGTAAGAACCAAAACCTTTACCTTTGACTTTGAAGATTTAAGCGTCTGCAATACTTCCAGACCATTTTTTCTCGGCATATTAATATCAAGCAATAATACATCCGGTGTACAAATTTTTAACTTTTCCAGACAGTCAACACCATCTTCTGCTTCTGCAACTACCTGTATATCTCCTTCCAATTCCAGTAAACTTTTTAATCCCTCTCTGATCATGGAATGATCATCTGCGATCATAATTTTAATTGCCATTTTTATAAGTCCTCCTTCATTTTTGGAATTGACACAATAATAGAACATCCCTTTCCAGGTGCAGATTCTATAGAAATTGTTCCTGATAACAGATAGACCCTTTCTTTCATCATAGACAATCCGAATCCGGAATTATCATCCCTTGTCTCATCGGGAACTGCATTTACATCAAATCCCTTACCGTCATCCTTAATAACTAATACAATCTTCTTTTCTAAATAAGAAACTTTTACCTCCAGATAAGATGCCTGTGCATGCTTAACTGCATTATTACATGCCTCCTGAATCACCCGAAGCAATGTAATCTGAACAACACTGTTAATCGGATATGATGTACCTTCCGTATAATATCCACATTCTATTCTATGGAATCTCTGAAATCGATCCAATGCTCTTTCAACCGTAACGTCAAATCCAATGTCATCAAAAGACATGGGTCTTAAATCATAGATTAACCCTCTGGTATCCTCAATTATTTTACGGAGTGTCTGACCAATGGAAAATAGCTCTAATTTACATTTTACCGGATCTGATTCTATAATTTTTGAGCATAATTCCGTTTTATGTACAATTGCAGTCAGATTCTGTGTGGTAGAATCATGTAATTCTCGCGCTATTCTCTGACGCTCTGTTTCAACAGAACGAAGTAATGCCAGCCTGGTATCATAAGAATCTATATCCGCAGCCTCATGAATCTTTCTTTCAATCTCCGTTTCTTCCTTGATAACGCTGGTAATATCTGCAATTCGAAATTCATATTCCTGCATCTGATCTCTCAGACACATAATTTCATTTGATATCCTTTTTTGATCTGCCCGAAGTTCTTCCATCTTTTCTTTATGAAAAGAATTAAATTCTCTCGGGCTGAACGCTTCATACCCGGGATTTGTTTCCTTCTCTAAAACCTGAAGAAACTTTGTATTCTCTTTTACTTTATTTTCATATGAAGAAATCTGCTCTTCCAGAGAAACTTTGTGTTCTATATACTCCTGACGGATTTTTTCCAGATAATCTTTTACCATCTTATTCCTCAAACGTATGTTCTGTTTTGTATTTTCAATATCAATAATATTATAAATCATTTTACGGGTAAAGAAAATAAAGAAATAAATATTGTTTGTAAAAAGACCCAAAAATGTCTATAATATATTTAAAATCAAACAAATTTTAAATACAAGGAGGATTTCCATGAAAAAAGGCACAAAAAAATTTCTTTTTTTGAGTGTTGCAACACTGGCAGGAATGTATGCATACAATCAGTTTGTTGCCTCCACTTCCACAAAAAAGAATATGCTCCCAACCAAAAACGGATCCTATTATTCCTGGAAACAGGGAAATGTTTTTTACACAAAAACTGGAACAGGAGATCCTGTTCTTCTTATTCATGACACAAATTCCGCTAGTTCATCTGTTGAGTGGTCAAAAATTTCAAAAAGACTTCAAAAGAAACATACGGTATATACCATGGATCTTTTGGGCTGCGGTCTCTCCGACAAACCAGGGCTGAGTTATACCAACTATATGTATGTCCAGCTGATCACTGCTTTTATCAAAGATATTATAAAATCCAAAACATCAGTTGTAGCTTCAAACCTCTCCTCCTCATTTGTAATTATGGCAAATCAACTGGATGCCTCCATCATTGACAAAATGATTTTTATTAATCCGGTTTCCTTCCATTCCATGGATGCCATGCCGGATCAGCAAAGTAAACTAAAGCAAACGATCATAAATCTTCCTCTGGTCGGAACCTTTATCTATAATTTGCTCATGAACCCGAAGCGTATTGACCGTCAGTTCCGTTTTATCTATTACTGCAGACCTCAGCTGATTTCTTCCAAAACGAAAGATGCCTACTATGAAGCAGCCCATATGGACAACAGTAATGGAAAATACTTATACTCAAGTCTTCTTGGCAATTATATGAATATTGACCTTCGGCATGCTGTGAAAAAAATCACAAAACCGGTTTCTTTTATTATCAGCAGCGATATAAAAGCAAACTACAAAACAGCACAGGAATATCGTAAACTGAATTCTAACATAGACATCACCTATGTTTCCAATTGCAAATTGTATCCACAACTGGAGAATCCGGAAAAGGTTTACCAAATTATCGAAAACAAGTTATCCAATTAATTGGAAATGGACTGTACCTCAAAGGTACAGTCCATTTTTTATAACTCATCCATAAATGTGGATAACATCTTTTTTCCGCTCAAAGCAGTGGAAAAAAGCATAAATTACAAAGGATTTTTGGAGGGCATTCCGGCTTTTCTTGGATATTTTTTTGATGTACCATTTGCCTTTGTTAAAGAAATGAATGCTCGCTGCGCCTCTCCAATAGAAAACTTATACACATCCTCAACTTTTCCTCCGAGAAGAAAAATAGCTGATTTTGCAGCTGCCACTTCATTTTCACACTCTCCCGATTTATAAGAAATAAACTTTCCACCCAACCGGACGAATGGAAGACAATATTCTGCAAGTGTGGATAAATTGGCAACCGCACGTGAAACACACAGATCAAACTGTTCTCTATATTCGGGCATGCGTGCCAGATCTTCTGCGCGGCCATGAACCGTATAGATCTCTGTCAGTCCTAACGCATCAATCACTTCATTCAAAAAAACAAGTCTCTTATTTAAAGAATCAGCCAGCACCACATTTAATTCCGGAAAAACAATTTTTAATGGGATTCCCGGAAACCCCGCACCAGTTCCAAGATCTATAACTTTTAACGGATGATGAAGATCCACAACCTGTATCAGAGAAACACTATCTACAAAATGTTTCTCGACGACTTCATCAAAATCGGTAATGGCAGTCAGATTCATCACCTTATTTTTTTCGATGAGCATTTCATAATAAGTCATAAATTGCTGCAACTGCTTGTCTGATAATGAAATATTCATTTTTGCAAGCATAGACAAAAAATGGTCTGTATTATATTCCATAGAATCCTCCATTATTCTTGTTTTTCTTTTTGTTCATCCGGGTTTAACTTAAAAAATAAATCTGGATTTGAATATTTTAACTGTTCCAGATAGACCAGAAGAACAGAGATATCGGCTGGTGTGACACCCGAAATACGTGATGCCTGACCGATATTCAACGGCTGGAACTCATTCAGCTTCTGTTGTGCCTCGATTCGAAGTCCCGAAATTTCATTATAATCAAATTTCTCCGGAAGTTTTTTCTTCTCCAGCTTTTTGAACTTCTCTACCTGCTTAATCTGTCTGCTGATATACCCATCATATTTGATCAGAATATTCACCTGCTCTGTTACCTCCGCAGGTAAATCCGGCCGGTCTGTATCAATTTCTGCCAGTTTATCATAATCAAGCTCCGGTCTGCGAATCAAATCAGAAAGCGTTGTACCGGTATGAAGTGGAATACTTCCATATTGCTCCAGTACATGCTGTACTCTCGCATTCGCCCCGAGCTTAACTTCATTCACGCGCTCAATTTCCTTTTTAATCAGTTCCTCTTTTTTGCAAACCCAGTCATACCGTTCCTGTGAAATCAGTCCAATTTCATATCCCTTTTTTGTCAGCCGCAAATCCGCATTGTCCTGACGCAAAAGTAAACGATATTCCGCTCGTGAAGTCATCATGCGGTAAGGTTCGCGGTTTTTCTTTGTGACAAGATCGTCAATCAAAACTCCGATATATGCTTCCGACCGGTCAAGAATCAGAGGATCTCTTCCCTTAATTTCCATTGCAGCATTGATTCCGGCAATCAATCCCTGACAGGCAGCCTCTTCATATCCGGAGCTTCCATTAAACTGGCCGCCACTGAACAAACCTTTCATTGCCTTAAACTCAAGAGACGCATACAAATTATTTGCATCAATACAGTCATACTCTATCGCATATGCATTTCTTACAATTTTAACATGTTCCAGTCCCGGAAGTGTCCGGTACATTTCATGCTGAACATCCTCCGGCAGGGAAGAGGACATTCCGCCCACATACATTTCATTTGTACTAAGTCCTTCCGGCTCAATAAAAATCTGATGCCTGTTTTTATCTGCAAATTTTACCACTTTATCTTCAATGGACGGACAATATCTCGGTCCTGTTCCCTCAATGATTCCCGCATAAATCGGAGAACGATCCAGATTGTTTCGGATAATTTCATGTGTCGTTTCATTTGTATAGGTCAGCCAACAGGAAGCCTGCTCGATCTGCACATCCTCCGGATTCGTTGTGAAAGAAAACGGAACGACTCTTTCATCTCCAAACTGCTCTTCCATTTTTGAAAAATCAAGACTCCTTTTATCGACACGCGCCGGTGTTCCTGTTTTAAATCTTCTTGTCTGGATACCATGAGCAACCAGGGAATCTGTCAGATGGTTTGCAGCTGATAATCCATTTGGTCCCGTATGTGTAATCATTTCACCGGTTAAGCAGCGCGCTCTCAGATAAGTTCCCGTACAAAGAACAACTGCCTTACATCTGTAAACACCTCCGGAAACTGTACGCACTCCGGTAATTTTCTGTTCTTCTCCCTCATGATATTCATCTTCCGGGAAAAACTGATCTTTATTTGTTAATATCTCTGCGACTTCCGCCTGTCTTATGGATAAATGATCCGTATTTTGCAGGGTTTTTCGCATTTCTTTTGTGTATTCCGCTTTATCAGCCTGTGCGCGGAGAGAATGTACAGCCGGTCCTTTCGATTTATTCAGCATTTTCGACTGGATAAATGTTTTATCAATATTTTTGCCCATCTCTCCACCAAGTGCATCAATTTCCCGAACCAGATGTCCCTTGGAACTTCCACCAATGTTCGGATTACATGGCATTAGTGCAATACTGTCCACACTTACCGTAAACATCATTGTTTCCAATCCGAGTCTGGCACATGCCAATGCTGCCTCACAACCTGCATGCCCGGCACCGACAACAACCACATCATATGTTTCTTCAATATAAGGAATATTTTTCTTACTCATTTTTTTACCTGCTACTTTCCCATACAAAACTTTGAAAAGATTTCATCCACCAGATCATCCTCGACAGCTTCCCCGATAATCCTACCCAGCTCTTCATACGCGCCCATCAGATCAATGGAATAAAAATCTTCCGGCATGTCATCCTCAATGCTTTGTGTTACCTGATGTAAATGATCAAGTGCTACCTGAAGTGACGTTTTCTGCCTCATGTTAATTGCATAAACTTCATCATTAAAAGTAACTTCACCCTGGAAAAACATATTCCGGATCGTTTCTTCCAATTCATCAATTCCCTGATGTTCTTTTGCAGAAATCGGAATAATCTTTTTATCCAGAATATGCTGTACCTCTTCCACTGTGACTTTTGTGTCCAGATCTGATTTGTTTAATAAAACAATTGCTTTTTTATCCTGCAACAGATCCATGATCTCATAATCACTTTCATCCAGCTCTGTCGATGCATCAATCACATAGATTACGAGATCCGCCTTCGATGCATATGTTCTCGCCCGATCCACACCGATTTTCTCCACTACATCTTCCGTATCCCGAATTCCAGCCGTATCCATTACGTTTAATGTAATTCCATTCAGGTTAATCTGCTCTTCCAGGACATCTCTGGTTGTTCCCGCAATTTCCGTTACAATTGCCCGTTCCTCTCCCACCAGAATATTCAACAGAGAAGACTTACCTGCATTGGGTTTACCCACAATTACAGTGTTGATACCTTCCTTCAGAAAACGCCCATTTTCAAAGGTTTTGAGGATTTTATCAATTTTTATAACCAAGTTATCCACAGTATTGTGTAAAGTTTGTGGATAATTATCCAGAGAAATATGTTCAGGGTCATCCAAGGCAGATTCTATAAAGGCAATTTCATGCAATATATCTGCCCGGATCTTCCGGATATCCACAAGAACTGCCCCCTGCAACTGGGAAAGTGAACTTTTCAGTGCAAATTCGTTTTTTGCGTTGATAACATCAATAACGGATTCTGCCTGTGTCAGATCAATCCGGCCATTTAAAAATGCCCGTTTCGTAAATTCGCCGGGTTCTGCCGGCCGTGCACCATGTTTGATTACTGTTTCCAGAATTTTTTTCATAACATAGACACCGCCATGACAGTCAATTTCCACCGTATCTTCTTTTGTATAAGAATGTGGCGCCTTCATGAGTAAAACCATCACTTCATCCACCATCTCGTTATCGTCATAAATATATCCATAATGAATAGTATGACTTTCACATAAACTCAATTTTTTATGACCATATTTCGAACGATAAATCCGGTCAATAACCGGCAATGCGTCTTCTCCGCTGATCCGGATAATCCCAATTCCCGAAGGAGACATCGCAGTCGCAATTGCAGCAATTGTATCTGAATTCATAAGTCTCTCCAATTCTAAACAAAGGTGAATACCCAAAACTGGATATTCACCTTATTTTTTAACTCTATCAGTCAGTTCCTTATTTCTTTAATGTTACAACTACATGGCGATATGGTTCATCCCCTTCACTGTGTGTTGTAACATAACGATCATTCTGAAGTGCAGAATGAATGATCCGTCGCTCAAAAGGATTCATTGGTTCAAGAGAAACCGGGCGCTTGGTGCGCTTTACCTTGTACGCAATATTCTTTGCAAGATTCTCAAGTGTCTCTTTTCTTCTCTTTCTGTAATCTTCCGTATCAATCTTAACCTTATAATATTCATCGGAATGTTTGTTGATTGCAAGATTTGTCAGATACTGAAGAGAATCCAGCGTCTGTCCTCTCTTACCGATCAGAATTCCCATATCATCTCCCTTTAACTCTACTTCAATGATATGTTCTTCCTCATTTACTGCAACGAGAATTTCTACCTCCATCTTCATCGCATCAAAAATGGAAGATAAAAATTCAACAACATTCTCATCAATGGAAAATTTCTTACGAGCCTTAATTACTGCATTTTTACTTCCGATTCCAAGAAAACCGGTACTTCCTTTATCAAGAACCTCATACTCAAGCTGATCACTGGTTATTCCCAGCTGAACAGTAGCCTGTGTAATCGCGTCATCCACATTTTTAGCAGAAATCTCAATAAACTCCATATAACTGCCCCCTCTTATTTACGATTATTCTTTTCTCTAAATTCTTTTACAAGATTTGCTTTCGCTGCCATACTTCCCGGCTTTGCATTTGCTTTCGCTGCATTTGCCTTTTCAAGTTCCAGTTCCCTGTTTGCAGAAGAAACATTTGCCTTCGACTGGATGGATCTGGTATTCATTGCCGCTGCCTGACGGATGCGTTCCTCAGTAACGCCCATCTTCTCCCGTTTCTTTTTCACCTTTTCCTGATTCTTTGCAATAATATCCTCAAGATTAAGATTTTCAATATGCTTGTTGATAAAGAACTGCTGAACCGCACGGCACACGGCACTGGCAATCCAGTAAATACCAAGACCAACCGGTGTCACAAAACAGAAAAACAAAGACATCAGAGGCATCATGGTATTCATAGTTTTCATCTGTCTTGCCATCTGGTCATTCTCCCCACCAGCAGTAGCTGCGGTCGGCATCAGTTTGATATTGATCAGCTGTGTAATATAAGACAATACCGGAATCAGAACCGCCAGAATTACAAGCAGCCACGCATGACCTTCCATACTGCTTTTTATAATTGCCCACGGGGTATCCGAAATATTAAGCCCCAGAAAGTAATTAAAATGGTTCATATCATGCATTGTGGAATTAATCTGATCCGTAAGTGACGGAAACTGCTGGAAAATACTGCCGTCTACCGACTTATCCCACGCTGTGGATGGAAGCTTGTACACAATATCGGTAATATAATTGGCAAGATCCTTTCCCGATGCTCCGTTTAAAGTATCTGCAACATTTTTTATATTCAGTCCACTGGATGTAACCACATTAAATTTTGTCATTAAATCCGAAACTTTTTTCACAAACCCATCGGTATTCATAATTCCACCGACCAGACCATGAAACGTCTCGTTTCCGGAAATTGTATAAAAAGAATCACGCACACTTCCGATATATGCCGGAATATTATAAAATACACGATATAAAGCAAACAAAATCGGCATCTGGATAAGCATCTGGATACAGCTTCCGGATGGAGAAATACCATATTTCTGATATACAAGCTGTGTCTCCTGATTCATTGCCATCATGGCTTCCTGATCCTTGCGATTCTTATATTTATCACGGATCGCATTCAGTTCCGGCTGCATTTTCTGCGAAAGTTTCGAGAATTTCTGCTGCTGGATTGTCAATGGCAAAAGACACATATAGATCAAAATCGTCATGAGAACGATTGCAAGCGGTACACTGTTGATCGTACCACCGGAAATTTTTAAAACAATATCGTAAATTCCGCTCATGATCCATCCAAGAACCTTTGCAATCGGTCCGAGGAATTTTCCGGAATACGCTGTCAATTCAATCATGCCTGACATAAAAACCTCCATTTGGTTTATGGAACCGGGTCATATCCTCCCTTAGAAAAAGGATTACATCGCAAAATTCTCCAGGCAGCCAGTGCCCCACCCTTTATCGCACCATACTTTTGCACAGCTTCCAGTCCATAACAGGAACAGGTCGGATAATACGGACATTTCGTTGACTTCATGGGAGAAATATATCTCTGATAGAATTTAATACATGCAATAAGTAATTTTTTCAATAGAATTCCATCTTCTTTTCCATATTAATGTATTATTTTGTGAAGACCTCCAAGATGTTTCAGTGCGCTCGAAATCTGATGAAACGAAGCATCACGCGCTGTTCCTCTTGCGATGACTACAATGTCCAAACCACTATTGAACATGTCCTCCTGTAGCCGGTACCCCTCTCTGATCAGACGGGTCAAATGATGTCTTATAACACTATTTCCTACTTTTTTACTAACGGATATACCTAATCTGTTTTTGTCTGTGTGATTTTCCAGAACATACATAACCAATAAACGGTTTGCATATGAATTTCCTTTGTTATACACATTCTGAAAATCTTTACTTTTCTTTAATGATTCTGAGAACTTCATCTGAAAATATCCTCATAATAGAAGAAAAGACCACAATAATGTGGCCTAAGCTGATAATTTTTTTCTACCTTTTAATCTTCTAGCAGCCAATACTTTTCTTCCGCCTGCAGTACTCATTCTGCTTCTGAAACCATGAACTCTGGCTCTCTGTCTTTTTTTTGGTTGGAATGTCATCTTCATTTCGTATCCACCTCCTCTACGTTAAAAAACATCACTTAGCATTATATCAGAAAAACGCTACAAGTCAAGTAAAATCAAGGTTTTTTCCTAATTTAATGTTATAAACACTACATATAATAAGGAAGAAAAGCAGTCCACTATATATAGTATCCACGCTTTTCCACGAAATAATAAGTTATCCACAATTTGGGGATAACTTGTGGATAAACTGTCAATACGCCTTGGATAACTCTTTTTCCATCAACATCCATATAATTAAAAACCTTCCTAAAACGCATTATTTCGCCGTTTACGCATATGTTTATATGTTAGTTTTGAAAAATATAAAAGGGTGTCTAAAAAGTTGATTCTACACCGAAAATGGTGTATTATAGATAAGAATAGGATTATGGGATAGTATCCTATTTTATAAGAAGAATGTGGAGAAAAGCAGATGGATAAGATTATTGAAAAGTGGGATGAAATTTTAAATACTGTAAAACAGGAGTACGAAATCAGTGATGTCTCTTTCGATACCTGGATTCGTCCCTTAGAAGTCTTTGCCATTGAAGGAAATACTCTCTATATCCTGGTTCCTTCCGAACAGATGGCTTTAAGCTATATTTCCAAGAAGTACCTTGCACCACTTCGCGTTGCGATCGTGGAAATTACAGAAATTGAATATGAAATCAAATTCATCCTTCCGGAAGAGGCCAGGACTCTGAAATTAAACACAAAACCAGCAAAAGCTACACCTGCCGTAACCGCAGATGAATCTAATCTTAATCCAAATTATACATTTGATACATTTGTCGTTGGTAATAATAACCGTTTTGCACATTCGGCTTCCCTTGCAGTCGCAGAATCTCCGGGAGAAGCATATAATCCGCTTTACATTTACGGCGGTCCGGGACTGGGAAAAACCCACCTTATGCACTCGATCGGACACTTTATTTTAAACCAGAATCCGGATGCCAAGGTTATCTACGTTACATCCGAAGAATTTACGAATGAAGTAATTGAATCCATTCGAAACGGTAATGCTTCATCCATGACAAAATTTCGTGACAAATACCGGAAAGTGGATGTCCTTATGATTGACGATATCCAGTTTATCATCGGAAAAGAAAGTACACAGGAAGAGTTTTTCCACACATTCAACGCACTCCAGACACAGGGAAAACAGATTATACTGACATCCGATAAACCACCAAAAGAAATGGAAACCCTTGAAGAGCGTATCCGTTCCCGTTTTGAGTGGGGACTGATGGCAGATATCGGAGTGCCGGATTATGAAACACGTATGGCTATTCTCCGGAAAAAAGCCGAATCGGATAACTTTGACATTGATGATGAAGTATTAAGCTACATTGCAAACAACATTAAATCAAACGTGCGTGAACTTGAAGGAGCATTAAATAAACTTCTTGCTTATAACAATCTTGTCCACATTCCAATTACAATGGATATTGCAGAAAAGGAACTTTCCAACATTATCACGCCGGACAAGCCACGGGAAATCACACCACAGCTCATTATTGAAGTTGTTTCCGAACATTATCACATCTCTGTAGATCAGATGATTTCAAAGACAAGAAGCAGTGATGTTGCAAAACCACGCCAGATTGCAATGTATTTATGTAAAAATATGACCGAAAGTCCACTGGATACCATAGGTTCTTTACTCGGCGGACGCGATCATTCCACAATTATCCACGGTATCAAGAAAGTTACCGAAGAATACGAAAAAAACGAAACTACAAGAAATATGATTGAAACCATCAAAAAGAAAATAAATCCAAACTAAATGAGTTTCTTCCTATTATAATGTAGTTTTATTTGCTTTTTTTAATTTCAACTTATTCACGTTTATCCACAGTGGATGGATTGTGCATGAGGTTCTTAACGTAAATCTCTTAAAATTTGTTCCACAGACGGACCTTAAGAATCCTCACACTTTTCACATGCTTTCAAGCCGGTTATCAAACGCCGGAAACCGCTTAACATCTAACATGAAGAGGCTTATTCACATATTAACAGCCCCTATTAAGACTAAGACGAATGTCTTAATATATTTTTATTTATACCAGGAGGGAGTTTTTCATGAAACTGATCTGTTCTAAATCAAATTTATTGCGCGGAGTAAATATCGTATCCAAAGCTGTTCCTACCCGTACAACTATGGCAATACTCGAATGTATTCTTATCGATGCTTCTACGAATGAAATTAAATTAATGGCAAACGATATGGAACTTGGAATCGAAACCCGTGTAGAAGGAGAAATTGCTGAACGTGGAGTTATTGCACTGGATGCAAAAATCTTTTCTGAAATTGTACGCAAACTTCCAGACAGTGATGTTATGATTGAAACAGATACCTCTTTTAAGACGGTGATCTCCTGTGAAAAAGCAAAATTCAATATTGTTGGAAAATCCGGAGATGATTTTTCATATCTTCCATACATTGAAAAAAATGATGCAATCGTGATTTCCCAGTTCACACTGAAGGAAGTGATCAGACAAACAATCTTTTCCATTGCTGATAACGACAATAACAAACTTATGACAGGTGAACTGTTTGAAATTATTGAGAATGAACTGAAAGTTGTTTCTCTTGATGGTCATCGTATCTCCATTCGTAATATAGAACTTAAGAATAATTACGAAAATAAAAAGGTTGTCGTTCCTGGAAAAACATTACAGGAAATCAGCAAAATTGTTCCAGGTGGAGTTGATGATGATGTACTCATCTACCTGACGGACAACCATATCGTTTTTGAATTTGATACTACTACGGTTGTATCCCGTCTGATCGAAGGAGAATATTTCCGCATTGATCAGATGCTCTCATCTGCTTATGAAACGAAAGTTATAGTCAATAAAAAAGAATTACTTGATTGTATTGATCGTGCTACTCTTCTTGTCAAAGAAGGTGACAAAAAGCCGATCATTATGAATATCACAGATGGAAGTATGGAGTTAAAAATCAATTCTTTCATCGGTTCCATGAATGAAGATATCGATATCGAGAAAGAAGGAAAAGACATCCTGATTGGATTTAATCCAAAATTCTTCATTGATGCATTGCGTGTTATCGATGAAGAAAATGTAAGTCTTTATATGGTAAACCCAAAAGCTCCATGTTTTATCAAAGATGATGAAGGAAAATTCATTTATCTTATTCTTCCTGTTAACTTTAATAATGCTGCAAATTAGGAGATTACATGATTACAGTAAATATCCGTGAAGAAGACGAATTTATCAAACTTGGACAGGCGTTGAAAAAAGCCGGAGTTGTTGGTTCCGGTGTGGATGCCAAAATGGTTATTTTAGATGGGCAGGTTTCGGTAAACGGTCAGACAGAACTTCAACGAGGAAAAAAATTACATAATGGGGATGTTGTTACCTTTCAGGGTGAAACAATTCAGATAGTTCAATGATCATAAAATCAATCGAGCTGCGAAATTTTCGAAATTATGAAAATCTGGATATTCACCTGGATGAAGGAACCAATATTCTTTACGGAGACAATGCACAGGGGAAAACCAATATTCTCGAAGCTGCTTATCTGAGTGGTACAACAAAATCCCACAAAGGAAGCCGTGATAAAGAGATGATTCGGTTTGGTGAGAAAGAATCACATATCCGTACTGTCGTACAGAAAAAAGAAAAAGAGTACCAGATTGATATGCATCTTAGAAAAAGTGGATCAAAAGGCGTGGCTGTGAATAAGATTCCGATCAAAAAGGCAAGTGAGTTGTTTGGAATACTCAATATCGTTTTCTTTTCGCCCGAAGATTTAAATATTATAAAAAACGGACCTGCGGAGAGAAGAAGATTTATTGATTTAGAACTCTGTCAGTTGGATAAACTATATTTGTCAGATTTATCCAGTTTCAACAAAGTGTTGAATCAGAGAAACAAATTGTTGAAAGATATTTCTTTTCGCCCGGACCTTGTGGATACTCTTCCGGTGTGGGATATGCAGTTACTGGAGTATGGAACAAGAATCATCCGGAAACGAAAAGAATTTGTGGAGGAACTGAATGAAATTATTTCGGAAATCCATTCTAAAATTTCCGGTGGCAGGGAACATCTGGTATTAAAGTATGAGCCAAATATTACCGCTGATCTTTTTGCGGATGAATTGCTGCGGGCACAGAACCGGGATCTGAAACTCTGCCAGACAACGACAGGACCACACAGGGATGACATGCTGTTTTCCGTTGATGATGTGGATATCCGTAAGTTTGGGTCTCAGGGACAGCAGCGTACTTCTGCACTCTCTTTGAAATTATCGGAGATTGATCTGGTCAGGAGATCCATTCATGATACTCCGGTATTGCTGCTGGACGACGTGTTATCGGAACTTGACAGTAACCGACAGAATTACCTGCTGAACAGTATTGCTAAAATACAGACTGTCATTACATGTACAGGGTTGGAGGAATTTGTAAAGAACCGTTTTTGTATCAACAAAATTTTCCAGGTGATAAACGGAAATGTTTATGAAAAGGAATCGGTTGAAGAGATATAAAGGAAAGGTTCATCCGTTGGATGAGGAGGAAATTGATGAGCGAATTAACAAATAATAATCAGGAATATGGCGCAGATCAGATTCAGATTCTTGAAGGACTCGAAGCGGTCAGAAAGAGACCTGGAATGTACATCGGAAGTACATCTGCACGCGGACTGCATCATCTGGTCTATGAGATTGTTGATAATGCGGTAGATGAAGCACTTGCCGGTTATTGTAAAAACATTGAGGTGACCATAGAAAAAGATAATTCCATAACCGTTGAAGATGATGGACGTGGAATTCCTGTCGGAATGAATCACAAAGCCGGTGTGTCTGCACTGGAAGTTGTGTTTACTGTTCTGCATGCAGGCGGAAAGTTTGGCGGCGGAGGATACAAAGTATCCGGAGGACTGCATGGAGTAGGTGCTTCTGTTGTTAATGCCCTCTCCGCCTGGTTAACGGTTGAAGTATATCATGACGGAAAAGTGTATATGCAAAGTTACAAGAGAGGAAAAGCGGATGGACCGGTAGCGGCAGTCCGGGACTGTGATCCACAACTTCACGGTACAAAGGTTCATTTTCTGCCGGATGCGGAAATTTTTGAAGAAACCGTATATGATTACAACACGCTCAAACAGCGTTTAAGAGAAACTGCTTTTCTGACAAAAGGATTATGCATTACATTAAAAGACACGAGGGAAGATAGTCTGCATAATCATAAATTCCATTATGCCGGTGGAATCAAGGAATTTGTGGAGTATTTAAACCGCGGAAAAGAACCGTTATATCCGGAAGTTATTTACTGTGAGGGAAATCGTGACGGAGTTTACGTGGAAGTTGCAATGCAGCATAATGATTCTTTTAACGATTCCACGTTTAGTTTTGTTAACAACATCATTACGCCGGAAGGTGGAACACATCTTGCCGGTTTTCGAAATGCGTTGACAAAGACGTTTAATTCGTATGCGCGGGAAGCAAAAATTTTAAAAGACAGCGATGCGGCACTTACCGGAGATGATATCCGTGAAGGATTGACAGCAATTATCAGTATCAAAATTGAAGAGCCACAGTTTGAAGGACAGACCAAACAGAAACTCGGAAACAGTGAGGCACGTGGTGCTGTAGATTCTGTGGTTACGGAACAGCTGACGTATTTTCTGGAGCAGAATCCGGATGTGGCCAAAAATATCTGTGAAAAATCGCTGCTGGCCCAGCGTGCCAGAGAGGCAGCCCGGAAAGCACGTGATCTGACAAGAAGAAAGACAGCACTTGAGGGTACTGCCCTTCCGGGAAAACTTGCGGATTGTTCCGACAAAAATCCAAAAAATTGTGAAATCTTTATCGTTGAGGGAGATTCCGCCGGTGGTTCTGCAAAAACTGCAAGAAGCCGTGCAACACAGGCAATTCTCCCGCTTCGCGGAAAAATTTTAAATGTGGAGAAGGCAAGACTCGACCGTATTTATGATAATGCCGAGATCAAGGCAATGATCACGGCGTTCGGTACCGGAATTCATGAAGATTTTGATATATCCAAGCTGCGTTATAACAAAATTATTATTATGACAGATGCCGATGTGGACGGTGCACATATTGCAACACTCATGCTGACATTTTTGTATCGTTTTATGCCGGAGCTTATTAAGCAGGGACATGTTTATCTTGCTACCCCGCCGCTTTACAAAATTGAGAAAAACAAAAATGTCTGGTATGCATACAGTGATGAAGAATTAAACAATATTCTTGTGGAAATCGGGCGCGATCAGAATAATAAGATCCAGCGTTACAAAGGACTTGGTGAGATGGATGCGGAACAGTTATGGGAAACCACCATGGATCCGGAGCACCGGATTTTAAAACAGGTTATGATGGATGACGAAAGTTCATCGGAAATTGACGTAACATTCACGACTCTGATGGGTGATAAAGTAGAGCCGAGACGGGAATTTATAGAAGAAAATGCCAAGTATGTACAGAATCTTGATATTTAGGGAGGAGCAGATCAGTGGACGATAAAATATTTGACCAAATTCAACAGGTTGACCTGAAGAAAACGATGGAAACCTCCTACATCGACTACGCGATGAGCGTTATCGCAAGCCGTGCGCTTCCGGATGTCAGGGATGGATTAAAGCCGGTACAGCGGCGTGTCCTGTATTCCATGATCGAACTGAGTAATACACCGGACAAGCCACATCGTAAATGTGCGCGTATTGTCGGGGATACGATGGGTAAATACCATCCGCACGGGGACAGCTCCATTTACGGGGCACTTGTCAACATGGCACAGCCATGGTCGACCAGATATCCACTTGTCGACGGACATGGTAACTTTGGTTCTGTGGATGGAGACGGTGCTGCCGCCATGCGATACACAGAGGCAAGGCTTTCGAAAATTTCCATGCAGATGATTCGGGACATCAACAAAGATACCGTTGACTTTACCCCGAACTTTGATGAAACAGAAAAAGAACCTACCGTACTTCCGGCGCGCTACCCGAACCTTCTGGTAAACGGAACGACAGGTATTGCGGTCGGTATGGCAACAAATATTCCTCCTCACAATCTGCGGGATGTCATTCATGCCGTTGTGAAATTAATTGACAACGATATTGAGGAGAAAGAGACCGACATTGATGAATTAATCAACATCATCAAGGGACCAGATTTTCCAACCGGAGGTGTGATTTTGGGTACTGCCGGTATCAATGAGGCATACAGGACCGGCCGTGGTAAAATCCGTGTACGTGCTGTGACAGATATTGAACCGATGGATAACGGAAAAAACCGTATTGTTGTAACCGAACTTCCGTATCTGGTCAACAAAGCCAGACTGATTGAAAAAATTGCAGAACTGCACAAAGATAAAAGAATTGATGGAATTACAGATCTTCGGGACGAGTCTGACCGCGAAGGCATGCGCATTGTTATTGAGCTTCGAAGAGATGTAAATCCAAGTGTTGTTTTGAATTTATTATATAAACACACACAGATGCAGGATACATTTGGTGTTATCAACCTTGCGCTTGTGGATAACCAGCCAAAAATTCTGAATTTATATGAATTACTTAACTATTATCTCATTCACCAGAAAGAGGTTATCACAAGACGTACCAGATTTGACCTGAACAAGGCGGAAGAACGTGCGCATATTTTACAGGGATTGATCATTGCATTAGACAACATTGATGAAGTGATTTCCATTATTCGCGGAAGCCGTACAACTGCAGACGCAAAGAATTCCCTGATGGAGCGGTTTGGATTATCCGATGCACAGGCACAGGCAATTGTTGATATGCGTCTGAAGACCCTGACCGGTTTGGAACGTGAGAAACTCGAAAACGAGTATAAAGACCTCATGGCACAGATCACGGAACTTAAGGCGATTCTTGCAGATGAGAAAAAACTTCTTGCAGTTATCCGTACAGAAATTCTGGAAATTGCGGATAAATATGGCGATGACAGAAGAACCCAGATCGGATACGATGAGTTTGATATTTCCATGGAAGATCTGATTCCGGAAACCAATACGGTTATTACCATGACAAAGGTTGGCTATATCAAGCGCATGGGAACCGACAATTTCAAGAGTCAGCACCGTGGCGGTAAGGGAATTAAGGGAATGGAGACCATCCAGGATGATTATATCGTGGAAATGCTTATGACAACTTCTCATCATTACCTGATGTTCTTTACCAATATGGGACGTGTGTACCGGATTAAGGCTTATGAAATTCCGGAAGCCAGTCGTACTTCCCGTGGAACCGCAATTATCAATATTATTCCGTTACAGCCGGATGAAAAGATTACCGCAATGATCCCGATCAAAGATTATGAGAAGGATAAATATCTGTTTATGGCAACCAAAAACGGAATAGTGAAAAAAACTTCCGTGCTGGACTATGAAAATATCCGGAAAACAGGATTGGCAGCGATCAGTCTGCGTGATGATGATGAATTGATCGAAGTAAAAATTACCGGGGATGATGAAGAGATTCTATTATTTACCCGGTATGGACAGTGTATCCGGTTTAAAGAAGCCGATGTCCGTGCAACCGGTCGTACGACAATGGGCGTGATTGGAATGAATCTTACTGCCGGAGATGAAGTAATTGCCATGCAGATGGCTTCCCAGGGAGAGTCCGTCATGATCGTATCGGAGAACGGTCTTGGAAAATGTACACGGATCAATGAGTTTACAACACAGAACCGTGGTGGAAAAGGTGTAAAATGCTATAAAATCACAGAAAAATCTGGAAATCTGATCGGAGTGAAGTCTGTCGTAAAAGATGATGAACTGATGTTGATTACAACAGAAGGAATCATCATTCGAATTCGCGTAAATGATACGGCATTACTGGGACGTGTAACCTCTGGTGTAAAACTGATTGATCTCAAAAGTGGTGTGACGGTTGCAAGCATTGCAAGAGTTGTAGAAGATAAATCACTGATGCCACCGGAAGAGGACGCAACAGAAGAAAATGAGACGGAAGGTGATCCATCATGATTCGGACCATACAGACAGAAGAAATCACAAGAAATATAAAAGAAATGTGCATTGAAGCGAATCATTTTCTTGCGGAAGATATGGAACATGCCATGAAAAAGGCGGCAGAAGAAGAAAAATCCGAACTTGGAAAAAAAATTCTTCTGCAGCTGCAGGAAAATCTTAAAATCGCGGGAGAAGAAATGATTCCTATCTGTCAGGATACCGGAATGGCTGTATTTTTTGTAGAAATCGGTCAGGACGTGCATTTTGAAGGGCAATGGCTGGAAGATGCAATCAATGAAGGTGTGCGCCAAGGTTATACGGAAGGGTATCTCCGTAAATCCGTTGTAGCTGACCCGATTCTTCGTGAAAACACGAAAGATAATACACCGGCAATTATCCACTATTCGATTGTTCCCGGAGATAAGGTGACGATTACATTTGCTCCGAAGGGATTTGGAAGTGAAAATATGAGCCGTATTTTCATGTTAAAACCTGCGGATGGAATAGACGGAGTAAAAAATGCGATTCT
>QFCE01002469.1_pt1:45000-158842 | contig 158842 bp, 161 predicted proteins | sample 5346091 | NCBI WGS metagenome assembly QFCE01 (sample SAMN09062252, study PRJNA434731) | Human gut metagenome, whole genome shotgun sequencing project. | isolation source: stool timepoint A chromium assembly | host: Homo sapiens | collected 2015
ACCGACACAGGTGGATGAGGAGAGAATCCTAAGGCCGACGGAAGAAGCATTGTTAAGGAATTCGGCAAAATGACCCCGTAACTTCGGGAGAAGGGGTGCCCACTGAATGGTGGGCCGCAGAGAATAGGCTCAAGCAACTGTTTAGCAAAAACACAGGTCTATGCGAAACCGAAAGGTGAAGTATATGGGCTGACGCCTGCCCGGTGCTGGAAGGTTAAGAGGAGAGGTTAGCGCAAGCGAAGCTTTGAATTTAAGCCCCAGTAAACGGCGGCCGTAACTATAACGGTCCTAAGGTAGCGAAATTCCTTGTCGGGTAAGTTCCGACCCGCACGAAAGGCGTAATGATTTGAGCACTGTCTCGACAATGCATCCGGTGAAATTGAAGTACCAGTGAAGATGCTGGTTACCCGCGCCAGGACGGAAAGACCCCATGGAGCTTTACTCCAGTTTGATACTGGGATTCGGTACTGCACGTACAGGATAGGTGGGAGACTGAGAACTATGGACGCCAGTCTGTAGGGAGTCGCTGTTGGGATACCACCCCTGTAGTACTGGGTTTCTAACCATCTGCCGTGACCCGGCAGTGGGACAATGTCAGGCGGGGAGTTTGACTGGGGCGGTCGCCTCCGAAAGGGTATCGGAGGCGCTCAAAGGTTCCCTCAGAATGGTCGGAAACCATTTGAAGAGTGCAAAGGCAGAAGGGAGCTTGACTGCGACACCGACGGGTGGAGCAGGTACGAAAGTAGGACTTAGTGATCCGGTGGTATAAAGTGGGATTGCCATCGCTCAACGGATAAAAGCTACCCTGGGGATAACAGGCTTATCACTCCCAAGAGTTCACATCGACGGAGTGGTTTGGCACCTCGATGTCGGCTCATCGCATCCTGGGGCTGTAGCAGGTCCCAAGGGTTGGGCTGTTCGCCCATTAAAGCGGTACGCGAGCTGGGTTCAGAACGTCGTGAGACAGTTCGGTCCCTATCCGGCGCGGGCGGAGGATATTTGAGAGGAGCTGTCCTTAGTACGAGAGGACCGGGATGGACGGACCACTGGTGTATCTGTTGTCGACCAACGGCATGGCAGAGTAGCCAAGTCTGGAAGGGATAAACGCTGAAGGCATCTAAGCGTGAAGCCCCCCTCAAGATGAGATATCCCTCCTTCGGGAGTAAGACCCCTTGAAGACTACAAGGTAGATAGGGCAGAGGTGGAAGTGTGGCAACACATGGAGCTGACTGTTACTAATAGGTCGAGGGCTTGATTAAAAAAGCGGTTAAATCTGTATGAAGTTTTGAAAGTATATACTTTCAATTGATAATCCTCGATAGCTCAATGGTAGAGCACTCGGCTGTTAACCGAGTTGTTGTAGGTTCGAGCCCTACTCGGGGAGTTTTGGTGACTTAGCCAAGTGGTAAGGCGTGGGACTGCAACTCCCTGATCGTCGGTTCAAATCCGTCAGTCACCTTTTATAAACACGATGAGACTTCTCATCGTGTTTTTTTAATAAAATTATGTCTAATATAAAGACATTTTGGCTTATCTGGTAAATTAAGATAGAGAACAATATTTCTAACATTCACAGCAAGAAATCCATAGACATTTGCTTCCAAACTCCGTATGCTGAAAGTAGAATACAGGAATTACGGAGGAGGAAGCAATATGCAGCAAAGAGGAAGAGTCACTATTCCGACTGATGTAGATGTCGTGCCGGAGACACTTACACTGATGGAGCGCTGGGGGGCCGATGCCATCCGCGACTGCGATGGTACGGATTACCCAGAGGAACTGCGCGCTGTGGATGCCAAGGTCTATTCGACCTATTACACCACAAGAAAAGACAATACATGGGCAAAGGCACATCCGGAGGAGATACAGCAGATGTATATTATGACGCCGTTTTATACGGCGGTCGACGGAGATTTACAGATCCATCTCATGACGCATCTGTACCCGGATATGTTAAAAGTCAACAACCGTGATGACATTACGCGTTGGTGGGAAGTTATCGACCGCACGACGGGGGCGGTTGTTTCAACCAGCCAGTGGTCGTATGATGAGACAACTGGCGACGTGACGATCCACAAGCCGGAGGCGTTCCACAGTTACACGGTCAGTTTTCTGGCATACATTATGTGGGACCCGGTGCATATGTATAATGCCGTGACCAACGGCTGGAAAGATGTGGAAAAGCAGATTACGTTTGATGTGCGCCAGCCAAAGACCCACACCTACTCCATGGAGCGGCTGCGCAGATTTATCGCGGAGCATCCGTATGTGGATGTCATCCGCTACACGACCTTTTTTCACCAATTTACGCTCATCTTTGACGAGTTGGCGCGGGAAAAATATGTGGATTGGTATGGCTATTCCGCATCGGTCAGCCCGTATATCTTAGAGCAGTTTGAAAAGGAAGTGGGCTATCGGTTCCGCCCGGAGTTTATTATCGACCAGGGCTATATGAACAATACTTACCGCGTGCCGTCCAAAGAATTTCAGGATTTTCAGGCATTTCAGCGCAGGGAAGTGGCAAAGCTTGCAAAGGAGATGGTGGATATCACACATGCGTGCGGAAAAGAGGCGATGATGTTCCTCGGTGACCACTGGATCGGTATGGAGCCGTTTATGGAGGAGTTCCAGACGATCGGGCTGGATGCTGTGGTCGGAAGCGTCGGAAACGGTGCAACGCTGCGTCTCATTAGTGACATTGAGGGGGTCAGATACACTGAGGGGCGGTTCCTGCCGTACTTTTTCCCGGATACCTTCCACGAGGGAGGCGATCCGACACGCGAGGCGAAAGTCAACTGGGTGACGGCGCGCCGGGCGATTCTGCGCAAACCGATCGATCGGATCGGCTATGGTGGGTACTTAAAACTTGCCACACAGTTTCCGGATTTTATCGACTATGTGGAGAGCGTGTGCAAAGAGTTCCGCGAACTGTACGAAAATATTAAGGGAACGACCCCGTACTGCGTCAAGCGCGTGGCAATATTAAACTGCTGGGGAAAAATGCGCGCGTGGGGCAACCATATGGTCCACCATGCCATTTACTACAAGCAGAATTATTCTTATGCGGGCATCATCGAGGCACTCAGCGGTGCTCCGTTTGACGTGAAATTTATCAGCTTTGATGATATAAGGAATCATCCGGATCTGCTCGATTCCTTTGATGTTGTCTTAAATGTGGGCGATGCCTACACCGCTTATACCGGCGGGGACAATTGGAAGGATGAGGCGATTCTGACCGCAGTCCGCCGGTTTGTCTACCGGGGTGGCGGTTTCATCGGCGTGGGCGAACCGGCATCCTGCCAATGGCAGGGGCACTTCTTCCAGCTTGCGGACATCCTTGGCGTGGAAGAAGAAACCGGCTACACGTTGAATGTGGACAAGTATAACTGGCAAGATCATGCGCATTTTATCACGGAGGACAGCGGCGATGCGATTGATTTTGGCGAGGGCAAGAAAAACATATTCGCGCTCGAATCCGCGACCGTGCTACGCCAGATCGACAAAGGTGTACAGCTTGCCGTGAATACGTTCGGGCAGGGCAGGGGTGTGTATATCAGTGGCCTGCCGTACAGCTTTGCAAACAGCCGCCTGCTGTACCGGGCGATTCTGTGGGCGGCTTCGGCGGAGGGGAAAATTCACCGCTGGTTTTCCACAAATTACAATGTCGAAGTGCATGCTTATGTAAAAAACGGCAAATACTGTGTCGTCAACAACACGTATGAACCGCAGCAGACGACCGTTTACCGGGGGGACGGCAGCAGTTTTGCGGTCGACCTTGCGGCCAATGCGATCCTCTGGTACGAGATCTAGGAAAGAAACTGTCTGCGGTAGGCATCGGGGGAGAGCGTGGTTTCCCGACGGAATGCCTGCGAAAAATACGACTGGGAAGAAAAGCCGACCGCCTGGGCAATTTTTGCGACCGGAAAGTCGGTGTGTTCTAACAGGGATTTCGCCTCTTCAATGCGTCTGGTAATCAGATAATTGATGGGCGAGATTCCTTTGTATTTGGTGAAGGCGTGGGCAATGTAATATTTGCTGTGGAATGTTAAGGCACTTAGTGTATCTAACGTGATTGTTTCCGCGTAGTGCGCATTGATGTACTGCTCGATCATGCGGCATTCCTGTGAGGTTTTGCCGACGGAGACGGCCTCCGGCGTGACGCGGATCTCCCGCCGGATCAGATAGAGCAGATTTTCGAGCAGATTCTGTGACATTTCTACATAATTTTCTTTGCGGTCATGCAGTTCCTGTATGAGCGATCTGGTATAAAACAGACAGGCAGGGCGGATTGTCTTTACATTTTTGCAGAGGCAGGTTATGGGCGCGTGTCCGTCGGTTTCAAACGCTATGCCCTCAAATCCGAGAACAACATATTCCAAAGCCGCATCGCCGTTGCTGAATTCTGTGTGCATGACATGGGGATTGATGAGGATCAGGTCATCTGCCGCAATGCAGAAGGTTTGTGTCTCGGTCTGGAATGTGCCGGTTCCGTTTAAGACATAAAACAGCTCGGTAAACGGGTGGGAGTGCAGCACGCTCGGCCAGGTCTTGTCGTAGCTGGAATGGCTGATATAAAGCAGGCGCAGATCCGGCCGTTTCTTTTGCGCGTCAAAGGTTTGTGGTTTGAAGTTGTACTGCTGGTATGGCATAGGCATCCCCTCCTGAAAATAGCATGTGCATTTGCACCTGAAATCTGTTATAGTAATTATAGCGCAAGATTTATAACAATGTAAACAAGATCCCGATAGCGGAGCGGCAGCACGCGCCTTATCATGAAGTGGTAACAGACACAACACATAAGGGGGAAAACAATATGAGAGCGATTACAGAACAGCAGAAACAGGAAGCCATTGCAGCATTTGCATACGAGGGAACACTGATTGCAGATACGGTGTACGGGAGCGGACATATCAACGACACGTTCCGCCTGACGTTTGCAGTCGGCAATATGGGGGATCTGGATGTGATCTTACAGCGGATGAATGCCGATGCCTTTCCACATCCGGAACAACTCATGGAAAACATTGCGGGTGTGACGGGGTTCTTAAAAAAGAAGATTATTGCGCGGGGCGGCGACCCGGAGAGGGAGACGTTAAATATCATCCCGACCGTGGACAACAAACCGTACTACCGTGACACAAACGGGGACTACTGGCGGTCGTACCGGTTTATCACCGGGGCGAGCAGCTTTGATCAGGTGGAAACGCCGCAGCAGTTTTATGAGAGCGCGGTCGCATTCGGCAGCTTCCAGCGGCTTTTGGCGGATTATCCGGCAGAGACACTCCATGAGACAATTCCGGGGTTCCACGACACGCGGGCGCGGTTTGCGGCATTTGAAAAAGCCGTCCGGGAGGATGTTGTGGGGCGGGCCGCGGAGGTTCAAAAGGAGATCGCTTTTTTCTTAGAGCGGAAGGAGACGGCCTGCTATTTTGCCGGGCGGCTTGACCGCGGGGAGCTTCCGATCCGCGTGACGCACAACGACACGAAATTAAACAATGTCATGCTCGACGATAAGACCGGAAAGGGGGTCTGTGTCATTGATCTTGATACGGTCATGCCGGGGCTTGCCATGAATGATTTTGGCGATGCGATCCGCTACGGGGCGAGCACTGCGGCGGAGGATGAGCGGGATCTCTCCGAAGTCTCGTGCAGCATGGAGCTGTTTTCCCTCTTTACCAAAGGATTTCTGGAGGGCTGCGGCGGCAGCCTGACTCCGGAGGAGACCGCGCTGCTTCCGATGGGGGCAAAGGTCATGACGTATGAGTGCGGCATGCGGTTTCTTATGGATTATTTACAGGGCGATCGTTATTTCAAGATCCACCGGGACGGACAGAATCTCGACCGTGCCCGCACGCAGCTTACGCTTGTGGCAGACATGGAGCGCAAGATGCAGCAGATGCAGGACATTGTAAGAAAGGCAGCAGGGTAATGGCAGAAAAGAAAAAGAAGAAGATGGAGTTTAGGTACTACCAGTTACCGCCCGGAAGTCCGATTCTTGCACTTCTGGGAGAAAAGTGGGTGCAGAATTATGGTGACCGCACGGCAGACAGGCTTCATTTCCACAATTACATGGAACTTGGCTATTGTTATTACGGGGCAGGCGACGTGGTACTGGGGGATGACACCTACCGTTTTTCGGGGCAGCAGTTTACCGTCATCCCGTCGAATTTTCCGCACACGACAAACAGCGATCCGGGCAACATCAGTCGCTGGGAATATCTGTTTGTCGATGTGGAGGTGGTACTTGACGGTATTTTCCCGGACAATGCACTCCGCAAAGAGCGCGCACTGCAGCGGCTCTATGAAAAGCCGTGGTTTTTGGAGGAAGCAGAGTATCCGAAGGAAGCGGCAAAAATTAAAGAAATCTTAAACATCATGCGAAAAGGCGATGAATTTTATCTTGAGGAGGCAAAGGCACTGCTGGGCTGTCTTCTTTTGGAGATCACACGGTTAAACTACACGAACAAAGAGACGCGCGCGGATGCCGAGCAGGGCAGGATCACCTGCATCGTCTCCCGCGCCATGGACTATATCTCCGATCACTACATGGAACCAATAAGGGTAGAACAACTGGCGAAGTACAGCCATCTGAGCGAGACACATTTCCGGCGTGTGTTTACCGAATATATGCATATGGGGCCGCTTGAATATATCAACACGGTGCGCATCCGCACGGCGTGCGAGCACTTAAAAAAGACCGAGGAACCGGTGGCGGACATCGCCCACAAATGCGGATTTACGACCAACTCCACGTTCAACCGCAATTTCAAGCAGATGATGGGGGTCACACCCGTGGAGTGGAGGAAGCGTCCGGAAAATTACGAACAGCGGCTGCTCAATTATGAGATCCACACAGAGAAAGGATGGTAACAACCGATGCAGGGGGCAAAACTGATACAACAGGTAAAGAGGAAACAAAAGAAGATGACGGGGGTTCTGCGGAAGCTCATGGTCGTATTCGGGGTATTTTTTGTGCTGCTTGGGATCATGATCTCACAGGCATTTATGTTAGCGGGCTTTCTTCTGGTGGCACTGTATTTTGTATTTGATGTGTTAAGCCGGAAAGAGTACGAGTACATCCTCGACGGGAAAACACTCACAATTGATGTGATCTATGGGAAGCGGTACCGTAAAACGGCACACATCATTGACATGACCGAGATGGAAGTGACCGCGCCAAACCGCCACGAGGCTGTGGCAAAGTACCGCAAAGACGGGGGCGGGGTCCGACTGCCGAAGTTTGATTATACCTCCTATGAGGATGACATTCCATACTACACGATGATCGTCATTGAGGACCGGGAAAAGAAAAAATTGTTGCTTGATCTCAATCAGGAACTGCTGTTTGCACTCAAAAAACAGTATCCTTCTAAGGTTTTTGCATAAAGTGGTGAATAAAATATGAACAGTTGCAAACAAATCATGAACAACAAATGTGCGCAAAATCAGAGAATCCATCATTTCAACGAAGAATTGCAGGAATGCAAGCGGTTGTAATGGTGGATTTGTTGCATCACATGGCACGCATAATGGCAATATGAATGGAAATAACCGAAAATATGCGAAAAAATAGTGCAAAACACACAAAATGATTGAAATTGCACATTATACGGACAATTATGCAAACTAGATATATTCAAGCAATGCTATAATACGTTCATCAGCAAAAGTAACAAATACTCTTAGGGAGAAGGAGGAAATTTATATGAAAAAGAAAATGATTACAGCATTACTTGCAAGTGCAATGGTATTGTCACTGGTTGCTTGCGGTGGAGGCGGAACAGACAGCAACGGTGGCGGGGATACATCCTCCAGCGGAAGCGGTACTTCTTCCTCATCCGACAGTAATAAGCTGACCGTATGGGCATGGGACCAGAACTTTAACATCAAGGCAATAGAGACCGCAGCCGAGCAGTACAAGAAAGACCATCCGGATTTTGAACTCGAAGTGGTTGAGACCTCTTCTGATGACTGCCAGACCAAGCTGACAACCGCAGCAAATGCCGGTGATTACAGCACACTGCCGGATATCGTACTCATGCAGGACAACAGCTACCAGAAATTCTTAAAAAGTTATCCGGATGCCTTTACCGACCTGACGGATATGGGAATCAACTGGGATGATTTCGGAAAATTAAAACAGTCTTACTCTATGGTAGACGACAAGCACTACGGTGTTCCGTTTGATAACGGTGCTGTTATCGCATGTTACCGTACCGACATCTTAAAAGAAGCCGGATACACCATCGACGACCTGACCGATATTACCTGGAGCGAATTTGCAAAGATCGGAAAAGATGTTCATGATAAGACCGGCAAATACTTACTGACCAGTGAGGGAACTGGCGGAGACACTATGATGATGATGATCCAGTCCTGCGGTGCAAACTTTGTCAATGAAAACGGAGATGCTTACATTGTAGGAAATGACATCGCTGAGAAGTGTGTCGACATCTACACCGAACTCGTACAGAATGATGTTGTAAAATTAGTAAACAACTGGGATGAGTATGTATCCACCATCACAAATGGTGAGGCAGCAGGCGTTGTCAATGGTAACTGGATCACTGCAACGATCGCTTCTACCGAAGACCAGAAAGGCCAGTGGGCAATCACCACAATGCCAAGTGTAGATGGTGTGGATTCCGCTACTCATTATGCAAACAACGGTGGATCTTCCTGGTATGTTACCGCAAACTGCCAGAACAAAGATCTTGCAGAAGATTTCTTAAAGAGCACTTTTGGTTCCAGTACAGATTTCTATGATGCAATCCTTCCACAGACCGGTGCGATTGCCTGCTACTTACCAGCCGGAGAATCGGATGTATACAACGAGCCAAACGAGTTCTTCAACGATCAGCCGATTTACTCCACGATCGTAGAATACTCTTCCCATATTCCGGAGTTTACAAAGACTCCGTATCACTATGAGGCAAGAGAGTGCATCAACACAGCAGTTGTCAATATCGTAAATGGAACAGCTAAGGCTGATGCATTACAGGAAGCACAAGATACCTTACAGTTTAAGATGACGGAGTAATCCGGTACATAAAAAAGAATGACAAGTTTGTATAGCGGGGGGCGACCTCCGCTATATGTGAAAATGACCAGAAATGCGAAAGGGGGAATTTGTTGTGAATTCCAAGAAAAAAGGGATGTCACTTATTGCAAAACAAAGAGCGGCAGGATGGACATTTCTAGCACCGGCATCGATTCTGATTGCGATCATGAGTTTTTATCCGATGGTGCGGGCATTTATCATTTCCCTGCAAAAGGGAACGGGTGCCAATATGCGCTTTACTGGATTTTCCAATTATCAGAGAATCCTTGTTGATAAGGTGTTCCAGCAGTCCATCGGCAACACATTTTTCTACCTGATTATCCAGGTGCCAATCATGCTTATACTTGCAATTCTGCTGGCACAGTTATTAAACAACAAACATTTAAAATTGCGGGGATTGTTCCGAACCTGTGTCTTCCTCCCATGTGCGACTTCGCTGGTTTCCTATTCGTTGATCTTCCGTTCGATGTTTGCAACAGACGGACTGATTAACAGTATCCTCATGAAACTTGGTATCTTACATTCCGGCTATAATTTCCTGGGTCATTCCGGAAGTGCCAAAGCGGTCATTATCCTTGCTTTGATTTGGAGATGGACTGGTTATAACATGGTTTTTTATCTGGCTGGTTTACAGAATATCGAGTATTCCGTATACGAAGCCGCCAAGATCGACGGTGCAAACGGCTGGAAAACATTCTGGAGGATCACCGTACCGCTGTTAAAACCGACGATCATCATGACCTTTATCATGTCAATCAATGGTACGTTGCAGTTGTTCGATGAGTCCGTCAACCTGACAAAGGGTGGACCTGCCAATACGACTATTACCATGTCACACTATGTATACAACACATGTTTTATCAATGTGCCAAACTTTGGATATGCGGCAGCCATGTCATTTTTGATCTTTATCATGGTAGCGATCCTTGCATTTATCAACTTGAAAGTAGGTGATACGCGTGACTAAGCAGAAAAGCAAATCAATGATCCAGAGAAGATTGATCCCGACGTATATCTTTCTGGGGATCGTGTCCTTTATTTCCGTATTCCCGCTGTATTGGATGATTTCCGCAGCCACGAATACATCCACGGACGTATCCCGTGGTCGCCTGCTTCCGGGTACGCACTTTATGGAGAACTTTAAGAACTTAATGTCCCAGCAGCCACTGTGGAGAGCCCTCGGGAATTCGTTCCTGTATGCGATCCTTACGACGGTGCTGTGTCTCTTGGTCTGCTCCATCGCCGGTTATGGTTTTGAGATCTACCATGACAAATGGAAAGACCGCCTGTTTTCCATCCTGCTTCTTGCCATGATGATACCACAGGTTGCAACAATGGTTCCGTTGTTTCAGATGTTTTCCAAGGCAAAGCTGTTAAATACAGCGGTTGGATTTATGCTTCCGATCATATCCACACCGTTTATGATCATGATGTTCCGCCAGAATGCCCGTGCATTTCCGGTTGACATCATCGAAGCTGCGCGTATTGATGGATTAAGCGAGGTACAGATTTTCTTCCGGATGTTTATCCCGACGATGAAATCGACCTATGCGGCAGCCGCTGTTATCACATTCATGAATGCATGGAATGCATACTTATGGCCAAAGGTAATCATGTCCGATAACCGTGCGATGACTATGCCAATGCTCATTGCCAACCTGATTACCGGATACAAGACGGATTACGGTATGCTCATGTGTGGTGTATTGTTCTGCTCAATCCCGACGATGATCGTATTCTTCGTATTACAGAAGCAGTTTGCAGAAGGTATCACCGGAGCGGTTAAATAAAAATGGTAAAAAATGTCTTCCTTTTTGGAGGGCATTTTTTACCATAACAGGAAAGGGGTATATGCCTATGAATACATTTGATTATAAGAAAGTAAAAGATCCTCAGTATTTTCGTGATGCGCGCATGGATGCGCATTCTGACCACATATATTACCGGACGAAAGAGGAGGCAGAAGAGAAACAGAGTTCCTACCGCGTCAGTTTAAACGGGCTGTGGAAGTTCCACTATGCAAAAAACTATGCCGACGTAGTTGCCGGATTTGAGAAGGAAGACTACTGCTGTGTAGGTTGGGATGACATCAAGGTTCCGGCTCATATCCAGATGGAGGGTTACGATGTGCCGCAGTACGCTAACGTGCAGTATCCGTGGGAAGGCCATGAGGACATCCATCCGGGCGAGATCCCGGAGCAGTTTAACCCGGTGGCAAGCTATGTCAAATATTTTACCGTGCCGAAGCAGATGCAGGGGAAGCGGCTCTTTGTCTCGTTTCAGGGCGCGGAGAGCGGACTTGCAGTCTGGTTAAACGGCACATTCATCGGTTACAGCGAGGATTCGTTTACTCCGTCTGAGTTTGAACTGACCGATGCGGTAAAAGACGGGGAAAACAAACTGGCGGTACAGGTGTTTAAGTGGACAGCGAGCAGCTGGTGCGAGGATCAGGATTTCTTCCGGTTTTCCGGAATCTACCGCGATGTATACCTGTATACTGTGCCGGAAGTACATGCCTATGATGTAAAGGTGCGGGCACTGCCGGATGCAGCACTTACCGCTGCCGAACTGGCACTGACTTTACAGATGTGGGGAAGCGGCAAGGTGAAAGTCGTCCTCAAAAAAGACGGACAGACTGTGCTGGAAGACGAATCGGCTGTTACCGAAGGGGAACAGATCCTGACCTGGAACGTGGAGCGGCCTGTTTTGTGGAGCGCGGAAGACCCGCAGCTTTATGACCTTACGGTTGAAGTCTGCGATGGCGCGGGAACTTTACAGGAAGTGATCCCGCAGCGCGTCGGGTTCCGCCGGTTTGAGATGAAGGACGGTATTATGACATTAAACGGAAGGCGGATCGTCTTTAAGGGCGTGAACCGCCACGAGTTCAGTTCCGTCAGCGGACGGCATGTGTCGGAGGAAGAGCTGCGCAAGGATCTTCGCACGATGAAGCAGAATAACATCAACGCGATCCGTACCTGCCATTACCCGGATGCGTCTAAGATTTATGAACTCTGTGATGAGTATGGCATTTACATGATTGATGAGACAAATCTGGAATCGCACGGTTCCTGGGATGTGGCAGAGTTTACGAAGGACGATACCTATATCGTGCCGCACAACAAACCGGAGTGGCTTGCGATGATGCTTGACCGTGCCAATTCGATGTACCAGCGTGACAAAAACCATCCGGCGATCCTGATCTGGTCGTGTGGCAATGAGTCTTACGGCGGCAAGGACATCTATGAAATGTCCTGTCTGTTCCACCGTCTGGATGATACCCGTCTCGTTCATTACGAGGGGCTGTTCCACGACAGAAGTTACAACGATACGAGTGATATGGAAAGTCAGATGTACCCATCGGTGGAGAGCATCAAAGAATTTTTGGCAAAGGATTCGAGCAAGCCGTTTATCTGCTGCGAGTACACGCATGCAATGGGCAATTCCTGTGGTGCGATGCACAAATATACGGATCTGACCGACACGGAACCGAAGTATCAGGGCGGCTTTATTTGGGATTACATCGATCAGTCGATCTACAAAAAAGACCGCTACGGCGAGGAGTTTCAAGCATACGGCGGGGATTTTGGCGAACGTCCAACCGACTATAACTTTAGTGGAAACGGTATTGTCTACGGTGGAAACCGCGATGTGTCACCAAAAATGCAGGAAGTCAAATTCAATTACCAGAACATCACGGCGGAAGTGACTGCGGAGTCCGTAACGGTCAAAAATAAAAACCTGTTTGTCAACACCGACCGCTTTGCGTGTGTTGTGACCGTTGCAAAAGACGGAAAGGAGATCCGCCGGGCAGACTTACCGACGGCTGTGGAGCCGCTCTCGGAACAGACCTATCCACTGCCGTTTGCAAAAGAGACAAAGGCAGGCGAATACACCGTGACCGTCTCCTTCCATCTGAAAGCGGACACTGTCTGGGCAAAGGCAGGGCATGAGGTGGCTTTCGGGCAGTATGTCTATCCGGTTGCGGGTGAGGCAGAAACATGCACAGACAAGATCAAAGTGATCCACAGCACACACAACATCGGTGTAGAGGGTGCGCATTTTTCCGTCCTGTTTTCCGTATTAAACGGTGGGCTGGTTTCCTACAAATATGCGGGAAAAGAGATGATCGAGGCGATCCCGAAACCAAACTTCTGGCGGGCACCGACGGACAATGACTGTGGAAATCTCATGCCGGCGCGCTATGCACAGTGGAAAACGGCCAGTCTGTATGTCAGCCATAAAAGCCCGCAGGAGACGAGTACGCCGGAAGTCACGGAACACGAACACAGCATTACCGTTTCGTTCCGCTATTTTATGCCGACCACACCGGTTTCGGAATGTCGGTTGTCCTATGAAGTATTTGGGGATGGCAGGGTAAAGACCACGCTCTGTTATGATCCGGTCAAAGAATTGGGCGACATGCCGGAATTTGGCGTACTGTTTAAATTTAATGCCGATTACGACCGACTGCAGTGGTATGGACTGGGCGAACAGGAAACCTATGCTGACCGTTGTAAGGGAGCCAAACTTGGCATCTACAGCAATAAGGTAAAAGACAATGTGGCGCGGTATATGGTTCCGCAGGAATGTGGGGCAAAATGTGGCGTGCGCTGGGCGCGTGTGACTAACCGTGCCGGAGATGGCATGTTGTTTGAAATGACAGAAGAAACAGGTCCGATGGTATTTTCCGCACTGCCGTATACGCCGCATGAGATAGAAAATGCGATGCATCCGTATGAGCTGCCACCGGTACACTACACGGTTGTCCGTGTGGCAAAAGCCCAGATGGGTGTCGGCGGCGACGACAGCTGGGGCGCGCAGACGCATCCGGAATATCTGTTGCAGACGGACAAAACCATGCAGTTTTCCTTTGTATGGAAAGGCGTGGTGAGCACAGAAGCATAATTACAGGATCTTTACAATATTCAGATCCTGATCTAAAAGCAGGATGTCGGCTCTTGCCCCGACGGCAAGGGTGCCGATTTCCTGTGAACATTCGATGCTCTTTGCAGGATTGCAGGTGGCGGCTTTGACGGCCACGCCGAGCGGAATGCCAAACTGCACCGCATTTTTCATACAGTCAAACAAATTGGTGGCGGAACCTGCGATGGTTCCGTCTTTTAAGGTCGCAAGGCGGCCTTTTTTGATTACCGGCTGTCCGCCGAGTTCGTACTCGCCGTCCTCCATACCGGTTGCACGCATCGCATCGCTGATTAAAATCATGCGGTCGTTGCCAAACATGCGGAAGGCATTGCGGATGACCGACGGGTGGATGTGGATGCCGTCACAGATGATCTCTGCCATCGCATGCGGACAGTCCGCTGCCGCGCCGATAATGCCAGGATCGCGGTGGTGTAGTGGCGGCATGGCGTTGAACAGATGGGTGACATGGTTGGCACCGGCGGCAAAGGCATTTTCTGCGATTTCATACGATGCTGTGGAGTGTCCGAGTGAGATCGCAACGGTGTCTTTGAACTCCCGGATAAACGCATCGGAACCCGGCAGTTCCGGGGCGATCGTGATGATGCGGATCTTGTTTCCGCTTGCAGCAGAGAGCCGTCGGAACATGGCGGCATCCGGCGCGTGCAGATAGCTTGCTTTCTGCGCCCCTTTCTTTTCCGGGGAGAGGTATGGACCTTCCATGTGGATGCCCGCGATGTGGGCATATCCGGCAGCATCCGGCACATCGTTAATCGTCGCAAAGGCAGCTGTAAGCTGTTCTTCCGGCAGGGTCATGGAAGTCGGGCAGAATGAAGTCACACCGCAGGAATGCAGATATTGTGCGATTTCGGCAAGTCCTTTGGAATTTCCGTCACTGAAATCGTGACCTCTTGCCCCGTGGATGTGGACATCCACCAGACCGGGGATCACATAAAGCCCCTCGGCATCAAATACCGTATCGTCTTCTGCGGTTTCTGCGATGCGGTGTGTCGTTGTATCAACAACCAGTTCTTTTTTCCGAAAGGAGCCAGACTCCTCCCAGACCAGTCCGTTTTTTATGATCATGGCGTACTCCTTTTCCTAGATCAGTCCTTCTTTGATGATGCGGGATAATGCAGCTTCATCGGCAACGACGGAAACCTCGTCGTGTAACTGCAGGATTGATGCCGGTACATGCGGGGTGATCGGTCCGTAAACTGCCTCATAGAGTGCATCGGCTTTGGCTTCACCGCTTGCGATCAGTAGGATGTGCCGTGCCTGCATAATGTTTTTGATGCCGGTCGTATATGCCTGTGTCGGGACTTCCTCAATGAAGGAAAAGAAACGTGCATTGGCTTGAATGGTGTTTTCGGTCAGGTCGACGCAGTGGGTTTCCTTTGCAAAGGAATCCGATGGCTCGTTAAAACCGATATGTCCGTTGTTGCCGATGCCAAGGAGCTGTAAGTCGATGCCGCCCATGCTGCGGATGATGGCATTGTAGCGGGAGCATTCCTTTTCCACATCAGCTTCCATGCCGTTTGGAATAAAGGTGTTTACGGATTTGATGTTTACGTGGTCAAACAGGTTGTGGCGCATAAAGTAAGCGTAACTCTGATCGTTGTCGGCAGGAAGGCCTTTGTATTCGTCAAGGTTGATGCTGCGGATCTGTGAAAAATCAAGATCGCCCTTGTTGTACCACTCGATCAGCTGCTTGTAGGTGCCGATCGGTGAAGAACCGGTGGCAAGTCCGAGCACAGATTCCGGTTTTAAGATTATCTGTGCGGAGATAATGTTGGCCGCCTTGCGGCTCATTTCGTCATAGTTTTTTGTTTTATAAATACGCATAGTAGTTCTCCTCCTTAAAATTGCGTTTCCTGCATTTGTTAAGTTGATTATAGGATGCAAAATTGGAAAAATCCATAGGGTTTGGGCAAATGGAAAGAACAATCCCCAAAAACGGAAAAAAAGAAAAATCGTGTGTGCTTTTGAAAGAACTTTCAAAAATATATGATATAATGAAATAAAATTACAGATCGGGTTATGGACATAGAGTTATATATCCCGTTGGACGTGGGCACCATAAACTCTGATGTTCCGCAAGTAACTGAGGAAGCAGGAAAAGGAGAAAACGCGTATGCAGACTTATGGAAGCAGTGTTGTGCCGATGATCGAGGCAAATTATGAGATGTTTACGGTGGTGGAGAAAACAATCGCCGATTTTTTTATTTCGAATGAAAAAGAGATGGATTTTTCATCGGGACGCATGGCAAAGATGCTACATGTTTCAGAAGCATCTCTGTCACGCTTTGCCAAGAAAATGGGTTACAGCGGATACCGGGAGTTTATTTACAACTACCAGCCCTCGATCGCGGAGCGACCGAATGTGGAGGAACAGACCATCCACGTCCTGTATTCGTATGAGGAATTGCTGCAAAAAACATACAGCTTAATCCGCGAACCACAGATCAAACATGTGTCCCAGCTAATCGGGGAACATACGCGCATTTTTTTGTATGGATTTGGCAGTTCTGGGCTGGCGGCACAGGAGTTTCAACTTCGGTTGCTGCGGCTTGGCATGGATGCGGAGGCAATCACGGAACTGCACCAGATGGTATTGAATGAAGCGCGTATCACAAACGCGTGCCTCGTGATCGGCATCAGCCTAAGCGGCGCGACGCGCGAGCTCATTGATGCACTTGACCGGGCGAAAGCGCGTGGGGCAGCGGTCATATATCTGACTTCCTCCAACGCAGAGCGGGAAAAACGGACGTATGAGGAGATCGTGCTCGCACCGGTAAAAAAGAACCTCGAATACGGAAATGTCATTTCCCCGCAATTTCCGATCCTGCTGATCCTTGATCTGATCTATGCCCAGCTTTTAAAAGAAGATCGGCGCAGCACGGAAGCGCAGTACGATACGCACATCTGGGAGAGGATCAAGGACTATCATGTTGGATAGATGTGGTTTTAAAAACCAGATTGACAGGAAAAATCATACATTTATACTAAATGTGTAGTCGAATTTTGGTTTAAAGTAAGATTACTCTTCTTCCGGGTATTTCATACCCCAGTTGTTTCGAATTTCAGTCATGATATGCATAACATCCTGTGAATAATTAAGATGCATAAGTGATTCAATTGTGGATAAATCGCCGGAGCATACAGCGGCTTCCATGTCAGCAACTTCATAGCTTAAGGCATCTGCAGTTTCTCCTGCGGAAATAGTTTCTTTATGTCCGTCCCCGGTGTAAGTAATGGTTGCTTCCATAGCTCTTGGGTATTCAAAGATCTCGATGTAACCCTTATCGAATGCGATGGTTGCGCGCTTTGGCTGCTTTGCGTGAAGTGATAAGGTGACGGTTGCCATCTCGCCGGCTGGGTTCATAAGAAGGATGCCTGCCTGTTCATCCACGCCGGTTGGTGCGTATTTTACCTGTGAAAGTACCTGATTGGCAGTTTCGGCAAAGAACCAGCGGATCAGGGATAAAGCGTAAACACCGATATCTAACATAGCACCTCCGGCCAGATTGCGGTTAAAAAAGCGATTATTCATATCATATTCTTTATAGCTACCGAAGTTTACCTGAACCAGACGAAGTGGTCCAAGAGTGCCAGAGCTTATGATCTCTGCAAGTTTGCGGTAGATCGGCATGTGGAAAATGGTCATGGCTTCTGCCAGAATGACATGATTTTTTTCCGCAAGGGCAATGGCCTCATCCAGTTCGTTTGAATTTAAGGTGATGGATTTTTCGCAAAGGACATGCTTTCCGTTTGCCAGTGCTTGACGCAGATATTGAATATGCGTATTATGTGGGGTAGAGATGTAGATGATATCCACATCCGGATCGGTAAAGACATCTTCAAGGTGATCATATACCTTGGCAATCTGGTATTTTTCCGCAAATGCTACTGCTTTTTCATGTGTGCGGTTGGCAACGGAATACAGATGACGGTTTTGCCTGGCAAGTGCAGTGGCAAGTTCGTTTGCAATGACACCACAGCCAAGGGTTGCCCAATTCAATGGTTTCATAGATAAATTTCTCCTTATTTGTATTTATACTCCTTTTTACGCGCTCATTTTAGCATGAAAGGGCAGACGGTGCAAGTATATGGGGACATAGTGGAATTTTGTTACTGTTCACGCAGCATCTGAATATCATCCTGTCCGGGGGAGTATGATTGTGATGTGGGTGTGAGCAGTAACGAATATTTTACAGGAAAGGAAAAATATGTATCGGATATTAGTTGTGGAAGATGATGAAGTGATTGCAAAAACAATCCGGCAGCATTTACAGAGCTGGAATTATGAAGTCTTTGCAGTAGCGGATTTTAATAGTGTGATGGAAGAATTTGCCCGGGTGAAACCGCATCTGGTACTGATGGATATAAGGCTTCCGTTTCACAATGGATTTTACTGGTGCACGGAGATCCGGAAAGTATCAAAGCTGCCGATGATATTTGTCTCTTCGATGAATGACAATATGAATCTGGTGATGGCGATCAATATGGGAGGGGATGATTTCATCACAAAACCTTTTGATCTGAATGTGTTGACGGTGAAAATTCAGGCGATGCTGCGCCGGACTTATGAATTTGCTGGGGAAAGCCATATGCTTGAGCATCAGGGGGTGTGGCTGAATCTGTCGGATGGGACACTGACCTACGAAGAGCAGATACTGGAGTTAAGCAAAAATGAGCGGAAGATTTTGCAGACGCTACTTGAAAATCCGGGGGCAATTGTAACGAGGGAGAATCTGATGATGGCATTGTGGGAAAGTGATGTGTATGTGGATGAAAACACATTGTCGGTCAATGTGAACCGGCTGCGAAGGAAACTGGAAACAATTGGGCTGGCGGATTTTATCTTAACACGAAAAGGGATCGGTTATCAGATTAAAAATGGATCATGAAAAGGGGAACACCTTGAAGGTATACATCAAACAGTATTTAAACAGATACAAAGGCTGTTTTGCACTTGTGGCAGGAATTATGATTTTCTATATTTTCACGCTTTACCTCTGTGGCGTATCCGCAGCAGATATCCGGTATTTTGCGGGATTGGAAATTGTTTTTCTTGTGGTGTCCGCTGTATTTTGCGGGATACGGTACTGGTATCGCCTGCGGACAGTAAAAAGGCAGATCCGGGATTATATGCAGGGCATGCAGACACTTTCAGATACGGAGGATGCGCTGGAGGAAGTGTATATGGATGCGCTTGAACAACTGCAGAATAAGCGGCAGGAGGAAAAGGGAGCATACAGGAACCAGCAGCGGGAAATGGAAGAATATTATGCTCTGTGGGTGCATCAGATCAAAACGCCGATCTCCGCGATGCGTCTGCTTTTGCAGAGGGAAGAACAAAAACAGACAGAGGATGAAACAGTGGGAATGGAAAAAAGTGTGTTGTATGACATGCAGCAGGAATTATTCTGGATTAACCAGTATATCAATATGGCACTTCAATACCAGCGGATGAATTCCGGTATGAATGATCTGGTGCTTGAGATGGTTTCAGCGGATCAGGTGGTGCGCACTGCGATCCGGAGGTTTGCGCCGATTATGATTCGCAAAAAGATTGCCATTCACTATGAGGAATGCCAGGAGATGGTGCTCTCGGATGAAAAGTGGCTGGAATTTGTTGTGGAGCAGATTTTGTCCAATGCGATTAAGTACAGCGGCGAAAATCACGCGGTTACAATACATATAAACCGGAATGAAGCCGACAATACCTGTGAGTTTGTGATCTCTGATCAGGGAATCGGCATCCGGAAGGAGGATCTGCCAAGGATTTTTGAAAAAGGTTATACCGGGTATAACGGACGGGCAGATAAAACTTCGACGGGAATCGGACTTTATCTGTGCCGGGAGATTACCAAAAAGCTTGGGCATGGGATTATGATCACATCCGAAATTGGAAAAGGTACGGATGTGACAATTGTATTTGAAAGAAATAATTTGGATGTCCGGGATTAAGTGTTTTGACGTGGGAGACAAATAACATGGATACTCGGGACGTAAAAACAGGTATCTTACACAAATGTAAGATACAAAGCCGAAATGTAAGACAAATCAATGGCTTGCATTTCGGTTTTTTGCTATTCTGAAATTGTAAAAAAGGACAGAGTTATTTTTATGAAAACAGTAGAAAAAAGGACAGATTTATAAGGAGTAAAAATCATGACAATTTTAGAAGTGCATAATCTGAAAAAAGTTTATACGACGAGATTTGGTGGCAATCAGGTGCAGGCACTGCGAAATATCCAGTTCTCGGTAGAGGAAGGTGAGTATGTCGCGATCATGGGCGAGTCCGGATCGGGCAAGACAACACTTTTGAATATTCTGGCGGCGCTTGACCGTCCGACGGAGGGAGAAGTACTGCTGAACGGGAAAAACCTTGTGACGGTGCGGGAAAAAGAAATTGCAGCATTTCGGCGGGAGCATCTTGGCTTTGTGTTTCAGGATTTTCATCTGCTTGACAATTTTTCGCTGAAGGACAATATTTTCCTGCCGCTGGTGCTCTCAAATGTGCCTTATAAGCAGATGAATGAGTGGCTTTATCCAATTGCGCAGAAACTTGGCATTGTGGATATTCTGGAGAAGTATCCGTATGAGGTGTCCGGTGGACAAAAACAGCGTGCGGCGGTGGCGCGGGCAATCATCACAAAGCCGGAGCTGATCCTTGCGGATGAACCGACAGGAGCTTTGGACTCCAAGGCAACCGACAGCCTGCTGACGCTGTTTTCGCAGATCAATAAGGAGGGGCAGACGGTTCTTATGGTAACGCACAGTACCAAGGCGGCGAGCCATGCAAACCGGGTGCTTTTTATCAAGGACGGGGAAGTTTTCCACCAATTGTACCGCGGAAGCATGAGTAATGAACAATTGTATGCAAAGATTTCGGAAACATTGACCGTTCTGACGACAGGTGGTGAGAACTATGAATAATCTGTATGTACGGCTGGCAAAAAACAACCTGAAAAATAACAAATCACTGTATGTTCCTTATATGGTTGCGGGAATGATCACGGTGCTTATGTTTTACATTATGATGTTTATCAACAACAGTGCCGGGCTTGAAAAAATGCGCGGAGCCTTTTATATTACAACAATCATGTCGTTTGGTGTGATTGTGGTAGGCGTTTTCTCGTATATCTATATTTTTTATACAAACAGCTTTATCAGTAAAAGGCGTAAAAAAGAGATGGGAATTTACAATATTCTCGGGATGGAAAAGCGGCATATTGCGAAAGTGCTTGCCATTGAGACGGTGTTTACCGCGTTTGTCTCGATCGTCGGAGGCATTGTTGCTGGAATTTTGTTTTCCAAACTGGCACTTATGCTGATTTACCGGATTCTGGGGATTCAGGTGACGATCGAATTTTCCGTTCCGCCGTCTGCCGTGAAAAATACCGTGCTGGTGTTTGGTATTTTGTATATGATGACGCTTTTTTACAATCTGATGCAGATGAAACTGGCAAATCCGGTGGAACTTTTGCGGGGCAGCAGTGTGGGGGAAAAGGAGCCGAAAACGAAGTGGCTTATGGCAATTTTAGGAGTAGTATGTCTCGGTGCGGGATATGCAATTGCCATTACGACAGAGCAGCCAATGAAAGTGATCAGCCTGTTTTTTGTGGCAGTGCTTCTGGTGATCGCTGGAACATATATGCTGTTTACGGCGGGCAGTATTGCGGTGTTAAAGCTGCTGCGGAAAACCCATGGATTTTATTACAAAAAAAAGCATTTTATCGCGGTATCGACGATGATGTACCGGATGAAGCAGAATGCGGCGGGGCTGGCAAGCATCTGTATTTTATCGACGATGGTGATGGTCATGGTGTCTACCACGGTCTGTATGTTTGTGGGTTTTGATGATGAGATTAACATACTCTATCCATATGAGATCAACGTGCAGACCGGCTATTCTGAGGTGAAGGAAAATGTATCGGAGCAGAGTTCGGATATTATACAGTTTATAGAGGATACGGGAACAAACGTGACGGACAGTGAGAGTTATTCGTATCTGAATTTTGCGATGACGTTGGAGAAAGATTCTCTTACGATTGGGCAGAAACCGACAAATGCGAGCCTGTATTTTTTGACGCGGGATAATTTCCTTCGGATGGATCACACGCTGACAGAGGCGGATGTGCCAAAGGTAGAAGCCGGAAAAATTCTTATCTTCCGGGAAAAACGGTTCCAGTCTACGAAAACATTGTGTGGAGATCAGATACAGATTCTTGGAGAAACGTTTACCGTACAGCAAAATGGATACTGTAAGAATCGCAGCAATGGAGGGGCTATTTCGTTTATGGATGGGGTTTATTATATCGTTGTGGATCATATGCAGACGCTGCAGAAGTTGCAGAAACTGGCGATCGCTGAGGCAAATACAGAGAATGTCAGTGCGTATGCCTATGAAAATGTACTTGGAATCAATATTACCGGAACGGAGACAGAAAAGATCGCGTGCAGCGGAAACGTGGAGAATTATTCCTCTGGGGAAAAATATGGCGTTGTCTGGCGGCGCGTGCGCGGCAGGGCAGTAAACCGGAAGGAGCTGCTGGCACTGTACGGAGGGTTTTTCTTCCTTGGGATTTTCCTTGGCACCGTCTTTCTGGCAGTGACAGTGATGATTATTTTCTACAAACAGGTATCGGAGGGGTACGAGGACAAGGAGCGATACCGGATCATGGAACAGGTGGGCATGAGCAATGTCGAGGTGAAGTCGGCGATCGAGACGCAGATCCGCATGGTGTTCTTTCTGCCGATCGTGGTGGCAGTACTGCATGTCGTGGCGGCATTTCCACTGATCCGCAGAGTGCTTTCCCTGTTGATTATGGACAGCGGGCAGTTGTTTGTCTGGTGTCTCGTTACAACGGTACTTGCATTTGCGGTTATCTATTATGTGGTATTCCGGATCACTTCAAAAATTTATTACCGCATTGTGGGCAATCAGGTGCGCTGAATTATTTGTGGAAAGTCACAGGCAGCATAACGGAAAATACATTTTTGTCCCCCTGCCGTTCTACGGTAATTTTGCCGGAATGGTTCGTGACAATAGAGTGCGCAATGGACAGACCGAGTCCAAAATGACCGTTATCCGCGCGTGCTTCGTCTGCGCGGAAAAAACGTTCAAACAGGCGGTCACGGATTTCTTCCGGAATCGGATTGCCGGTATTTTCCACGGATAAATAAAACTTACGGTTGTGGATATGGGCGTGAATTTCTATACTTCCGTTTTCCGGGGTATAGCTTAATGCGTTATTTAACAGGATGGAAGCGAGATTCTGAATCTGACTCTCGTTTCCATCCATTTTCATTTGTTCCTGAACATCAATGGAAAGCGCAATGTGTTTTTCAAAAGCAACACTTTCCATCGGATAGATAATATCGAGCAGTGCGTCATCTACAGGGAAAACCGCATGGGTATTCTGGATCTGTGGGGCATCCAGCCGTGTGAGCGTAAGCATTTTCTGGACAAGAGAGATCATCCGGGAAGTTTCCTGCTGAATATACAGCAGATGTTTATTGTCCCTGCCTACTTCAGAAGATAGAAGTTCGGCATTGGCACTAATGACGGAGAGTGGGGTTTTCAGCTCATGACTGGCATTGGAAATAAATTTTTTCTCGGATAAAATGGTATTTTCAATCGGTTTTACCATCCAGCGGGAGAGTGCCCTGGAGGAAATGGTAAATACAATGATTCCGAGAATTGCCAGAATAAAACAGAGGGAGATCGTCGGAAAAGTTGACTTTAAAGCAGGGGTTCCGCTGAGCATCAAAACATAATATTGTCCTTTTTTGGCGCGGAGGTGGTTGACGGAAACATACCGCTTGAAAAAAACATAGTTTTTATGATTGGAAATAAGGGCTTTCCCCTGTTTTAAAAGATAATCATCGGTCACGCCGGAAAATGTATCAAACATTATTTCCATTTCATTGGATTCATCGATGGAAAAAAGGCAGTATGGGATATGGTCAAGCTCAGAAGGAGAAGTCTGGCCGTTTGAGATGATAAAGGTATCCCATGTCGTATAGTGTAGGGCAGCGCGGATGGTCTGCTGCAGGTCACTGAGATTATTCCGGTAGGAATTGTTGATGAAAAGGAATAAAATCACCAGCCAGATGACCGTAAGCAAACATATAAAAAGTGTACTGATCCTTCTCTGTAAAGATTTAATCATCAGAAACCTCCATAATATAACCGATTCCGCGGATGGCGCGGATTGTCACATTGACCTGCAGGTGGTGAAATTTCCGCCGCAGGAAAGAAACATATACTTCCACATTATTGTATTCTGCATTGGAATCAAATCCCCAGATTTTTGTGGTAATCTGGTTTTTCTCGAGAATCTGATTACAGTTATTCATAAAAAACTCCAGCAGTTGCATTTCTTTTCCGGATACCTGGACAGATTTTTTGGTCTGTGTGTTGCAGATTTCGCAGGTAGCGGGATCGTAGGAGAGATTTCCAACGACAGGGTGTGAAGTATCCTGATGATGGCTGCGTCTGCTGATCGCCTGTATGCGCATGAGCAGTTCACGAATTTCAAATGGTTTGGTCATATAATCGTCCGCACCGGTAGTAAATCCCTGTATCTTATCATCAATTTCTGTTTTTGCGGAGAGAATGAGTACCGGAACATTCTGTCCATCCCTGCGCAGGGCAGATAGAACTTCATAACCGTTCATTTTCGGAAGCATGAGATCTAAGATAACCATATCATAAATGCCGGTGGAGGCATGTTCATAGCCGAGCTGTCCATCATTTGCGGTATCTACCACATAGTTTTCGTTTTGCAAAGCTTCTGCAATGGTATCCGCAAGCCGGACGGAGTCTTCAATTATCAATATTTTCAATTGGAATCCCCTTTGCTAAATCAGAATAATTATTGTTGTATTTGAGATTTATTATAGCGGATTCTGGAAATCTTGCAATTAAAATTTGTGTATGTATCACAAGTGAGAGAAAATACATGTCAGTCTTTATATAAGAGCAAAAACAAAAAAAATGAATTGTTTTCAAGGTTCATTCAAGGAAAAAAATATATGATAAACTTGTTAATAAAGTAATGACAGAAAGGATGTGAAAATGAAAACTTTATATCTACATATAGGAACTCCAAAAACAGCAACATCATCCATACAGAAATTTTTAGCAGAGAACTGGGATGTTTTACAAAAGCATGGATATTTTTTCCCGGAATCCACACATATATATCCAAGGGTAAATGCAAGAAGAAATGCTCATTTTTTGTCTGGAAGAGTCCGTAATGGAGAAGGAATCAGAGATAAAGAAAAAGAAAAAACGTATTTGGAAGAAGGATTACAGCAGGTCAGGGACGCTTTTCAAAATTATGATAATGTGATATTGACCGATGAGTCTATCTGGTATTGTTTATGTTATTTGAAGAAATCGCTGCTTTGTGATTTGAAAAAAGAGGCAGATAAACAAGGGTATCAGATCAAGGTAATTGTTTATCTTCGCAGACAGGATAAATTTTTGTTGTCCCGTTGGAATCAGAGAGTTAAGCAGAAATCAACGAGTGATGCAGTATTATCCTGCGATGAATACTTTGAACTAACACAAAAAAAGGAAAAAGATATATACCAGTATGGGAAAATACTGGATGGGATCGCAGAAGTGATTGGAAAAGAAAACCTGATTGTGCGAAGATTCGATGTGGAAAGCTGGAGAGATGGTTCAATTATTCATGATTTTATGCATGAAATAGGAATTGATGTGACACCGGAGTTTCACGAACTTGAAAAAAATGCAAATTTATCTCTGGACAAGAATACAACGGAGATCAAGAGAATATTAAATCAGGAAGAAAGTTTCACCATGAAGGAAATTTCTTACATGGGAAAATTCTTAAAAAAGATCTCAGAAAACTATATTCAGAAGGATCACACAGAAATGCTTGCAAAAGAGGAATTGCAGCAGTTTCTGAAAAAGTATGAGACGGAAAATGAACGGATAGCCAGGGAGTATATCGGGGATGGACAGCCTTTGTTTTCGAATGAAGTTAAAGATTTACCGAAATGGAATCCGCAAAATGAAAAAATGCAGGAAGAAATTATTCAGTTCTTTGCAGCAGTTACTATGGATCTCAGAAGAACGAATGAAATTCAGCGTCAGAAAATAAACCAGCAGGAAAAAAGAATCAGACAGCTGGAAAAGAGGGCAAATGAATTTGTGATGTTCCGGGACAAAGCAAAGCATCCGTTTCGGACGATCTGGAAAAAATTATTTCGATAAAAGGGACTGGGCAGATGACAGAGGGTTTCAATATACAAAGAGATGAAAAAACAGACAGCAGACACAATCTCACATGGCATATGATGGAGATTAACAGGCAGAAGCGCGAAAAGCAGATGCAGCAGAAGGCTTTTACCATCTGGATGAGCGGATTGTCCGGTGCAGGAAAGTCTACGATAGCAAATGCACTGGAGAAGCGTCTGTATGCGATGGGAAAAAAAACGATGCTTTTGGATGGAGATAATGTGCGGATGGGCTTAAACAGCAATCTTGGTTTTTCCGATGAGGACCGGGTAGAAAATATCCGGCGGATTGCAGAGGTTGCAAAGCTGATGAATGATGCAGGCCTGATCGTGATTACCGCATTTATTTCTCCGTACCGGCATGATCGCGAGAATGCAAAACAGATTATCGGAGACGGTTTTCGGGAAGTTTATGTCAGCACTTCCATTGAAGAGTGTGAAAAGAGGGATGTAAAAGGATTGTATAAGGCTGCGCGGGAAGGAAAAATTGCGCAGTTTACAGGAATTACCAGCCCTTATGAAATTCCGGAACATGCAGATGTTGTCGTAGATACCGCGGAGATGGATGTGGAAACATGTGTGAATCATATATTGGAGCAACTGAAAAGTCTGTTGCGAGAATCCGTGTGAGTCAGGCAGGACAGTTTATCCGGTCAATGTTTTGGATCGGATGTATTGGATTTGGCGGAGGAAGCGCACTTATTCCAGTTATTGAAAAAGAGATTGCAGATCGACAGGGAATAGACGAAAAACAGAATATTGACAAAGATGTGGTGGTTGCAAGTATTACACCGGGAGCACTTCCGGTAGAGATTGCAGCGTCTATCGGGCGCCGCAAATTTGGAATCAGGGGAATGATCGCAGGTGCTGTCATGATGGCATTGCCGGGAGCGTTGATGACGGTGGCTCTGGTAGCGGTGTTGTCTGTATTTCAGGAAAAAATCCTTTCTGTTGTAAATATGATTTCCATAGGAGTCTCTGTTTTTATTTTGTATCTGTTGTTTTCTTATATCAGAAAAATGTTAAAAGACTGCGGGGAAGACGGAAAACACAGAAAGATGAAAGCGATTTTTTTAATGCTTGGGGTTTTTGTACTGTCTTTTTTTATTTCTTCGGTGCAGGTACTGATACTGGCATTTTTCAGCATTTTTTTCACCAGAGGCAATTACAGCAAAAGGAATCTGATAATTCTTACCGGCATTATTGGCAGTTATCTGTTGACACATGTACAAGTGTTTTCGTTTGATCTGTCCGGATGGCATCCTGTGGTTGATATTGTGATGGGAATACTTGGATGTTATGGCATTTTCTGTAATATAGCAGATACCGGATGGAAAAGAGAGAAGAATTGGGGTATAATTGCAAAGGATGTTGGAACATGGGTTGTATTTGCGGCAGTTTTCGTCGTTCCCGTCTGGTTTGTAAACCATGAGATCATGTGTTTTTCCGGCAGGGGAATTTTGTCTGCATGGATGTCCTTTGGCGGTGGTGATGCATATATGACCATAGCGGATGGAATTTTTGTGGGAGGAGGAATGATCACTTCCCAGCAATATTACAATCATATTGTTCCGGCGGTAAATGTATTGCCCGGATCTATTTTGTGTAAAACCCTAGCGGCAGCCGGATATTATACAGGATGGAACCTGACACAGAACATAGAAGTTGGATTATTATTTTCTATAGCAGGTTTTGGATGCAGTATTGCCGCGTCATGCAGTATTTTTATGCTTGCATATCATCTGTATGATTATCTGATCACATTACAGGCATTTCGTATTATTCGAAAATGGATCAGACCAATCATCGGTGGTCTGTTAATGAAAATCATGGTGATGCTTTGCTTGCAGAATATAGGTATGGTGATGACTTTTATGAAATAAATGTACAAACAGGAGATATGGAAATTGAGATTTACAAAAGCAAAAATTGTAGCAGCAGGAATGATACTGGCGGGAATCTGTATGATTGCACCACAGCAGCTGAGGGCAGAGGTACCCAAAACACAGATGGATGGTGTGATGGGACAAAGCATCAAAGAAGAGATGGATGATACACAGATTTCAGACGTGGATACGCAGAGGGACGGATTGTTGTCCACATATGCCATGCCACGGCTGCTGGGGGCATCTAAGGCATCTTCCGGATATACACAGGATTTTCTGGATGGTTCTTTTACTTCGAAAGTGGATTATACAAGTGTTACCTATTATCACAAATCGGACTATGAAGATGCGCAGCTTTTGAACGGAATAGATGTCTCCTGGTGGCAGGCAAAAAATAAAAAAACAACAGCACTTAACTGGGAAAAAATACATGATGCAGGAATAGATTTTGCATTTGTCCGTGTAGCGTCAAGGGACACTTCCGATGGAAGCATTTACGAAGACACGGCTGCGGATTCCCATATTCAGGCGGCACTTGAAAACGACATCAATGTCGGTCTGTACATATTTTCACAGGCACTGACAGAAAAAGAGGCAAAACAGGAAGCAGAATATGTGCTGGATCTGGCAGATAAATACGGCTGGGATGTGACCCTTCCGATTGTTATAGACAGGGAAAAAGGAAGTCACAACCGCCTGACAGGGGGAAAACTCTCCAAAGCAAAAGAGACAGCGGTCTGCCAGTCATTTGCAGATACGATTTCCGATGCGGGATATCAGCCGGTTGTTTATGCTTCATATGCATGGATCAAATCCTATATTGATACAGATTCTCTGGAGGATTGCGGCATCTGGATTGCGCGGTACAATAATACGACAACGAGCAATGCAAAAAGGGGGGAACCTTATGCAGACACAGCATATGACTATGAATTCTGGCAGTATTCATCCGTTGCAAAAGTGAGTGGATATACGGGAAATCTGGACGTAAATTTCTGGTACAAGGACACCAGTGCAAAAACCGGAGGATTGAAAGCAACTGTGGGGAATGCATTTGACCCGGTAAAACTAAGCTGGGGCAAAGCTGCCGATGATGTAACCGGATACCGCGTGTACCGGTATGACGAAAAACAGAAAAAATATGTTTATATGAAGCAGACGAGTGGAAAAAGCTTTACGGATACCGATGTGACAAGCGGAAAGACTTATCAGTACAGGGTGCGCTGCTTTTGGACCATCGGTGGGACAAATTATTATGGAAATTATTCTTCGGTGGTATCGGCCACCGTTCCGCCGGCAAAAGTGTCCGATGTAAAAACACAAAAGCGCAGCAGTACATATGTGACACTTGGATGGAGCAAAATATCAGGTTCCAGCGGATACCGGGTTTATAAATATAACACAGCAGAAAAGAAATACGAAAGTGTGGCAACGATTGCAGGCGGAGCAGAAGTTTCTTATAAAGTTACAGGATTGAGCGGAGCTACAACGTACAAATTTAAAGTGAAATCTTATAAAAAAGCAGAAGGGGAAACCGTCTGGGGAGAAGCTTCTGACGCACATGAAGAGTGCACAAATCCGCTGAAGGTAAAAAATCTCCGGCTGCAGACAAAATCTTGTGCAGTCACATTAAAATGGGATAAAACCAGCAATGTAACCGGATACCAGATTTACCGTTATAACAGTAAAACGAAAAAGTATGATAAAATTGCCACTATTAACAATAACAAAACATTTTCCTATAAGGATTCCAAATTGAAAAAGGGGACTGCCAGCCAGTATAAAGTCCGTGCATATAAATCTTATAATGGGAAAACGTATGTGGGTACCTGTTCGGATGTTACAAAAATAAAAGTGAAATAGGTAATGATTCATGGGGGATTCACACAAATAATTTCAGAATATTGAACAGAACACCATCGAATGCATTTCCTAAGAAATCAAGATTCTTTATATAAGAATTCCACACAAAAAGCCACGCAGTAAAATATTTTGACTGCGTGGCTTACATATTATTTGGTGCAGTCATCCTTGATTGTATTTTTATACCTACGGTTTCTTTTGCTTTTTTGGTGCAAAATCCTTCATGCCAGGAATAGAACCTCCGGCTACAGCCCAGAAATACAGGCTTGCCACACTGCAATACGGACTTAATCTCCGCCGGTATTTTTCGAACAGTTTGCGGTCAATTTTTCTGTGGTGATAAACCATCCGCATGCCGCGCTGGATTGCCAGATCACCAAAACTCAATACATTTGGACGCTGCATACAAAACAACAGAATCATTTCCGCGGTCCAGACACCAATTCCCTGTAAAGAAGATAATTCTTTTATGGCTTCTTCGTCCGATTTTTTCCAGATTCCGTCAATATCAAAAGTTCCGTCCTTTACTTTTCGGGCAAAATCGGTAATATACCCTGCCTTTCTGAAGGAAATTCCCAGTGACTGTAAATTGGAAACTCCGGCACTCAGTATGGTATCTGCGTTAATGATACCATACTGATCCTTCATTCGTTTCCAGATGGTTGCCTGTGCTTTTGTTGAAATCTGCTGACCGATGATATGATGAATCACGGCTGAAAATAAATCAGTGTCAACTTCCCGTTCAATCATTCCAATTTTATCGATAATTTCTGCGAGGCGTTTATCTTTCCGTTTGAGGTATGTAATCTCTTTTTCTCCGTATGCAAAAAACATTTTTATTGTCCTTTTTATAACTGTATTGTAATAATTTACCATATTATTATATCACTTAACAGGACAATAAAATCATCAAAAAGCATAGCAGAACCAAGTTTTTTTTTGAATGAAAAACGATCCGGAATCAAAGAAAATTTATTCCATTGTTGTTGTGGTGGGAATTGTTATCGTGATTGCTGGATTATTAAAAATATTTGTTTTCGGATAAGAAACTTCGAAACAGCGGTATCAGGAAAGGTGAAAAATCTTTATGGTACCGCTGTTTTTGTGTTAATTTTTATTTTAATTTTCGAGGAAAAGACACATAAAGAGATTTCTCCTTTTTCGCATGGCAAAAGTGAGTTATAATTATACAAGAGCAAAAAGTTTAAAACACAGACAGAAGGAGAAGAATCAGATGAACATTCGAAGAGCAAACGAAAACGACATTCCAAGACTGCTGGAACTGTTAGAGCAGGTGCTTCAGATCCATGCAGATATCCGGCCGGATATTTTTATCCCGGGAACCACAAAATACACAAACGAAGAACTTTCCCAGATGATAAAGGATGATACCAGACCGATTTATGTTGCAGCAGATGAGAATGACAACTGTCTCGGCTATGCATTCTGTCAGTTGCGGGAGCAGCCATTTTCCAACAATATGGTGCCGTTTACCTCGCTTTTTATCGATGATCTGTGTGTCGATGCAAGTACCAGAGGACAGCACATCGGAGAGAAGTTGTTTGTGCATGTAAAAGAGGAGGCAAAGCGTTTAGGCTGCTATGAAGTGACGCTCAATGTCTGGGCGGGAAATATCTCGGCGGAGAAATTTTATGAAAAGATGGGGCTGAAAACCAAGGAGCGGCAGATGGAGTATATTTTATGATAAATATCCGAAGTGCAAAACAAATGGATCTTGCCCGGATTGAAACGATATACAACCACATTCATGATGAGGAAGTTGGCATTGTACCGTGCGTGTTTAACGGGATTCCGGATGTACAGCTTGTGTGTCTTGAAAAATACCGGCTAATCTAAAATACAACTTTAGATTAGCCGGTATATTTTTATTGATTTTGTATATATTAACGACTATAATAAAATCAGAGTTTAGATTAGCCGGAGGTTTGTTATGCCATATATACAAAGAGCGATAACGCCAATATTGAAACAAAGAGTGTCTACCAGCAAGTGCATGTTACTGGTAGGAGCCAGACAGGTCGGGAAATCAACACTTATAAAGCATGAATTCAAGGATTTTAACCGGGCAAATTTTGATGACAGACTGACAAGAATGCAGGCGAAGGAAGAACCTAAATTGTTTTTATTAAACAATCCACAGCCGCTTTTTATAGATGAGGTTCAAAAAGAAAGCAGTATTCTGGAAGATATCAAGCAGATTGTCGATGAATCGGATGAGCGAGGGATGTTTATTCTTTCCGGTTCTCAGAAACTTGAACTTATGAAAGGCATGAGTGAATCGTTGGCAGGAAGAGTGTCAATCTCAGAGCTTACCGGATTATCCATGCGGGAGATTTATGGTGTAAAATTTAACCGGCATTTTATCCCAACCGATGCATATATCAAAGAACGTGAAAAAGAGATTGTAAAATATGACAATATATGGGAAATTATCCACAAAGGATCTTATCCCGAGCTTTATGATATAGACAGGGACTGGCAAGAATATTATTCTTCTTACGTTGCAACTTATCTGGAGAGGGATATCAATGAACTGGTGGCGGCAGATGGTATTACATTTACCAAATTTCTGACGGCAGTTGCTGCAAGAACAGGTGAACTTCTCAATTATTCCAACATAGCAGGAGACGTCGGGGTAAGTGAGCCGACAATTAAGAACTGGATATCTATTTTGGAAAGAACCGGAATTGTATATCTGCTCCAGCCGTATAGTGCGAGCGCACTTAAAAGGGCAATAAAGACACCAAAACTTTATTTCCGGGATACCGGACTGGCATGTTATCTTACCAGATGGCTTACTGCCGATACATTGAAATGTTCAGCGGTTGCAGGGAATATGTTTGAGACATTTGTAGTGTCTGAAATTTTAAAATCCTATTCCAACGAGGGCAAAGATTACAGATTTAACATTTTTTATTACAGAGGGAAAGACAGAAATGCTTCCGGTGAAAACGAAATTGATCTTGTGATAGAGGAGGATGGAGTCTTATATCCGGTCGAGATTAAAATGTCCGGCAATCCCAAGGCAAGTATGGGAGCAACGAATCAGGTATTGGATAAGGTAAGTGATAAAAAAAGAGGTCTCGGAGTTATTTTATGTCTGATTGATAAAAAGACATATTTAAGAGAAAATCTTGTAGCATTACCGATCGAATTTATATAAAAGGGGTGATCCCATGATGCTAATGTGTAAAAACACACCTGTTTACGACATAGAGAATGAAAAAACATTAAATTATAATCTTCTTCCGGGGCTGATGCAGCAAAAAGGTGCAGACAATCACACCTTCACAAAATGGATGAAATACCGCTATTCCTCAGGTACCAACACGATAGCACGGAAATTAAAGGGCATCACATTCGGACAGGGAGCGCGTATGCGCATTAACCGTGAGACTAGAGCGTTGAGTTTCAGCGACTGTTACTGGACAAAAGCTGAGGATGATTCGATATGTTTTGAGGAGATCAGTCCGTATTACAAACCATTCTGGGACGGAAACGAAGAATTTACGGGACAGGCGGCACCGACACTCTACGTGGGTGGTGCACTGTCAAAGGAATGGAAACAGGACGGAAAGCTCTACAAATATGGCGATATTTCCGTGGAACTGCAATGTATTAAGCTTTGCAGGGAATGCGGAATTTCTGTAGAAAGAGCAGATGAGACAGACGGAGGAATCGCAATTTCTAATATAACCTCCCCAAAGGTGATGCTTGAGCAGGCAGATCAGTCGGGAAGAATTGATCCGGATGATTTTGATGAGCAGACGATTATAGATCTGTTTGGAAAAGCCGGAGCGCAAATGCTTATTATAGATGCGATAATCGGAAATGGAGACCGGCATGCAGGTAATTTTGGCTGGATTAGAAATACGGATACTGGAGAGTATGTGTGCATGGCACCGTTGTATGACTTTGATCATGCATTAGACAGCACATTAGAGTCTGACCGGCTTTTAACAGATGCGGTTAAATTTTGTATGCCGTATGAGGATGAGATGGTGCGCATTGCGGGTATAGCCCAGGGATCGGAAAACGAAGTATTTAAGAAACGGGCACAGAGCATTTTGAAGTTGCTTGATGCCGGAAAATGAGGTAGTGATGTACCTGAATTCGGAAATATTTTCTATGAAGCAAAAATCAGAAAACAATTGGTGCCTGACACAATAAACAACGGGCGAGACAGGCATAGAACAAAGAATTATGCAGCTTTTTCCACCTCAAATTTCCAGATATGCCGGATTTGTGGCAAAAGTCGATCCATATCCCAGTGTTTTTCGCTGTTTTTGGGGCTGTTGGGATCATTGACGACAACGCGTCCTTCGGAATCGATGCCAGTGAGAACAATGAAATGTCCACTATAAGTAAAATCTCCGGGCAGCATGGAGCAGATCATCGGGGTGGATGAGGTAAGATTTTGCCGGATATAATCGTTATTTATGGTTCCCTCTGTGGATGTAAGGCCCAGCTTTTTTGCACCTGCAGTCATCAGATCCCACGAAGTGCCCTGTCCACTGATATAATAACCCTGTTTTTGCGAAAATTGTGCCACTTTATAAGGATTCCACGTTGCTTTTCCAGTTAATCCGCAGATAACCATAGAAAGTGAAGTTGGACCACAACCATTGACACCAAGGAAATTGCTGCCATATGTTTTGTACCCCCATCGCTTATCCCACTGGATGAATAGAGGAATGTTGTCTTTTCTTACTTCGTGTGACACATCAAGGTCAAAGGATTTGTTTTTGTATTTGTGATAATTTTCTACAAAATCGGTTGCTTCCGGATATTTTTGCTCAAACTCGATAAGAGAATCCGGGAGTTGTTCGTGCATGGCTGTTTCGTAGGATTGATGGGAATAAAATCCGATGATGATGAAAAATATTAAAAATAATGGTAGAAAAATTTTTCTTTTGCGTTTCTTTTTTTTCTGTTTCATTATACGGTCTCTTTTCTTTTGTTTTCCTAAACGGATAGCTTAATCATAGCATATATGTTTTAAAATAAGTCTTAATATTTCTTAACAAATCTTAACATTTTTACAGAGTGATATTATGTTATAAAAATATGGTACAATACTATATAAATTAAATAATGCTTGATAAATGGGAGAAAATATGGATGAAATAACAATTTTGATTATTGAAGATGATGAAGATATCCGGGAAAGCGTAAAGATATTGCTGGAAAACGAGGGTTTTCATGTAATTGAAGCGGATAATGGAATGGATGGGCTGCACCAGATTTCAGAGGATACGGATCTTGTTATTTTGGACATTATGATGCCTGGGATTTCTGGCATCAAAACCTGTGAACAAATACGCAAGATTTCCTATGTGCCGATTTTATTTTTGACCGCAAAAAGCAGTGAGAATGATAAAATTATCGGATTTACAGCCGGGGCAGATGATTATCTGGTGAAACCATTTTCTTATGCAGAATTGCTGGCAAGGATAAAGGCATTGTTGCGTCGAAAACAGGTTTATACTTGTGGAAACATGAAAGAAAATGGACAAAATGTGTGGATAAAAAAAGGAGATCTGAAGATCAATACTACAGGAAATAAAGTATTTTCAGGGGATGAGGAGATTTACCTGACGGAAACAGAATATGAAATTTTATCATTAATGCTGAAATACAGGGGAAAAATTTTTTCCGTACAAAACATATATGAGAGCGTCTGGCAGGAGCCGTTTTTCAATAATTCTGCAAATACCGTTATGGTTCATATTCGGAAATTGAGACTGAAAATTGAAAAGAATCCGCAGAAACCGCAAATTATACAAACGGTGTGGGGGAAAGGATACCGCATTGAATAAACGAAAAAGAAAACATCTGATGGAAAAAATGATCGGAATTCTGCTGTTGGGATTTTTTCTTGCACTGCTGTTGTTTTTGCTTATATTTTTTATGGGAAATGGAGCATTAAACCGGTATTTTGAAAGTTCTATGTATCGAAGAAATGTTTCTAAGGAAACCATAGCAATGTTTCAGGAATATGTATCCAGACATCATCTGGCGGCTTCCGACACGGAGCGTATCCGGGAGTGGGCAAAAGAAAACCATATTGGGTATTTTACGATTTCAAGAAAGCGCATGCTGCTTTACGATAATTATTACACACTTCCGGTTGCCTTAGATCGTACAAAATCAGAGCAATTACACTATACATGGCAATATTTTCAAGAAGTATCGTTTACAGATGGGAATGCAGATGTATTTATATATGTGAATCGTGAGCGAAAGTATTATATCCTGGTAGATGTGGCTGCGGCACTTTGTGGTGTGCTGGTCTGGATTGGAGTGTTTGCGTTTGGTGTAAGCGGATATGTACGGTACATCAGGCAATTGAGTGGGGAAGTAGCGAAACTGGAAGATGGATTATGGTCGGTGGATTTTACTATAAAAGGAGAGGATGAGCTGACAGATCTGGCACGCGGTCTGGAGCATATGAAAACAGTTCTTTTGGAGAAGGAAGAAAAAGAACGAAATATGAAAAAGGCACAGAATAAACTGGTTCTGGGGATGGCACATGATTTGCGGACGCCATTGACTGCATTAATGGCATATCTTGAAATTATAAAAAGAGAACCCGAACACGATAAGGTGAAACTTTATGTAAAGAAAACCGTGGGAAAAGCGATTCAGATTAAAAATCTTTCAGATCAGCTATTTGAGTTTTTTCTTATCAATTCAGGGCAGCAGCCACAGATGGAAAAGTCGGAATCCATAGCTTTTGTAATGGAGGATTACTGTTCGGAATTGTGCAATGTATTGCAGACAAATGGCTATACGGTTACACTGGGATGGAAACAGTGGGAGGAAGTAAAGATAAGTGTTTGTTATGATTATATCGGACGCATTATGAATAATTTGTTATCCAATCTTTTGAAGTATGCAGACAAGACAAAAGAAATCCTGTTGGATATGGGAATTTGTCAGGACGAGTTTTTCTTTTCCATTATGAATGCAGCGGCAAATAAAGAACAGGATCATAGAGGAACGGGAATTGGGGTTCATAATATTGAAATCATGATGGAGCAAATGCAGGGCAGATGCGAAGAAGAATGTGGGGAGGAGTCTTATCGGATCTGCCTGTATTTTCCATTAGAAAAATCAGAAAATTCATAAAGAGACTTTCACCTTCTCATTGATATTCAGGCAAAGATGTCTGAGGGAAAATCGGCTGGTTATGAAAAAAGACAGCAAGAACAGGAGCCACGGCTTGTACTCAAATCAGAGTACAGGTCGTGGCTTTTCATACTATGAAATTTAATAGCAACTTATAAATTTACTAATATCTTGTGATAAACGAGCAATTCTCCTAAAATGTATTTGAACCATTGGTGTCTGACACAATAAAAAGTATTACCGTGACTGCCCCTTGCGGTAGTACATGTAGGAGTAGATCACCGGCAAAATGCACGGGAGGATGGCGAGCGCCATAAGCACCCAGATATTCTGGAACGGCGTGGTGACGATCAGAAGGAGCCCTCCGATCACCATGCATTTTCCACCGAACCGGTGCGTGTGATACCAGTTATCGGCATCATTCAGCGCCCACGAAATGCGGAAGCCAATGGTGTAATTCGGCTTTACCGTCGGCAGGAAGTTGCCTAATATCAAGTATAAAACTCCGATGAGCAGCCCACAAAGAAAACCAATATCAAACTGATACCCTAAATTATACCCATAAACCGTGCTGCATACAATGATGGAAAATACCGGGCAGATCCACAGGACAATAAAGAATATTTTTTTGTTGATGCTATTTGCCTTGGGATCAATGTTCGTTGCGATCACGCATACCAGATGCAGAATCAGCATGATCACCGGAAGCCCGAACACTGCAAAAGCCTTGGATGAGTAGCCGTCCGGTTCGTTGCCTGTACTCCAATGGGTTGCAACGGAATCCGGAAGCTGCTTCCACAAAAGCAATCCGATAAGGATCGGGAGCAGCGTCGCAATCGATGTGAGTAATATCATTTTTTTATGTTGTCTGATCATGGTCATTTCCTCCTTTTAATTCAGTGATCCATAGCATGATCTCCTCAAGCACGGTGGTGTTGAGCTCATAATAGATGAATTTTCCTTCCCGCTCGTCGCGGATCAGGTCTGCCTCCTTCAAAACGGACAGGTGCCGGGAAACCGCCGCACCGGAAATCGAAAAATGGTCGCCGATCTCGCCCGCAGACAGCCGTGATTTCTTGAGCAGATTAAGGATTTCGCGTCTTGTTGGATCGGCAAGCGCGCGAAGCGTATCCTGCATTCCCAAACTTATCCCTCCTACGCTTAACATTTAACTTAATTGTTAAATGTATTATAACATAATACGTGTGGTTTGCAAGGGGAAATTAAAGTGTTTTTTGTAATTGCTCCCATTCATGTTTTAATAATTGATATTCTAAGCGGGTTTTCATTTTACCATCGTGCCATTCATAATCAATATGCTCGGCTTCTTTTATTAACCCGTTTTTCTGCATAACCCTCTCGGAGCCCTTATTCTCTGCCAGACACCCGGTTGTAACTCTGTACACATTGTCTTGTGTGAAGGCATATTCCAGAACCTTCTTCAATGCCTCCGAGGTGTAGCCATTCCCCCAATGCCTCGGATATGTAAAATAGCCCAGATGGACAAGCTTTCCTACCGGAGTGTCGGCTTCAACCGTATACCCGATGCTGCCAACCTGTTCGTGCGTGTCTTTCAGCTCCATGTGACAGAAATAGAATTTCCGCTCCGGGGATTTCATGTCAGACAGGACTTCCGCGAAATCCCGTCTGGCTTCCTCAACGGGATGCAACTGTATGTCCTGCAGATAGTACATGGTCTCGGCATCCATTTTCAATCTGCTGTATGCCTCAAAATCCTTCTCTGTATAATCTCTTAAAATAATGCTCATGTGTGATAAAGTAACACAACTAAAATAAAGAAAGACAGCCCACTATTCCGTAAAATAATGGAGTAATAGAGAAAACGTTTTTTCTATGCTAAAATAGGCATATAAAGTAGAATGACAATCAAGATATACAAGAAAGCACTTAAACTCTACCGTTTGTCATGTAATTGTATAGCTTACTTGCTAGAGTGCAAATGAGTATTTTGATAAGATTTATACACAAAATCAAAAGGAGGAACACATATGGAGTTCGCAGAAAAACTTATAACACTACGCAAAAGTAGAGAATTAACACAGGAACAACTGGCTGAGCAGCTTAATGTTTCAAGACAATCTATTTCAAAATGGGAAAGTGGGCAGGTCATACCCGAAGTAGAAAAGATTGTTGAACTAAGCAAAGTATTCGATGTTACCGTGGATTATCTGTTAAAACCATCAGAGATAGATGAATTATCGGTTAAAACAGAAATTCTGGAACAACAACAGAAACAGATGTTAGTTAGGGAACAGAAACGCACTCAAATTTCCAAAAATATTATGTATTCGATTGGAATTTATTTGATTTTTTTTGCGGTCTATTTCATTGGGCATTTCTATTTTGAAATATGGAATGCTTCTGTAATTCTTGCGGAATTACTCATTGCAACCGCGATTGTAGTTTTTGTTTGGGTAAGGAGTTTTTCCGACAAATCATAAAGAGATAGAATTTGTAGCAAACCCAGCCGAGCCTGTCAACGGCAAGTAAATGCGCTTCGCCCACCGTTGACAGCCCCGCCCTGTCTTTGCTGTTCGGTAATCAAGAGGGCGACAGCACAAAATGCTGACGCTCTCTGCCATTATTTAGAAGGGGGATTTTCCATGACCGAACACGAAAAGTATCAAGAGCATATCCGGCATACACACGATGTTTTTTGCAAGACCGTCATTCGGCATGCTGCCATAGACGCAGCCCGAAGCATACGCAGCCGCCGCAAGCGGGAACTCTCACTTGAATATCTGATAGAAGAAAAGCACTATCCATTCAGTACCATAGATAAGTATTTTGCGGAGCAAGCTGCCATGAACAGCTATCCTTTTTTCGTCTGCGGTCAGATGGTGCTTTTGGAAAGTCCAGAGCTTGCCACAGCTCTGTCCGCACTATCACAGATGGAACAGGAAATCATTTTCCTATACTACTTCCAACGATGGACGCATAGAGAGATTGGGCAGAGATATGGACGGGCAGGCAACACAACCGGGCGGCGGATTCAGATGATTTTGCGGCAGCTACGGGCAAAGTTGGAGGGCTTGTCCTATGAGCCAGCTACTTCCCTATGAAACAATCGTTAAGGCAAGCGAGGGCGACCCGGAAGCTGTTGCCGCCGTTCTATCCCATTATGCCGGATATATCCGCTCTTGTGCGAAAATGGACGGATAATTGGTGCCTGACACAATAAACACAGGTATAGCTTTAAACTATGACAAACCGCCAAAGAAAGGTATTATACAAATAAACTCTGAGATGGTAGGATAACCTCAGCAAAACAAACAGACAAAAACCAGAAAAGAAACAGGAGGTTATCGGATAAATGAGCACATTAAAGACACCATTTCGTTATGATTTTGTAGGAAGTTTTTTAAGACCGGAAAAATTAAAAGCTGCAAAGAAGGCTTTTGAGGAAGGAACCATCACAAAGGAAGAACTTGACCGCGTCACCGATGAGTGCGTGACAGAAATCGTTGCAAAGCAGAAAGCAGCAGGCTTCCATGCGATCACCGATGGAGAGTTCCGCAGAAAATTCTGGCATCTGGATTTTATGTGGGGATTTGAAGGCATTGCCCACGAGAAAGATGGCGGCGGTGTACAGTTTAACGGAGAGATGGCAGATCTTGAAGCAACTTATCTCGTAGGAAAGGTAAAAGCAAAAGTACATCCGTTTGTAGAATACTTTAAGTTTTTAAAGCAGTTCGAAGATGAGCAGACCGTTGCAAAATATACGATTCCGGCACCGGCACAGATGTATCAGCAGATGATCGTTCCGCAGAACATTGAGCAGACAAGAAAGTTTTATGCAACCGATGAGGAACTGATCGAGGATATCGGAAAGGCATATCAGGATGTAATCAAACAGTTTTATGCAGCCGGATGCCGCAATCTGCAGCTGGATGACTGCACCTGGGGCGCAATTGTCGGAGATGTCGCAAAGCAGAGATACCAGTCACTCGGGGTTGATATTGAAGAGGTAAAGGCTCGGCTCTTAAAGGTGAATAACCTTGCACTCGAAAACAGACCGGAGGATATGGTGATCACTTCCCATATCTGTCGTGGAAACTACCATTCCACATTTTTTACCAGCGGTCCATACGACTCCGTGGCAGATTACGTGTTTGCGCAGGAGCATGTTGATGCACTGCTTTTGGAGTATGACGATGAAAGATCCGGTGGTTTTGCACCGCTTGCAAAAGTGTCTCCGGACAAGAAAGTTGTACTTGGTCTGATCACAACCAAAAAGCCGGAACTGGAAGATAAGGATAAGGTGATCGCACGAATTCATGAAGCAGCAAAGTATATTCCGCTGGAGCGTCTGTGCCTGAGTCCGCAGTGTGGATTTGCATCCTGTGAGATCGGAAACAAGCTGACCGAAGAGCAGCAGTGGGCAAAACTTGCATTTGTGAAGGAAATCGCGGAAGAAGTATGGAAATAAAACCGAAAAAATAGGTGAGAAATTTTTTTACCGGTTACTGTTTACAGGGAAACCTGTGGATGGTAACCGGTTTTCTGTTAATGACAGGAAACAAAATCAAAGAAGGCAAAAAAATAAGAAATTGTTGTAAAATAAAAGGGGCTGTGAAAAAAGAATAGTCCCGAAAAAAGAAAGACCAAGAGTTTATAATGAACTCAAGGTCTTTCTTTCTGTTATAATTAACTTGCAATGAAAATTAATAACATAATCTATTCTAACCCAAAACAGGCAGTTTTGCCAATACTAATTCAAGATTATCTGGACATCTGTGATCCGGTGCTGACATTTGACAGATTTATGGGAGAAATCGAACTGGAGAAATATCTGAAAAATATTCCGCAACATGATACAGGAAGACTCAGATATGACCCGGTCAGCATGCTGAAGACAGTTTTGTTTGGATTTATGGCAAATGGCTATATATCATTACGTGAGCTGGAGGATCAGTGTAAAGTCAATCTCCGCTTCATGTATCTCATGGATCATCAAACACCTTCTTACCGTACCTTCGGCTACTTTATAAACGAGGTACTTGCTGATTCCATAGAAGAAATATTTCAGGACATAAACAAAAAAATCTTCGAGACAGAACACGTGGATCTCCAACACCTATACATTGATGGCTCCAAGTTTGAAGCAAATGCGAATAAATACTCCTGGGTATGGAAAAAATCAACAGAAAAATCCAGATACCGTCTATTTGATAAGATCACCACACTCTTTGAGGAAATCAATAAGGAACTGGAATGTACGGGTATAAAGTTTTGTATCAATAGCGAGTATGCGCCAGAGTATCTGAAAGAAGCTGCTGAACAGTATGCAGAAGTCTGGCAGATTGATGAAACGATGTTTGTTCATGGCAGGGGACATCGCAAAACTACGCAGCAACGTCATTATGAGAAACTCAGGGAGTATACTGCCAAGCTGGAAGAATATGTAGAAAAAATCAGGATCTGTGGAGAAGATCGTAATAGCTACTCAAAAACAGATCATTCAGCTACTTTTATGCGAATCAAGACAGACTACATGGGAAATGACCAGCTGCTTCCAGCTTATAATGTACAGGTTGGTGTTGCAGATGAATACATTGCTGTTGTTGATGTAAATCAGTACCGTTCCGATATGGACTGTTTTATTCCACTAATGAACAAGTTTCAGAATATATATGGTTTCTATCCAAAGTATCCAGTCGCAGATGCCGGATATGGTTCTTACAACAATTACATCTTCTGTGAGCAGCATGGAATGGAAAAATATATGAAGTTCCCCATGTTCAAGAAAGAAACTACTGACAAGAAGTATCATGAAGATCCATTTCGTGCAGTAAATTTCCCAATCGGGGAGGACGGAATCATGCGTTGTCCAAACGGGAAAAGCTTTTATCTTCAGTATCGTAAAAATGTAAAGGGAAACAAGTATGGACGACAGGAAGAAGTATATCAGTGTGAAGATTGTTCCGGCTGTCCATATGCAGAACAATGTAAAAAGACAGATAAAAACCGTACCGTTCGGCTCAACCATGAACTTACATCGATGCATCAGGAAGTGATTGAAAATCTCGAAAGTATCAAGGGAGCGCTTCTAAGGATGAACAGATCCATTCAGGCCGAAGGTACATTTGGTATCATAAAAAACGACCGTTGGTATAAAAGAATTGTCCGAAGAGGGATAAAATCTGTATTGCTTGAAGTATTTCTTGTTTCTATTGGACACAATCTTTATAAATATCACAATAAACAGAAAAAAGTCGCAACTGCCGCATAGGATTCCATAATAGCATTCTTATGGGGAAAGGGGGAGTATACACTTTTTTATAAAATATAACTACTGTTGTATCTATAAGCAAAAGGACGCATGAAAAAACTTTCGTTTTTTCACACGCCCTTTTTAAATAATATGTCATAGAGTTAGCATAAAAGACCGTAAAATATATTACAGACCAAGTGAAAATAAATCTGCGGTTACACTTTGGCTGGAATAAAATATAAAAAGTGCTAACACCTTCCGCAATTGGTACATGGCACACATCCCCGGTGCATAAGCTTTGGACGCCAGTCGGAAATCTGTGTGTCATCCCCGGATTTCCAATGTCCGGTATGATAACGGTCGGACACGGTCAGTGTCGCGTGTTCCTGCCGGATTACAAGTGGATATAATGTAATCTGCTCCGGCTGCATACAGTTTTGATGCAGTACCGGAGCATAGTTATGTCCATTTACGGTAATCTGCTGATCGTAGGTTACGATCTCACAGATATCATTTTTTTGTGTAATTGTGGGTGTTTTTGCACATACATATTGTTTTGGAATTTCATAAGTGCCTATCGTGAAAGTTCCGGCAATCGTTTTTATGTTCTGCATGATGGCAGGCCTCTTTACTATTTTATAATCCCTTGTATTATAGTATTAAAATTGAATAACTGTAAAGGAAAATTTTTAATATTTTTTTAGAATTGCTTTGGGATCTGTTAAGTTTTGTCCTCCATACTTACAGACGCATTTAGAAATGAAAACATCTGGAGAAGGTGGCATTTTAAAACGTTATCTGCTATGATAAATAAAAATAATGAAACGCACAAAACCGTGGAAAGTGGGTAGAACTATGCAAAAACAGGTTGGAATTGGCAAATAGGATTTTGCAGCATTAAGAGAAAGTCAGTGCTTTTACATTGATAAGACAGATTTCATACGGCAGTGGTGGAACTACAGGGATGATGTTACGCTGATCACACGTCCAAGACGTTTTGGCAAAACCCTTAATATGAGTATGCTCAACTGCTTTTTTTCCAATAAATATGCAGACAGGGGAGATTTGTTTGAAGGAATTGATATCTGGAAAGATTCCGGGTATCGGCAGATTCAGGGCACATATCCTGTTTTATATCTCAGTTTTGCATCGGTAAAAGCGGATAATGTATCTGATGCAAAAAAACAGGTCAAATCCCGGATTGTAAGTCTGTATCAGGATTTTGAATATCTGCTCGAAAATGAAAAACTTATGGAATCCGAAAAAATGGCATACCGGCACATTCTGACAGAGATGGCAGAAATGGATGATGTTACCGCGTGTGACAGTCTTAATTATTTGTGCAGATATTTGGAGCATGCATATGGAAAAAAAGTAATTATTTTACTGGATGAATACGATACGCCGATGCAAGAAGCGAATGTTTACGGTTATTGGGAAGAAATGACTTCCTTTTTGCGTAATCTGTTTAATGCGACATTTAAGACAAATAAGTATTGTATAGATGGTTTACCAAATCGATATTTGTGGAGGTAAAGAGTGTATGAAAAAGGAACTGCGTATTCTGGTTATTTTAATTGCTGTGTTATTGGTAGGAACAGTAGGTTACTATTTCATGCCAAAGAAATTCGGTAAGAATGTAAATCCTTCTGAGGTAGACCATATAAATGTGTTCGATGGAAATACAGGAACTGGTTTTACTATCACCGATTCAGAAGATATCGAATATATAGTGGCGAATATTCAAGGTATTTCAATGAAAAGAGATGGCATTTCACTTGGAAGAACAGGATACAGTTTTAAAATTAGTTATATAAACAGCAACGATAAAGATATCATACCTGTATTTATTCTCAATAGTGATAATACAATTTGTAAAGATCCATTTTTCTATAGATGTGATGGTGGATTATGCTTTGATTACTTAAAAGCATGTGAAGAGAAATATAGAACTAATGTAACAGAATCTATAGAAGAAAAATAACTTATTGCTGATAAATGTTTTGATGGGGCGATGGTTTTTACATTGATAATAATGGTAATTATTTTATTGGTTTTGATACCTGTAGGAATTGTTGTAGATAAAAAGATTGAAGCTTATTTTGAAAATAAAAGAGAACCTTAAATTCAAGTTTGTAAGGAACAGAAACTTTGAATTTGTAGGTGCGATTGATGAAGATTATTGAAGTTAAAGAAAATAAAAAACAATATCTTGATTTGCTCCTATTAGCAGATGAGCAGGAAAATATGATAGACCGATACCTTGATAAAGGCAAAATGTATGTGCTTGATGATAATGGGATTAAATGCGAGTGCATCGTTACCGATGAAGGAAGTGATGTGCTTGAAATCAAGAACATTGCAACTGTTCCAGACTATCAAGGCAAAGGTTATGCAAAATCCTTAATTGATTTTATTGTAGAGAAATATAGAGAGCAATATGCTATTCTACAAGTAGGAACAGGTGATAGCCCATTGACAATACCATTTTATGAAAAGTGTGGGTTTGTCCGTTCGCATATCATACCAAATTTCTTTACAGATAATTACGACCATCCAATATATGAGGATGGAGTACAGTTGGTGGATATGGTGTATCTGCAAAGGCCGTTATAAAGAAATTTTCAGTAATACGCTCTGTTGATGGGCTGATTTTTCTACGATATACTCCTTCAAAAAGGAGTGTGCTCTTATGGGTAGAGAAATTTATGACATCATCAATGACATGGCAGAAGTATTAAATGCATCGCAGATGCAGAAACTACAAGAGGTGTTGGCAAAACGGTTATCTGAAAATACTGTATATGATTATTTGCAGACAACTAATATGGACTTTCTAGATATGCTTTTAACTGCAAAGCATTTAGAAGGGTGTTCTGACAAAATAATACGCTATTATAGGTGTAATATTGAAAAGATGTTGGATACAATAAATATTCCGGTCATAAAGATAACGACCGAGATGCTACGAAAATATCTTGTAGAGTATCAAACGATAAATAATTGTGGAAAGGTAACTATTGATAATATTCGTAGAAGTCTTTCCACATTTTTTTCGTGGCTAGAGGAAGAGGATTATATTATAAAAAGCCCAATGAAAAGAATTCATAAGGTAAAGACTGCCGTTATTATAAAAGATACCATTCCGGATGAGAAAATAGAAATTCTTAGAGATAATTGTAATAATCTGCGTGATAGGGCAATGATTGATTTTCTGCTTTCAACAGGAATTAGAGTAGGCGAATTGGTAAGGCTGAACATTGATGATATAGATTTCTCTGAGCGGGAATGCGTGGTTTATGGCAAAGGAGACAAAGAGAGGAAAGCATATTTTGATGCTAAGACCAAAATTCATTTGTTGAATTATATTGAATCAAGGACAGCTAATAATATAGCGTTATTTGTGTCGTTAAACAAACCACACAGTAGACTTACTGAAAGCGGTGTGGAGTTACGATTACGAGAAATGGGGAAGAAGTTAGGTGTAGAAAAGGTACACCCACATAAGTTCAGAAGGATTATGGCCACCAGAGCAATTGAGAAAGGTATGCCGATTGAACAGGTACAGAAAATTCTGGGACATGAGCAAATAGATACAACGCTCAGATATGCAATGGTTAATCAAAACAATGTGAAGCTATCGCATCGAAAATATATTTCATAGATTGACTTGTAACGCAAAAGACGTTACAATAAAAGAAAGATGGAGGTGTATTCTATGGGAAAAACAGCAACATTAAATATAAGAGTAAATCCAGATGTAAAAGAAAATGCAGAAAGTGTATTGGCACAATTAGGGATACCAATGGCTACTGCTATAGATATGTATTTAAAACAAATATCATTAGTAGGAGGAATTCCCTTTTCTATTGTATTACCAAAAGCAGCTAATTCAGTGAATGCAGATATGATGTCTGCTACACAGATTCATCAAAAGTTAGAAAAAGGATATGCCGATATAGAGAAAGGAAATGTTGAGGATGCAGCTAGTGCGTTTGTGGCATTTAGAGAGAGGCATTAATGAAGCAATATAAGGTAGAGATTACAAAAGAAGCTTTGCAGGATATGGAAGATATATACAATTATATTGCTATAGATTTGCTTGCTCCGGATAATGCAATGGGGCAATATAATCGCATTGCTGATGAAATACTTACATTAGACACTTTCCCGGAACGATTTAGGATTATGGATTCTGAGCCGGAAAAGAGAATGGAGTTGCGTAGAATGCTCGTCGATAATTATTCAGTGTTTTACACAATCCGTGACGAAAGGGTAATTGTAACGGATGTGTTATACACGGCATCTGATATAGAAGCACGTTTGAGAGGCGAGCTATAAAAGCACGCGTTTATTTGAATTTGTGAAGGAACTGATATTATGAAAGTGACTATTGAAGAACTGGAAGCATATTTGCTTGACCATTACAGTAATGGTGGAATCGACCAAAGTTTATTTATGAAACTCGTAGAAGAAATCGGTGAAGTAGCCGAAGTCCTAAATAAAAAAGCGGGAAGAAAAAATCTGGTAGTGAGGATTTGCAAGCTCAACTGGGTAATGAACTGGCGGATGTGATACATTACGCTATTGCTATTGCTGCTTTGAATGATCTAGATATGAATCAAATCATTATCGAAAAGGATAAAGCCGCTTCTGTGAAATACAATCATAGAACCAATTTGGAACAGTTCATTGTTGATATGAGAAATAAAGAATTGGATAACTAACCTTCAGTCTTGTGGAGAGATTGAAAGCAACAGAAGATCAGAATTTGTAAAGGAGATATACAACATGAAGAAAGTCTGCTTAGCGGTTTTGCCAGCTTTAACAATAGTGTTAGAATTATTACCCTTGGGAGCAGTTTGTATTTTTGCAACATCTCCAACAGAAAGAGTAAAAGAAACATTCTCATACTTTAGCCTTACACCGTTTGGCTATGCAAATTTTGCTCCACTTATTACAGCCACACTTACTGTTGCCATCTTCTTACTTTCATTGTTTTCATTGAAGAAGAAAGGTGTTCTCAAAGCATTGTTTGTCCTTTCCATTATTACGGTAGTTATTTCTCTTTTGCCATTGATGTATGGCTTAAACTACTATACCCTTGTAGGAGCCTTTATAACAGTAACACTTGTAATAGAAAGTATTTTGGCTAAGATACAATAAAAGTAAAGCGATAACTTTCAGGTTGTCGGATTGTAAAGGCAGAGCCTTACGCAAGGTGCAGGAGAAAGACTCCGCTCGGGTTAAGGGCGAAGCGCCTTAGCCGGTCAAGGGTGCAACCATTGCCCAGTTAGTGGCGTTTCGCCACTAAGTACTGGGTATTACTTGTAGCAGAGCTTCACAAGTTTTGGCAACTTCGTTGCTGTTCCCTTCGGGAAAATAATTAAATATTGTTGTTATTAACAGACTGAGTAGAGAAATTTACTTGGTCTTTTTTTGTAGAAAAGAAAGGAAAGATATGAATGAAAGCAACTAGACATAATGGAAGATCAGGTAAGCATTGAAAGAATGTCCCAAAGCCTTTATTTTTAAAAATAAACTTTGTTGGAGCGGATCCGGAAAAAATTAAAATGGTTACCAGCGTGTTTAGGCGTACAATCGCCTGAAACCGGATGGAGAGATAGAAAAAAGTCGAATGGGTGTAAGTTTACGTTGACAACTAAAACAACATGGTGTATATATGTATATATACACATACACAGACGGAACAAAACTTTGCACGAATGAAAATACGAGGTAAAGGCATGGAACAGACAATGATCAAAACCGAGAACGTATCCAAGAGATTCGGTTCATTTGCATTACAGGACATCCATTTTGAACTTCCGGCAGGTTATATCTGCGGACTGATCGGGGAGAATGGTGTGGGGAAAACCACACTGTTAAACATTCTGGCGGGACTTTATGAGTACGATGGAACGATTTCTATACAGGAGAAGGAGTACCGTACAAATCAGATGGAATTACAGCAGGATATTGGATTTGTGTTTCATGAGGAATGGTTCGATGACTGGGATTCTCTGATCGCAAACAGCAGACATTATGGAAAATATTATAAAAATTATGATGAGACACTGTTAAAGGAATATCTTAAGAGATTCCGGTTGGATGGAAAGAAAAAATATAAGAAACTGTCCAAGGGAGAAAAGCTGAAGTTTGCATTTGCTTTTGCGCTGGCGCATCATCCGAAACTGTTGCTGCTCGATGAGCCGGGGGCGAATTTTGATCAGACCTTCTGTGAAGAATTCCATCATATTTTAAGAGAATTTACCGCGGACGGAACGAAGAGTGTGATCCTCTCGACACATATTACTTCGGATGTGGACCGGTTTGCGGACTATCTGCTGTTGCTTAAGAAAGGCAGACAACTGTTGTATGGCGATATCGAGTCGGTCCGTGATGCATACCGGATGGTGGCAGGTGAGCGTCATGCGTTGAGGGCTTTTGGCGGGCGGCTGGTTTATATGGAGGAGACACCGGTGGGATGCCGCGCGTTGGTCCGGCACAGTCATGCGGAATATGACCGGGGACTGAAGGTGTGGGAGCCGAATACGGAGGAACTGATGTTTTATCTGGCGAAAGGAGCGGAGCATGGAAGAGGCAATCAAGTATAAGAACGTGATCAGAGAATATTTTCTGGAATATAAGAACCGTGATCAGGTATTGAAAAGTATCTTTTATGTGATCCTGTTTGGCGCATCGTTTTTGCCTTTTGTATTTGGCAGTGCAAAGGAAGGGCTTGGGTATATATGGCTCATATTTCCGATGGCTCTTGCGCTGTTTGCAGCAATCACACATACGAGTGCCCTGCCGACGATGCTGTATCTGGTTCCCGGATCGAAAAAGCTGCGCGAGGAATATATCCGGAGAATGTTAAAGGTTAAGATTGGCCTGCCGCTTGCGTTGTGTGCGGTAATCGATATCATCCTGCTGATCGTGCAGCCGATGATGATAAAAGGCGTGATCCTGCAGCTGGTAACGGTGTTCTTTATGTCCTATTGTGTGGGAATTACAAACGACGGACTGGTCTGGCGGAATAATGCGTCGCGGGCAGCTTATGGGCAGGTAAGTTATTTTAACGGACCGATCACGGTATTCAGTGTGATCGCAAGCTGCGTGATGATTGGCATCTGTTCTTCGGAGATTACGAATGTGGAATTTTGGGTTGCGCTTGTTATTTATCTCATCATTTACGCACCTCTTTCTTATGCGCTTCACAAGCGTTGGGGTGGAATTAGAGAGAAACTCGCCGTCTATGAACTTGCAAAGAAGGAGGAGACATGGGACTGGTAATCGTCATTGAACCGCATGGAACGTATGCCATCTACGAGCAGATCGTCAATCAGATCAAGAATCAGATCATATCCGGTGAACTGCAGCCGGACGAGGCGCTGCCGTCCATTCGGGGACTGGCAGCGGATATCGGCGTCAGCGTGATCACGACGAAGCACGCGTATGAGGAACTGGAGAGGGAGGGACTGATCCGTTCCGTTTCCAATAAAGGATTTTATGTGTGCAAATACAACACGGATTATCTGCACGAAAAGCAGCTGATGGAATTGGAAAAACGCCTGCAGGAGTGGATTACGCTTGCAAAACAGGCGGGACTTGGAACTGAGGATATTCGTGAGATGCTGGAGGGATTGTTGTAAGATGGAAGATATTATTTTTTCTGCGAAGCAGGTACAGGGGAAGAAAGCGTTATTCGGCAAAGGCAGGTTCGCTTTGCAAAATGTGGATTTTGAACTTCCAAGTGGATATATTATGGGAATCATCGGGGAAAACGGTGCCGGAAAGACGACATTCTTCCGCTATATTATGGAGGAAAAGAAGCATTATCGCGGCAGCTTTTATCTGGACGGAACCGATATCGCGGAAGATCATGAGTGGTCGATGAACCGGATCGGATTTGTCTCTGAGGAGCGGTTGTTTTTGCGGCAGAAGAGTGCAAGAGAGAATGCAAGGATGCTGGGCAGCTTCTATGATGCCTTTGATATGGATCAGTTTGCTGCGCTGATGGAGCAGATGGATCTTACCACGGCACGGACCGTGGAGAAGATGTCGCGCGGTGAGAATATGAAGTTTCAGCTTGCATTTGCACTCGCACACAAACCGAGGCTTCTTCTTTTAGATGAGCCGACTGCGAGGATGGATCCGATCTTTCGCAAGGAATTTTACAGGTTGCTCCGGCAGCAGTTGGAAGTGCTGGACTGTTCCGTGATCATGTCGTCGCACTTAGAGGATGATATCCGGAAAGAATTTGATTATATCGGACAGTTTGAGCATGGGAAATTTACTTCGTTTTATGAGAATGCATAAGGCGTTGTGGCAGCGAAGGTTATGCGGTGAGACGGCAAGGGTTGAGTGAAGTGCAGAAAGATGTGCTTGAATCGAAACACATGGGTATTATGTGTAAAAGATAGGAGTGTCGAGGATGACGATAGAGGATAAGAAGCAACAGGAAAATTTGAAGAATTTTGACCGGAATTTAAAGGCGAGCACGGACCAGCTGGCATGGTTTTTATACTGGATGTTTGCAGCTGTTGTGCTAGTGTTAGGGATGACGCTGATTTTTGATGGAATATTTTATCGGGATGCGTGGATGATACTGTGCTATGTGTGGATGGTCGTTTTTATGGATAACTATGTATTGGCACCGTATCAATGGAGCAATGAAGCCTTCAGCCGGAGGATGCAAAAATCGGATGCGGTTTCAAAAATACTTCGGTTTGTTCCGGTTTCGGGAAAAAACTACTTCCGTGTGAGGATGCAGTATCTTTGGAAGTTTGTGTGGAAATTTGGCGCATTTTCCATGCTGATCGTGATCGGAAGCATGAGCTTTACGCAAAAAATTTCTCTTGTGAGGGTGATGGAAGGTGTTCTTTTATTTTGGGCCGGACCGATGATCATTGGGTATATTGAGTTGAAGGAATCACTTTTTTGCAGATAATGCCTAAAAGAACAAAGTGCCTGACACAATAAACATCATATAATATGCTGAATTCCCTCACAGATCCTGCGGGCAACCACCGGATTGTTCATGGTATACAGGTGAATTCCATCGGTATCGTTTGCCAGCAGATCAATGATCTGGCTTAACGCATACGACATACCCGCATCAAATAAAGCTGCCTTGTTATCTTCAAATTTATGAATGATCTTCTGGAAACGCTCCGGGAAAGAAGCTCCGCACATCGTAATCATTCGCTTGATCTGTGCGGCATTGATGACCGGCATGATGCCAGGAACAATTGGCACATTGATATCCGCAATCCGGCAGTCCTCCACAAAACGGTAAAACTGTGTGTTGTCAAAAAACAACTGGGAAAGCAGCACTTCTGCTCCGGCATTTACCTTTTCCTTCAAGTGGCGGATCTCTTCAATCTTATTGGCAGATTCCGGATGACATTCCGGGTAGCAGGCACCTAAAAAGCAGAAATCCCCCTTCGGTTTCAGATAGGAAATGAGGTCGGATGCATGCTTAAAATCATCTTTTTCGGTAAGATCCGGATTTCGGTCTCCGCGCAGTGCCAGCACATTCTGGATGCCTTCTGCGGTAAGGATTCTGGCAAATTCGTCAATTTCCGCGCGGTTGTAATGCAGGCAGGTCAGGTGCACAACCGGCTCCACATGGTAGTTCTGCTTGATCTTTTTGGCAAGTTCAATCGTGCGGTTACAGTTTAAGCTGCCGCCCGCACCAAACGTCACGCTGATAAAATCCGGCTGCAGTTCGCACAGCACATCAAGTGTCGCATCAATATTTTTCAGTTCACTGTCCTTTTTCGGAGGAAATATCTCAAAAGATAAGCTTTTTTTATGATTACATGCGTCAGAAATTTTCATTTTAATACCGTCTTTCGTTCAAAATTATTGTAATTACCTTGATTATAGCAGGAAAAAATAAAACTGTATAATACATAAATGATGCATTTCTCCATAGATTCAGGTTATAGCAGGAAAAATCAGCGATACGCTTGGAATCAGCACGGCGCGGGTAGCAGTTCTTTTAAGAAAAATGGAGTCCAAAGATCTGGTTGGAAAAGAAAAAAGGACACATAGTTTTACAGATAATAAACATAATAAAATTGTAACGTAAAAATGCAACAATCATTATAAGAATGTTGCATTTTTATTTACACCTTTTATATCGGATGGCTTTTCTGGAACTTAACCCCAAAAATAAAAAATTTTAAATTTTTGATTACAGATCTATTTTCAAATAGACGGAATCCTTTTCATCCTGCTCAATTCCAAGATAGCGTTTGGTGACATCATAGGAAGAGTGATTGAACAAACCCATAAGCAGTGCAGGCTGTGCCCCCTGTTTCCATGCGTGGTAGCCAAACGTTTTCCGCATGGAGTGACAGCTGACCATGCGGCTGTTTGTGGTTTGGGCTGCAGCTTCCTTTACAATGCGGTACGCTTGCGAACGGTTGATGGGATGCTGCCGGTCAGTGTTTTTGCAAAACAGATAATCACATTCCTGTGGAAAACAGGCATCCATATACCATCGTAGGGCATTCTTGGCATTTTTGTTGAGTGCAATGTAATTTTGTTTTCCGGTTTTCTGTTCCAGTATAAGCAGATGTTCACGGAAACGCTGCGTGTAAAAATCATAGACATCGAACCATTGCAGCTGTAAAAGGTCACTGATGCGCAATGCCGTATTAAGACCGAGGATAATCAGGGCATAGTTGCGGGGGTGTGGTTTGACCGTCTGGTAGTAAGTGCTGAATTTTTGTAATTCCTTGCGATTTCGAATCGGTTGTGTAGTACCCATTTTGTAACTCCTTTCATGGAAGTCGGATTCTTGAGTGATAGTACAGAAATGCATGGTAATCCGTATATATCCCCACGTCAAGATGTAACATTCTTATAAGGAGAGTTGCATCCTCTGGATGAAGGGGAATAAACATGGAGGTTCTTATGCTGAAACTGAGCTTGAAACCGGGCGAATACATTACATTGGGAGATAACATTAAAATTATTTTCTCCGGAGGCTCTGCCAACAACATACATCTGCTGGTGGATGCACCGCGCGAAATAAATGTTGCCAGAAACAGTGCGGGCAAAGACAAAAAGCCATCGCCTTATTATAAAGAAAAAGGAATTTCAAAAACAGCACAGCGTGAGATTGCAGAAATCCTCATGCGCGAAAAGCGCAACCAGTCGCATGTCAGCGGGGAGGAGACCGTGACATACAAAAAACGGTAATAAGCAAGGCGATCCTGGGGACATATAGAAAATTTTTGCTCTGTTATGTCCCGCTTTTTTGGCACAGTGGGACATATAGAATCATTCCTTTGCATTATGTCCCTTATGTCTGCGGCAATGGGACATATAGCGTTTTTTCTGGCATATATGTCCCGGGAAACAAAAGAAAAGGGACATAGCCGATAAGTTTCCATGCATATGTCCCAGTGAGCAAAAGAAAAGGGACATAGCCGATAAGTTTCCATGCATATGTCCCAGCGAGCAAAAGAAGAAGGACATAGCCGGTAAGTTTCCGTGCATATGTCCCAGTGAGCAAAAGAAGAGGGACATAGCCGATAAGTTTCCGTGCATATGTCCCACAAGAAAAAAGAAGAGGGACATAGCCAATAAGTTTTTATACATATGTCCCGAAAGAGAGAAGAAAAAAATTCAGTCAGCAGATTTTCACACATATGCCAATATCCAGAAGGCAATGTGCATAAAAATCCCGCCACAGAGGGAGGAAAAGATATTCTGTGGCGGATCTATAAGAAAAATCGCTTTCGCGAATTGTTTTTAGTCGGAACTGACAGCACCCCAACACCGTTTGTTAAAATACAACAGCCCCTTTTGTTTTGGTGGTTTTATATTACCAGTGCATTATGAACAGGTTGTGACAACATGCTAAAGAGTTTATGAAAATTCGAAACAACTTATAAACTTAGGCATAAATTTCTCAGCATGGTTCCTGGGCAGCAGGCGATTTTTTAAGGGTTCCCCAGATATGTCGATTCATGGACATCTAGTGTGTGATTGCTTATACAAAGACTTTTCTGTGCAAATCCGGAGATATCCGAACATTAAAATTTCCCTGTCCGAACAAGCCTCTTAAATCAATGTAAGTCGAGAATTACAATGAAAAGATTGGAGCAGTTAGTGGACAATAACAAACAATTAACTTTTCAATAAGCTGTGGATAGGTTATACTATTCATAGCTTATTTTTGTGGAAAAGAAGGGGAGGTTTCTATGGCAAGCCGTTTAAAATTACCGGTTGGAATTGAAAATTTTGAAGAAATCCGAAAGTTTGGATTTTATTACATGGATAAAACAAAGCTTATAGAACAACTGGTGGAAACCGGAGGCAAAGTAACTCTTTTTACCCGTCCCCGCCGCTTTGGAAAAACATTAAATATGAGTATGCTGCGGGCTTTTTTTGAGGCAGGCGCGGATACGACATTGTTTGACGGGTTATATATTGCGGGAAACAAGGAAATTTGCGAACAATATATGGGAAAATACCCGGTCATATTTCTTTCACTCAAGAGCGTGGAAGGATTATCTTATGAGGATGCAAGGTATCGTATCACAGAGCTGGCAGGAAGAGAGGCACAACGTTTTTCATTTTTGTCAGAGAGTGACAAACTATCTGATAATGAAAAGGAGCAGTATCAGGCAATTGTCGCATTGCATAATGGTAAATATTCTATGGATGAGAATATACTGACATCAAGCATATATATACTGTCACATTTATTGCATAGGCATTATGGACAAAAAACCGTAATCCTCATAGATGAATATGATGTTCCACTGGATAAAGCGTTTCAGAATGGCTATTATCGGGAGATGGTTTCACTCATTAGGGGACTTTTCGGAATGGCTTTAAAGACCAATGATAGTCTGCAGTTTGCCGTTTTAACAGGATGCCTGCGTATTTCCAAAGAAAGTATTTTTACAGGATTTAACAATTTCGAGGTTTTGTCGGTTTTAAATGTTCCGTATGATGAGAGTTTTGGATTTACGGACAATGAGGTTGAAAAACTTCTGGATGATTACACGTTTTCAGACCACTATCCGGAAGTTAAGGAGTGGTACGATGGTTATCATTTCGGAAACACCGATATTTACTGTCCGTGGGATGTTATCCGGTATTGTAAAAGCCTGTGTGCAGATCCGAACGCAATGCCAGAAGATTTCTGGTCGAATTCAAGCGGCAATGCCATTGTGCGTAGATTTATAGACAAAGCGGATGTCCAGACAAAAAACGAAATCGAGCGTCTGATTGCAGGAGAATGCATTGAAAAAGAAATCTCGCTGGAACTCACATATGATGAGCTTGATAAAAACATTGAAAATCTGTGGAGCGTACTTTTTACTACCGGATATCTGACGCATCAGGGACGTACAGAAAGCGGAAAATACCGCCTGACTATTCCAAACAGGGAAATTAAAAACCTTTTTATAAAGAAAATCAGGGAATGGTTCAGCGATGTGTCCAGGAATGACGGTAAAAAACTGGAAGAATTGAGCAATGCATTTTTGGAAAAAGATCCGGAAAAAATTGAGCAGATCTTCGGGGATTATCTGTGGAACACGATCAGCATAAGAGACACGGCAGCTGCAAAAGAAAAGAAAGAAAATTTCTATCATGGCATTCTGCTTGGTCTGCTGGGTTATAAAGCAACCTGGCTTACAAAGTCAAATGCCGAGTCCGGAACCGGCTACAGTGATATTCTGGTTGAGGTGCCGGACAACCGGACCGGAATTGTAATCGAACTCAAATATGCAGAAAATGGAGATATGGATGCTGCATGTGCCAAAGCACTGGAGCAGATAGAGGAAAAAGACTATGTGGATAGGCTGAGACAGGATGGAATGAGAAACTTTATCAAGTACGGAATTGCGTGTTTTAAGAAGGATTGTAAGGTTGTGGTTGGAGAATAACAAAAATCTCTTTACAAACCGCAGAAGATATGCTAGATTTTTATACAAGCTGATTGTCCCGTTTGTTTCTGCAACCGGAAATGGGGGCATATGTTACACACAAAAAAGAACTTCTTAAAGTCAGCATTGGCTGTCTTCTGCATGGTTTCCATGCTTTTATTCTCCAGTTACAACGGACTCACAACAGTATATGCTGCCAGCGGATACGAATACGTTCTGCTGACAAAATACAGTAAGACCATGAAAATTGGAGACGAGTATTATCTGACTGCGATTACTTCTACCGGAAAGAAACCAAAGTTTTCTTCGAGTGATTCCACAGTCGCGTCCGTGAACACTTATGGAAAGATCACGGCGAAAAAGGCCGGTACTGCTACGATCACTGCAAAAATTGCCAATGGGGAGGCAAGCTGCAGGGTTACAGTTGAAAAAACGGTCATTACATTAAGTCAGAAATCCATATCCTTGGAGAACGGATATACGGCCCGGCTGAAAGCCGAGACATCAACCGGGCATCCGGTCACGTACAAATCCGCCCGCTCGAGCATCGCCTCGGTGGATGAAAACGGCGTGATCACAGCGAAAAAACCGGGTGAAACTACCATCACGGTCACGGCAGATAAAACCTCCCAGACCTGTAAAGTGACGGTAAAGCAGCCAACGGTCCGGCTGGACCGGACATCCGCATCCTTTTACCGGAAGGGGACGCTCCGGTTATCCGTTTCTTCCACATCCAAAAGTATTCCCAGGTGGAAAACAAATAAAAAAAGCGTAGCCACGGTGGACAATGAGGGCAGAGTTACCGCTGTAAAAAACGGAACCGCCATCATCACGGTCACAGTCGACGGTGTCAGCAAAACCTGTGAGGTCACGGTAAAGAAGCCAAAGATTACCGTCGGACAGGAACAGATTTCGTTAACGGCCGGCGAAACATGTCAGCCGAAGGTAACGGTATCCTCCGGCAACAAACCGGAGTACTACAGTTCAAACACAAATGTTGCCACGGTAAATGAGACCGGTGTGATCACCGCCATCGGCAGGGGACGTGCATATATTTATGCGAAAGAAGATGGCACGAAGGTACGCATGACAGTAACTGTCAAAGAAAAATAATACTACAGGAAGCAGAACCGAATTATGGTTTGTATGACAGACAATCTGCGGATCATAACCAAAGGGACAATCAGCGAAAGATATTGATGATGCATATATACAATGATATAATTGAACATAGACAATATTCTGTCTATACTTCGAAGAATAGCCTTACAACATATGGTATTGTAGATCTTATGGAAAAGCTTTCCCAAAAGCTGCCATGGTTATATCTTTGTATGAAGGAGGAAAAATGAATTCGGTGGAAAATTATGCCATACGCTACTTAGAACCCAAGGATGTGAAGGATCTGGATCAGTACAACGCGCTGCTGCGCTATACCTTTCAGGTAACGGAGGATGAACTGACGGCAACCGGATGGAAAGATGAAGAGATCAAACAGTCGAAGTTCCCGGTACTGGAGCGTGCGGATGTGCTGGGATGTTTTGATGGGGATACCCTGATTTCCCAGTTTGCCGTATATCCATTGAAAATGAATATATATGGGGAAGTATTTCCCGTTGGATTTGTTACGAGTGTTTGTACATATCCGGAATATACCGGGCAGGGCATTATGAAAAAACTGATGTATCAGAGTCTGGAACATATGAAACAGCAGGGAAGACCGTTTGCCCTCCTGTATCCTTATTCCATACCGCTGTATCATCATCTGGGCTGGGAGATCATATCCAATAAAATTTCTTTCAATATCAAGGATCGGCAGATTCCGACGAAAGTAAAAGCACCCGGGTATGTACGGCGTGTGGACTGGGACAATACCGATTTTCATGAGCTGCATTCGCATTTTGCATCAATCACACACGGCTGCCTGTTCCGGAATGCACTGGCGTGGGAGGAATACTGGCGCTGGGATGAGGACGATACGAATGTGGCAGTTTACTATAACACCAAGGACAAGCCATGCGGATTTATGGTCTATCTGATCAAAAACGATATCATGCATATCAAGGAAATGATCTACTTAAACCGCGAGGCAAAAAAGGGGCTGTGGGAGTATATCCACGCGCATGATTCCATGATCGATGCGGTGCATGGCTATACCTATTTCAGCGAACCGATTGCGTTTGAGATGGATGATGGGGATATCAAGGAAACGATCCGGCCGTATGCCATGGGACGGATTATTGATATCGAGAGCTTTTTACAGGATTATCCATGTGATCCGGATGGCGGAACACTGTATATCGAACTTGAAATTGAGGATCACCTGCTTTTGTGGAACAATCGCAGTTTTCGGCTCTGTTTTTCCGATGGAACATGTATGCTGACCGATGAACCGGCAGAGTATAAGTTAAAAATGGAGATAGGTACGCTGACTACCCTTTTACTGGGATATAAAACGGCTGAGCGTCTGTATGCCCTTGAACGCATTGAAGGAAAGCAGGAAGCGGTAGACCGTCTGGATGATGTACTGTTTCATAAAATTCCATATATTTCCGATTACATCTAAAAAATTCAGCATGGTATGTTATAATGGAAAGTGAAAATTACCGGGATACCGTTCTGCAGATACCGGTACTGGATGATTTTCGGAATACATAAGGGGACTACTTATAAAAACAACAGAAAAAATGAGTTTGGGAGGCAAAGGATTATGAAATCAGTACGGACAAAGCTTATAGCATCTATTTTGATTTGTTCTCTTTTTACATCGGTGCTGATCGGGGTGATTGCAATTTCAAATTCTGTGCGGACAGCCGGAAAAGATGCAATGACCATGATGCAGCTTACCGGGCAGAAGAAGACCGAAGAGATCAATTCCACGATTCAGAAGATTGAGCAGTCGGTGGATACGCTCAGTGAAGTTGCAATGAGTAATTTTGACTATGATTCGTTCCGGCAGAGCAAGGATTATGCGGATACATACACCGAGACGGTACAGCAGGCGGTGCTTGATTTTGCAAACCATACAAATGGGGCAGTGACGGTATATCTGCGGTATAACCCGAATTACTCCAATCCGACATCCGGTGTCTTTGCACAGCGCCAGTCAGTTGACAGTGAACTGCAGTGCCTGACACCGACGGATTTTTCCATGTATGATGAAAGCGATGTGGAGCATGTCGGCTGGTATTATCTTCCGGTACAGGCAAAGGAAGCTATCTGGATGTCACCGTACATGAATGAAAATATCAATATTTACATGATCTCATACGTTGTGCCATTGTTTGCGGAAGACGGAACATCGATCGGTATTGTTGGTATGGATATCGATTTTTCACAGATTACCGATCTGGTTGACGAGACAAAAGTATACCAGAGTGGATATGCATTTTTGACGGATGCATCGGCAGCAGTCATGTACCACAAAAATGCGGATGAGGGCACAAAGCTTTCCGATCTGGATTCCTCGCTTTCTAAGAGTGCGGATTTTATCGGAGATGACGGTAATCAGGGAAAGACGATGGATTATTTCTATAAAAATGTAAACAAGAAATTTGCATTTTACAATTTGGACAATGGCATGAAGCTGGTGCTTACGGCACCGGTGTCGGAGATTTATTCCGAGGCATACGGACTTGCAAAGATGATTATTCTTGCAATGATTGTTGCATTTATTCTCTCGGCAGTGATTGGTATTGTTATGGGTACCGGCTTAACAAAGCCAATCCGTCAGCTGACTTCTGTGATTGAGCAGACCGCTGCATTGGATTTCCGCCCGACAGAGGCTGGAGCAAAGCTGCGGAAGCAGAAGGATGAAATCGGGGATATGGCAACAAAGATCCACGATATGCGAAAGAAGCTCCGGGCGATGATGGAAAACCTGCAGCAGACGCAGCAGGTTTTGGAAACAAATACCGGAAATTTAAACCAGCTTATGAAACAGAACAGCGCTTATGCGGAGGACAATTCGGCGGCTACGCAGGAACTGGCGGCAGGCATGGAAGAAACGAGTGCGAATGCAGCACATATTGTTGAAAATGTGGGCATTATGAAGGAAAGCTCTGACAATATCCAAAAGCTGGCAGAGGACGGCGAGAAAAATTCCGGACAGATCCAGGAGCGTGCCGGAGAGATGGAGCGGATCAGTACGGAGTCCCGCCACAAGACAGACCAGATGTATGCGGTCATGAAACAGAAGACGGATGCCGCTGTGGAGCAGGCGAAATCCGTACAGAAGATCAATGCGCTGACAGACAACATCAAACAGATTTCTTCCCAGACAAACCTTCTGGCATTAAATGCCAATATTGAGGCAGCCAGGGCTGGCGAAGCGGGCAGGGGATTTGCGGTTGTTGCTTCCGAAATCGGAGATCTGGCAACGCAGACACTGGATACCGTTTCCACAATTGACGAGATTGTAGGAGAGGTCAACAGTTCGGTTTCCAATATGACCGAATGCCTCACAACGATTATGGAATTTCTGGAACAGACCGTTCTTGGGGATTATGAGCATTTCGCACAGGTGGGGGAGCAGTATCATGCCGATGCGGACACATTCCAGCAGATCATGCAGCAGACAAAAGAAGCAGTGGATGCATTAGAGCAGCACATTGGAGAGATCTCTTCTACCGTATCAGAGATCAACTCCATGGTGGAACAGTCCACAGACGGAATCAGCGGTATTGCCGAGAAATCCGGCAGTACGCAGAACCTTGTAACCGAGGGTTACGACAAGCTGCAGGAGTGCACACAGTCCGTCAATGTGATCCGGGATTTTGTCGCGCAGTTTCATTTGGATTGATAATTGTCCGAAGATAAGTTAAGACGTGGTTAGCATAGACTAACATGAAACCCTTTAAATATAGGAAAAGGAAATTTTACATCGGAAACGAGGAAAATTATAATGAAGAAAACATTAAAACCGGAAACCACAAAACCACAATATGTTGTGACAACAGACATTACTTATGCGCAGGTTGATTCCTGGTTCGGTCATTGCCGGAGAGATCTCAAACTGGATCTCATCTATCCGGAGGACGGGGAAGGAAAGACATATCCATGTATTGTATGGATTTGCGGTGGCGCATGGCAGCGCATGGACAAAGCAGCGCATCTGGCATATCTGGGTACACTGGCGCAGGAAGGGTTTGTTGTTGCCAGCGTAGAGTACCGGACATCCAACGAGGGAACACATCCGATGCAGCTGTGTGATATCAAGGCAGCAATCCGATATCTTCGTGCATATGCAAAAAGATATCGGATTAACAGTGAAAAATTTGGTGTGATGGGAGAATCTGCAGGAGGATATCTGACATGTATGGCAGCACTGGATCGGGATAAAAAACTGGATACAGGAGAGTATCTGGAGTATTCCAGTCAGGTACAGGCAGCCTGTCCGTGGTATCCACCGACCGATGCGTCCCATTTTCCATATGATGATGTGGAAAAGGCAGCCATGTCTTCAGAGTCGCTGCTGATGGGATTTAATGTTATGACACATCCGCAGGAAGCTTATGAGAATTCCCCGGTTTCCAAAGTGACACCGGATGCACCGCCATTCCTGCTGATTCATGGAACCAAAGACAGTACCGTGCCTTTTTCGCAGAGTGAGGAATTGTATGATGCGTTAGAAGCAGCCGGCTGTGATGTGACATTGCTTGCGCTTGATGGTGCAGAGCATGCGGACCTGATGTTTTTCCAGGATGAAGTATGGCAGCAGATCATTGCATTTTTTAAACGGACATTATAATAAGTGATCTGGTGTCCGGATAAGAAAAGGTTCAAAGATTAATTGATATGAAAAAAACAGCAGATAACATTCGTATAATAGGAAAATCCGATGGCCCGACATCCGTTTTTATTGCCGGAAAAGACAAAAAGAAAACGTTAAGACAGAAGATAGAAAAGAGCATGTATGACTTCCGGCGAAAGCGTGTAATCAAATTTCTGAGGGCAGATTCGCACTCTGTGGATGAGGTGGCAGATTATGTGGTCAGGGAACTGGGGTATACCGAAGTAAGTCCATCGGATGAAACATACCAGACAGAATATTCCAATATGCGCGCATCGTTTCTGTTGCAATATCGTCCGGAACTGCTTGGAGATCTCACGGAGCCCCAAAGACCACAACAGTGGGATGAAAAAAGCGTGATGGAGTTTATGAAGCAGATCGAACAGAGAACCGAGGCTGCGCGGGCAGTTCCAAAGACAGAGTTTGATATTGATTTTCATCTGTACCGGAAAACAGGCCGGGATTTTGAGATGAGTATATCAATAGAAAAAACATATGAAAGTTTCAGTGGCTCCGCATCCGGCTCGACGTGGGTGATGCGCAGATATCGGGCGGATTTCCGGAAGGTGTACCGGTATTATGGAGTTTCGCAGGAGGATATCAGGCAGCGTACGAAACGGTTTGAGGAAGTGGTAAGACAACTGACGGTCAGGTAAAATGAGGGGCAATGGGGAGTGGTTGAAGGACATATACAGAAAAAGTTCTTGATTATGTCCTTCTTTTTTATATAGTTGGGACATATATAGAAAAAATTGTTTTGTATGTCCCACAAGACAGTACTAATGGGACATCGTAAATGATTTTTTGTCTATATGTCCCGGTGCTGATGGAGAGGGGGACATAACAAGAGACTTTTCCACTATATGTCCCGGTGTTAGAGGAAAGAGGGACATAACAAATAACTTTTTGTCTATATGTCCCAGTGCTAGAGGAAAGAGGGACATAACAAGTGACTTTTTTTGGTATATGTCCAGCATTAGAATGCAAGACCCGGATACTTAATGTAAACAGTGGACACAATGCCGAATGAATGAATCCATATCGTATTGTATCCGGCATGACATTTTAAAGGATGTTTTGCTCAAGAATCGAAGCGAGGTGCGCCATATGCTGTTAACAGAATTTGATGAAAAGAAATTTGCAAAGTCCATGTGGAAAGATGGGCATGAGGAAAATTTCAAAACGGGGATATTCCATTCAAAAATGGCATTAGTTAGAGCAACCTAACCAATGCCATTTTCCTGTTTCACCTCCACGAATTGCGCAACTGGAACGGGAAAACGAACAGCTTCGGGCGGAACTCGAAGTATATAAAAGTCGCAATACCGGCGGGAGGAAAAAGCATGACGAAGCATGGATGACTTCTTACCGGGATTTTGCTGTAAAATATGAGAGTGGGATGACAATTATGGAAATTGCTGCACAGGGGGAAATCAGCCGTAGGACAGCGTACCGGTATAAAGCTTATTACGATGAGGTGCAGAAAAATAATAGAAATAAAAAAAGAAACGAGCAAGTCCTGTCAGGCATAAACCCTACCCGGTGAAAACCCATTTCTTAATATAAAAAGAATAACCCCATTTCATTTTACAGTCAAGTAATTTTTAAATTTTACTGTATACAGATGGTTCCTGTTCACCTAGCACCTAAACAGAAAAGATCATCTGGATAGCAGCAAAAAACACAACAAGGAGAACCAATTGAATTTACTCGAAACATTAAAACATTATTTTGGATACGACAGCCTGCGGCCGGGACAGAAGGAACTGATGGACGGAATCCTGCAGGGAAAGGATGTCCTTGGCATTATGCCGACAGGCGCAGGGAAATCCCTGTGTTATCAGGTTCCGGCGCTGATGCTTGAGGGAATTACGCTTGTGATTTCCCCACTGATTTCGCTCATGTCAGATCAGGTCAAGGCATTGAATCAGGCAGGTGTGCATGCAGCCTACATCAACAGTTCCCTGACGGAAAACCAGATACACGCGGCACTTGCCTATGCAGCGCAGGGAAAATACAAAATTATCTATGTGGCACCGGAGCGGCTCAATACCGCGCGTTTTCTCGACTTTGCATATTATGCCGACATTGCCATGGTGACAGTGGATGAGGCACACTGTATTTCACAGTGGGGTCAGGATTTCCGGCCAAGCTATCTTGAAATTGCGGATTTTTTAGCAAAACTGCCAGACCGTCCGGTTGTCAGTGCATTTACCGCGACCGCCACAGAGCGCGTCAAGCAGGATATCACCGCAAGTTTGCATTTGCAGAATCCGGTGACAGTCGTGACAGGATTTGACCGTCCGAATCTGTTCTTCCGTGTAGTCAACCGCAAGGGCGGAAAAGAGACGGACAACAGTATCTTAAATTATGTGAAAAGGCATGAGGATGAGAGTGGAATCATCTATTGTGCCACGAAAAAGAATGTGGACAGTGTGTATGCCCTTTTGTTGCAATATGGCATTGCGGCGGGGCGCTATCATGCAGGTCTGTCTTTAGAGGAACGGAAAAAGAATCAGGATGATTTTACTTATGACAGAATCCGTGTGATGGTTGCAACCAATGCATTTGGCATGGGAATCGACAAATCCAATGTGCGCTATGTGCTTCATTACAATATGCCGCAGAGTCTGGAATATTATTATCAGGAAGCTGGACGCGCCGGGCGTGACGGGGAAGAAGCGGAGTGCGTGTTATTTTTCTCAAAACAGGATATCATGATAAACAAACGCCTGTTGCAGTACAAATCCACATCCGGGCAGGTATCCGATGATCCCGTGGTGCGGGCAAATGAGCAGAGGAAACTCAATGAGATGATCCGTTACTGCGAGACCGATGAGTGTCTGCGCCAGTTTATTCTGTCCTATTTCGGGGACAACAGTCCGTGTACCTGTGAAAAATGCAGCAACTGTGTGGTCGTGGAAGATGAGGCGGAGGAAACTTATATTCCGACCGGAAGAGAAAAGAAAAAGGCATTGCAGCTTGCTGATCTGACACCGGAAGGGCAGGAACTGTTTGAGCAGCTTCGCAAATGCCGGACGGAACTTGCCGTGGAAAAAGGTGTGCCACCGTATATTATCTGTTCCGATAAGACATTAAAAGATATGTGTGCCAAATGTCCTGTGGATTCCACCGCGATGGCAGTCGTGTACGGAATGGGTGCACAGAAAATCGAAAGTTACGGTGCGCGTTTTATGCAGGTTATCACAACATTTTTGAACGAGCATGGTGGAGATACCGCCACAGCGGAGGCATTTTCCGGCATGACAGTAGATACCACGACAGCAGCTCCGGCAAGAAAAAAGAAGCTGCCATTTTATATCGCTCCGGAAAAACTTGATGAGGTGGAACTGACCGACACCTGTATGCTTTCAGAACTGATAAACCGGATCAATGCGCTCTGCGAAGAGAACGATCGAAAGAAACTGACCGCTTCATTTATCAATCAGCTGCTTGTGGAAAAAGGATATCTTGAGGAAACCGTGCAGGGAGAAGAAAAGATAAAGCGTGTGACGGAAAAGGGAAGAGCCGTAGGAATCCGGGAAGAGGAGAGACAGGCAAAATACGGAAGAAATTATTATGCACTGATTCACACTCGGGAGAGCCAGCAGATGATTTTGGAGGAACTGGGGAAATATTTGTTACAGTTTACGCCAGCAGTATAATTGTCCCCTGCTTTGTGTTATACTAAAACAAAAAGATAAAGGACAGGACATTCTATGAAAAAAACAGGAATCATGACAGACAGCCACAGTGGCATCTTAGAAAACGAAGCATCTAAGCTGGGGATTGCCGTACTGCCAATGCCTTTTTATATTGATGAAAAATTATATCGTGAAGGGGTGGATATTTCCAGAGAGGAATTTTATGAAATGCTTCGTAAAGGTGCGGATGTGGCAACATCCCAGCCGTCACCGGAGAGTGTGATGCATATGTGGTCAGCCATGCTGCAGGAATATGAAGAACTTGTCTATATTCCGATCAGCAGCGGTCTGAGCGGTTCCTGCATGACGGCACAGGCAATGGCACAGGAGGAGCCGTATGCCGGAAGAGTATTTGTTGTAGATAATGGACGCGTGTCTACGCCGATGCACCGTTCGGTCCTCGATGCCGTGGAGCTTGCAGAGAAAGGATACCGTGCACAGAAAATTAAAGATATTCTCGAAAAAAACAGAGAGCATATGGTCATTTATGTGGGGCTCAGCACGCTGACATATCTGAAAAAGGGTGGACGGATCAGTTCTGTTGCTGCGGTGGCAGCAGATGTGCTGAAGATTAAGCCGGTTATGAAATTTGGTGTGGGAAAGTTAGATGTCTATCAGAAGTGCCGTGGAATGAAAAATGCAAGAAAAGCAATGATAGACGCAATGAAAAAAGAATTTGAGACGAATTTTAAGGAGGCTTATGAAGCAGGAAAATTATATCTTATGGCTGCATCAAGTTCTACCGCAGAAGTAACGGAAGAGTGGATACGGCAGATCAAAGAAAGCTTTCCGGGTATGGATGTCATGTGCGATAATCTGTCGCTGGGGCTGTCCTGTCATATTGGACCGGACGGGCTGGGAATTGCCTGCTGTAACAAAGCAGAATAGTATTTTAGAAATTTATCCGTGCGATAAAAGCGTTAGAGAAAATGATGCGGTTCTTTCAGCAGGGAAAACGTTCGCCTGCAGGGAGCATTTTTGTGGGATATCAATATACCCACCGCAAAAAGCGATGGGTATCGTAACCGGTTTATTTGCCCCGTGATGCAAAAAAGTCATCAATTGCCGCGTGCAGTTTCTGAGGATTCATGCTCTTTAATAAATAACCATCTGGTTTTAAAGACATGACATTTTTTACGGTTTCTGCATCATTTTTTCCGGTCAGAAATATGATCGGAATATGGTGAAATTCCGGATCTTCCCGGAGCATCTGCATGATCTGGCTGCCGTCAACGATTGGCATGGCATAATCCAACAGAATCAGATCCGGGGTGTTTAAGGTCAGGTATTTGATCGCCATTGCACCGGAGTTTGCCAGTACAACCTGATAGGTGTCTTCAAGCAGTGCCTTGATTTTGCGCAGGATAATACCGGAATCATCCACAGCCAGAATCGTGCGTTTTTTCAGCTGATAGAAATCGTTCATCTGTGTGCAGACATTATCGACCATATCGCCCACCGTAATCGGGCGGGTGAACACATCCATGACCATCTGCTGTGGGAGGGTCTCCCACAGCAGTTCCAGTTCATCTATGTTTCCCATAATAAATACCGGAGTCTTGTTTTTTATCGCCTGGTCAACCATTACTTTTACGCTGACCGCTTTTTTTAAAAGCTCCGGGCTTGTGCAGATCAGGTAACCACTTGGTTTTTCCGAGATGACAATGCTGCTGGCTTCTGCTATCGTTACAATTTTTACTTTGACATCTTGTTTTTCAAAAGCACTTTCTAATGATTGTGCGAGATAACTTTGTTCCTCCATCAGGATGAGAAATGGGCTTTTTATTTCGTGCATGATGTCTCTCCTTCTATTGTAATAAATTGACCATTGTATCAGTTAATTTCATAATTTCTTCCATTTCCACATCTGCAACGCAGACACGCAGCTGTTCCATCAGGTCTTTGAGCTTATCCGGTGTCTGAAACGTATCCATGGTTTCCATGGCATGATCCACGCCATCCATGTCAAACTGTTCTACACACTGATGCATCTGCTCAAGAACGGTAATCCAGTCATCAGAAGAAACTTCCTTTTTGCTGCTTTCGTTATCTTCCACATAAGGACGCAGGAGGGACTTAAGACTTCGGTACATGGCAAGCATCGGTCCTGTTTTTTCTTCAAGTGCAGCAAGATTTTGTGCATTTCCATACATTTCCAGTTCCTTTGCAGCTTCGGACAGACCGGGGGCACCGATCAGCAATGCGGAACTTTTTAATGCGTGGACTTCAATCGTATAATCCTTTATTAATTGTTCCTTTAGACATTGTTCAATCTTTTTGGATTTGCTGTCGATGGTGTTGTAAAAAATCTGTATGATCTGTTTTAATGCTTCCTCCGATCCGCAGTAGGGCAGACCGTTTTCGAAGCGGAATCAGGGGTTTCAGAATATGAAAAAATAGATCTGCAGGCATATGAAAAACAGGCGGATAAGCTGGTAAAACAGTTAAAGAAATATCAGAAAGATTATGAGTATGTAACGTTTGAATCCAATATTCATGGGGATCTGCGAAAAACGGATGTGGAAAAAATCCGGAAATCCTTAGAAACCGGGACTTAATAAAATTTTTAGAAATTTTATTAGCACTCATACTTGACGAGTGCTAATAACGTGCTATAATAGGGGCATAAACAAAGAACAAAACGTTTACAGGAGGAAATGACTTATGTACGATTTATTTGATACATTTTTTAACCCATGGTATGACGATAGTGAATATAACAAGAAAGCCCCGAAGCAGCAGGCATCGCAAAACACACAGAATCTGATGAAGACAGATATCAGAGAACTGGCAGACGGATATGAGCTGCAGATGGAACTGCCTGGTTATAAGAAAGAAGAAGTGCAGGCAGCATTGCACAAAGGCTATCTGACGATCAGTGCAGCCAAGAGTGCAGAAGAGACCGTGGAAGGTAAGTATCTGCGCCGCGAGCGTTATACTGGAAGCTGCCAGAGATCATTCTATGTGGGCGAGTATCTCCGTCAGGAAGATATCCGGGCAAGTTTCCAGAACGGTATTCTTACCCTGTTTGTTCCAAAGGAAGATAAGACAAAGACAGAAGAAAAGAAATATATTACCATTGCGTAATCCTTTATAAATATCCCCTGATTTTTGAGCCGTTGCAGGTATTTTTCCTGCGGCGGCTTTTTTCGCGTCACAATTCTTTTTTCCGAAGAAACAAAACTTTATATACAGGTATAGAGGCAAGTGGCAATGATTGATGTTGCTTAATGATGAAAAAGGCAATATAATAAATGGATTGAGATGAAATGACACAGGAAAAAAGAGAGAATTTTATGTTTACAAAAGATACAATTTTTTATAAAAAACTTTTGGGTCTTATGCTTCCGATGATGCTGCAGAACCTGATGCTGGCACTGGTTGCCGTGGCAGATGCGTTTATGCTCGGAGGGATGGACCAGAATTACATGTCGGCAGTTTCGCTTGCCACGCAGATTCAGTTTATCCAGAATATGCTTCTTTCAGCAGCAACAGGTGGACTGGCAATTCTCGGGGCACAGTACTGGGGCAGGGGCAATATCAAAACGCTGGATGATATTTTCTGTATGGCACTGCGGCTTTGTGGTCTGGTGTCGATTGCATTTTTCATTGCCTGTATCTGTTTTCCACAGTATCTGATGCTGTTTTTTACGGATGAACCGGTATTGATCGGTTATGGCGTGCAGTATCTGCGGATTGCCGGATTTTCTTATCTGCTTACAGGAATTTCCCAATGCTATCTGGTGGTTATGAAAATCAGCGAGCACGCATTGACAACGGCATTGATCAGTTCTGCTACGGTAGGGATCAATATTGCACTGAATGCCATTTTGATCTACGGAAAACTGGGTATTACTCCGATGGGTGTCCGGGGTGCAGCAACAGCGACATTAAGCGCAAGGATGATAGAACTGGCCTGTTGTATCCTGATTTCCAGCCGTCCGGGCTACATCCGTCCGTATCTGACCCGTCTGTTTCAAAGAAACCGGGAACTGGCACGGGATTTCCGGAAATGCGCAATGCCGATTCTCGGTGCGTCCCTGTTCTGGGGAGTCGGATTTACTTCGTATTCTTCTTTTATGGGACATCTGGGAGTAGACGCGGCCGCTGCCAATTCTGTGGCGGCGGTTGTCCGTGATATCATCTGCTGCCTGAGTGCCGGAATTTCCGGTGCGGCGGGGATTATGGTCGGAAATGAGCTTGGTGCCGGCAACCTAAAACGGGGGAAATTATATGGTACGCGGATGATGAAGATTTCCTTTGTGTGCGGAGTTGCCATGATGGTTCTCATGGGAATTTCGGCACCGTTTATTTTGCATTTTGTCAAACTGACACCGCAGGCAGCCGTATATTTAAAGGGAATGTTTGTCGTGCTCTGCGTCTATATGATTGGCCGCTCCGTCAACGAAATTACCATCAATGGCGTGTTTGGTTCCGGCGGTGATACAATGTTTGATGTGTACAGCCTTGCCGTAACAATGTGGGGAATCGCGATTCCACTTGCTGCGCTTGGAACTTACCGGTTCCACTGGCCGGTGATTGTCGTATACGCGTGTACCTGTATTGATGAGGTTGGAAAAATTCCGTGGACGCTCTATCATTTTCGGAAATATAAGTGGGTGAAGGATCTGACGCATACGGGGATGGAGCAGAAAGAAAAATCATAAATTTATAAAAAATCAGCTGGTCGTATCCCTGCGGATCAGTACCGGTGTAATCTGTTTATGGATCGGTTTCGAAAGAGAAACCGGTCTTCTTTTTTTTCGTTCTTCCATCTGCTGTACCAGAAGTTCTATTGCGGTTTTTGCGATTAGGTCGATCTGCTGTCCGACCGTTGTGATAGGCAGAATTGCCTCGCTTGCAATCGGGGAATTGTCAAATCCGACCAGTTCATAACTGTCAGGAAAGCATCCGTATTTTTGGAAAATCAGGTTTAAAAACATATTTGCATAGGTATCATTGGCGAGGAAAATCCCCTTCTTTTTGTCAGGGTACTTCTCATCAATATCAGAGAAAATGTGCTTCATCTGTGCAAAAATGTCCTGATAAGAATCCCCTATTACATTTAAATTCAGTTCATAAGGAACGTGATATTCCTGACAGGTATCTTCAAAGGCACGGATACGGTCATAGGCAGGGATGGACTTTGGAACATCCGCATTAACGTGAATCAGTACATCGCATTTGTCCCGGATCAGAAGCGTTGCCGCCTGGAGCGCACCCATATAATTGTCGCTGGTTACGCCACAGATATGTTCGGCTTCGCGCTCAATGGCAATGACCGGGATCTGGTAAGAAGCCAGTTTTTCAGAAGAAAGAGTGTGACTTAACACGATCAGGCCCTCAATCTGGTATGCCATCAATTCATCAATGTACTGTTCCTCCTCGGACGGTCCGTTGTCGCTGACGAATACGAGAAATTTATAATGAAAATCGCGGTAGCTGGAAAGAATCTGTGTAAGCATTTCCGAATAATAGTGCAGATAAAGGTTCGGAATAATGATTCCGATAAATTCACTCTTTCCATTGGCAAGAACCTTTGCAAGCTTATTCTTTTTGTAACCCAGAGTATCAAGAGCCTGTGAAATTTTCTCCTGATTTTCAAGCGTCAGGGAGTCCGGATGATTAAAATATCTGGAAATGGTTGTCTTTGAAAAATTCGTATATGCTGCAATATCTGCAAATGTTACCTGTTTCTTTCCCATCTGAAAGCTGTCTCCTTTATCTGTTTTATCCATAGTATAACAACCGGAAAGAAAAATAGCAATGAAAAAAACTGGTTATGTAATCGGTTACTTTAATGAATAAAAGTGTTGACATATCGGAAACTTTGTTGTACTATCAGAATATAAAGTAACCGGTTACTTTACCGGTTACATCAAAGCAGAACGAGTAATACGATGAAAAGGGAGGAGCAATCGCATGAAAAAACTGGCAAAACAAGTCGGCTCTGCGAAAAAACAAACCATGGGGAGTAAGCTGTCTTATATAAAGAAAAACTGGCAGCTGTATGTTTTTTTCCTGATGCCGGCACTGTTACTCACAATCATTTTCAAGTATCTTCCGATGGGAGGACTTCTGATTGCATTTGAGGATTACAATGTCATTAAAGGAGTTTTGGGAAGCCCGTGGGTGGGGCTGGAATATTTCCGGAGATTTTTATCATCACCGGATTTTATGAACTACCTGCTGAACACATTAAAGCTGAGTATCTTTGGACTTCTCTGGAGTTTTCCGATACCAATTATTCTGGCACTTTTACTGAACCGTATCCGCAAGGCGGGGATTAAGAAAAAAATCCAGCTGCTGATCTATGCACCGAATTTTATTTCCGTCATCGTGCTCTGTGGTATGGTGCGTATGTTTTTATCTCCGGTAGGACCGTTAAACCGTCTGCTGGGAATGAATACAAACTGGATGACCATGCCGTCCGCATTCCGTACCATTTATATTGCAAGCGGAATCTGGCAGGGAGCAGGCTGGGCATCCATCATGTATACTGCAGCATTATCCAATGCAAGCAAGGAACTGGAAGAGGCAGCCATTGTGGACGGTGCAAATCTTTTGCAGCAGATCTGGTATGTGGAACTTCCGGCAATCAAGGATATTATCGTGATCCAGTTTATTTTACAGGCCGGAAACATTATGAGCATCGGCTTTGAAAAGGCATATGCCCTGCAGACAGATATGAACTTACCGGCTTCTGAAATTTTATCAACCTATGTATACCGGATTGGTCTTTTGAATGGCGATTACGGTTATTCTACGGCAGTGGGACTGTTTAATTCGGTGATCAATGTGATCCTGCTTATATTTGTGAACTGGGTGGTAAAGAAATTAAACGATGGAGAAGGATTATAGGAGGAACGTGAAATGGAAACAGTTAGTAAAATGAAATATTCACGGACAGACCGGCTGGTGCTTGGAATCGGTTATGCCATTCTTGGACTGTTTGTTCTTTCAATTGTTGTTCCGCTGGTCTATGTTGTTTTAGCATCTTTTATGGACCCGACGGTATTGAATAATCAGGGACTGAGTTTTCACATCAAAGACTGGACACTGGATGCATACCGGCGTGTACTGGAAAACGGAATGATCTGGCGCGGATTTTTAAATTCGTTTTTGTATTCACTGGCATTTGCGGCAATTTCCGTATTTGTCACATTGTTAGCAGCGTATCCGATGTCGAAAAAAGAATTTGTCGGAAGAAAATTTTTTAACGTGATTTTTCTGATCACCATGTTTTTCGGCGGTGGAATGATCCCGACGTTTATTTTGATCAATCAGCTTCATATGGTAAATACCGTGTGGGCAATTCTCATTCCGGGAGCATTTAATGTCTGGAATATGATTCTGGCAAGAACGTACTATCAGTCCATTCCAAAAGAACTGCGGGAGGCATCCGCAATTGACGGGGCAAATGAGATCCAGCATTTCTTCCAGATTATGATGCCGGTGTGCAAACCGATTATCGCGGTGCTGGCACTGTGGTCTTTTGTCGGTATGTGGAACAGTTATTTTGATGCTATGATTTACTTAAATGATGCAAACTTACAGCCACTGCAGCTGGTTCTGCGTTCCATTCTGGTACAGAATACACCGCAGCCGGGCATGATCGCGGATATTCAGAGTACCGCGGAGATGGCAAAAGTTGCCGAACAGTTAAAATACGCAACAATTGTAGTATCAAGTTTACCATTGCTTATTATGTATCCATTTTTCCAGAAATACTTTGACAAAGGTGTTATGGTTGGATCGGTAAAAGGTTAAGCAGAAAGGACAGGTACAGATATGTGGAAGAGAAAAATTAAAAAATGTCTGGCACTCGGACTGGCATTTGCTATGATGACCGGTGTGGCAGGATGCGGAAAAGAGCAGCATCTGGAGGCAGAGATCAATCCGGATATACCGGTTTCAGAAGTGCAGTTTCCACTGAAAGAACAGGCAGAATTATCATTTATCACAAGTGCTCCGGCAACCTCTACGCAGAATCCGAACGAGCGGATTATTTTTAAGAGACTCGAAAAACAGACGAATGTACATATTGACTGGACCTGTTTTGTGGCAGACCAGTTTTCCGATAAAAAGAATCTGGCACTGGCACAGTTTGGAAACCTTCCGGATGGTTTGTTTAATGCAGGAATGAGCGATTATGATCTGCTTCGTTATGCAAAGCAGGGAATTATTATTCCGCTGGAAAATCTGATTGACAAATATATGCCAAACCTTCAGGCGGTCTTTGAGAAATATCCGGAATACCGGACGATGTGTACCGCACCGGACGGACATATTTATTCATTTCCGTGGATTGAGCAGCTTGGCGCAGGGAAAGAAGCCATTCAGGCAATCGGGGATATTTCTTATATCAATAAAAAGTGGCTGGATTATCTGGGACTGGATATTCCAACGACAACCGATGAACTGGAACAGGTGCTGATTGCGTTCCGGGATCATGCGGATGATCTGAAAAAACAGTTTGATATCGAGGGAGATGTGATTCCGATGTCATTTATCATCAACAATGGCGATCAGGATCCGGCGATTCTCATCAACGGATTTGGCGAAGGATATGGAGATACGGGCGATCATTTTGCCGTAAAAGATGACGGAACCGTGATTTATACGACCGTGCAGGAAGGTTATAAAGAAGGCATCGAATGGCTGCATAAGCTGGTAACAGAGGATCTTGTAGATCCGGAGGCATTTACGCAGGAGTGGTCAACCTATGTGGCAAAAGGTAAAAATCACCGTTACGGTCTCTGCTTTACCTGGGATATTGCAAATATTGACAACAATACCGATTATGTGATGCTTCCGGCACTGACCGGTCCGGAGGGAGTCAGAAATATCACAAGACAGAATAACAGTGAAACAAGTGGTTTTGACAGAGGCCGCTGCGTGCTTACATCCAGCTGCCGGAACACGGCACTGGCGGCAGCCTGGATTGATCAGATGTATGCGCCGCTTCAGTCCCCGCAGAATAACTGGGGAAGTTATGGGGAAAAGGATTCGTTTAATATTTTTGAACTGTCCACAAATAAAGATGGCGGTGAAATGTTGAAGCATCTGGATCTGGGCGACCAGTCACCGGTAGAGGTGCGTGAGGCGCAGTCCGTCAACGGTCCGCTTGCAGTTCTCAATGAGTATTATGATATGTATGTCACACAGCCGGCGGATGCCAAATGGCGTCTGGACAATATGCATGAAACATATCTGAAGGATATGAAAAGCAAGTATGTATATCCGAATGTGTTTATGAGTATTGACGATACCAATAAAGTATCCCAGTATGATACCGATATTAAAAAATATGCGGAGCAGAAAAAAGCAGACTGGATTTTAAATGGCGGAATCGACAAAGAGTGGGATTCCTATTTAAAGAAAATGGAGAAATACGGGCTTTCCGATTATCTGGCAATCAAACAGAAATATTTCGATCAGTATCAGGAGTCATTGAAAGAAGAAAAATAAACAGGAGAATTTGTATGAGTGAGATGTTAAAAAAAGCAAGAGCATATGAGGCAGAAAAAGCAGCACAGACCGATAAAAATACCAGACCGTTGTTTCATATCTCGGCACCTGCCGGATGGATCAATGATCCGAACGGTTTTTCCGTTTACGATGGAAAAATCCATCTGTTCTACCAGTATTATCCATATGCAAGGGAGTGGGGACCGATGCACTGGGGGCACAGTGTGACAACGGATATGATAAGCTGGGAACAGCTTCCGGCAGCACTTGCACCGGATCAGGACTATGACCGGAACGGATGTTTTTCCGGAAGTGCTATTGAAGCGGATAACAAACATGTGCTGGTCTATACCGGTGTCACAAAGATTACACTGCCGGACGGCAGGGAAGAGGAACGACAGAACCAGTGCATCGCATTCGGGGATGGCAGGGATTATGTAAAGTATGAAAACAACCCGGTTGTGACCGGGGAGATGCTGCCGGAAAACTGCAGCCGGATTGATTTCCGTGACCCGAAAATCTGGAAGGAAGAGGACACCTATTATCTGATTGTCGGAAGCAAGGATAACAGGCAGATCGGACAGGTCGTGCTCTGTTCCAGCAAAGATTTAAAAGAATGGAAATTTGAGACCGTTCTTGCGGCAAACAGTACCGGAAAAGTCGGAACGATGTGGGAATGTCCGGACTTTTTTCCACTGGGAGATAAACATGTACTGATCTGTTCCCCACAGAATATGAAAGCGGAAAAATATGAATTCCACAATGGAAATAATTCTGTTTATTTTCTTGGAAATTATGATAAAAATTCGCATATATTTGAAAAAGAAGAACCGCATACGATTGACTACGGACTGGACTTTTATGCACCTCAGACCACACTTCTCCCGGATGGGCGGCGTGTGATGATTGCATGGATGAAGTCATGGGATGCCTGTGTGGTGCCGGATACACAGGACTGGCAGGGCATGATGACTCTTCCGCGGGAACTGGAAGTAAAAGACGGACAGATCTGGCAGCAGCCGGTTCGGGAGATTGCGCAGTATCATAAGAATCCGTGCCATTATGAGCATGCAGAGATTGATGGTGAGACAGCACTTTCCGGCATTTGCGGACGGACGATGGATCTGACTGTTACAATGGATGAACAGGATTTTAACGTTTTTTCCATACAGCTTGCCGCAGATGAGGAATATGAGACAAGTTTTACTTATCATAAGGGAACGGGAATATTGGAGATTGACCGCACATACTGTGGTGTGACAAAAGATGTGGTCTGCGTGCGCAAAATTAAAATTGCAGATCCAAAAGGACTTAAAAAAATGCGGTTTATTCTGGACCGTCAGTCCATTGAGCTTTTTATCAATGACGGGCAGCAGGTGGCAACAACGGCGGTCTGTACCTCTTTGGAGGCAGAGGGAATCCGATTTTTCAGCGATAAAAAGATGTATATTACGGTCGAAAAGTATGATATTGTATTATAAAAAGTAACAGGAGGAAGAGAACATGGACGTAGTGGCTTTGGGGGAACTGCTCATTGATTTTACCGAAAACGGAGTCAGCGGGCAGGGCAATCCGCTGTTTGAGGCAAATCCGGGAGGCGCACCGTGCAATGTGCTGGCAATGCTGTCGCGCTTAGGACACAGGACGGCTTTTATCGGAAAAGTAGGAAACGATTTTTTCGGAAAGCAGCTGGAAGATGCGATCACGGAAGTCGGGATTGATGCAGCCGGACTTTTAAAGGATGACAAGGTGCATACGACGCTGGCACTGGTGCATACGTATCCGGATGGGGACCGGGATTTTTCATTTTACCGCAATCCGGGCGCGGACATGATGCTGACGGAAGAAGAACTGCCGGAGGAAATAATCCGCGGAGCAAAAATCTTTCATTTTGGAACGTTGTCCATGACGCATCCGGGTGTCCGCGCAGCAACGAAAAAAGCGATCGCGGTCGCAAAAGAAGCAGGCGCGCTCATTTCCTTTGATCCGAATATCCGCAAACCGCTCTGGGACTCCATGGAAGATGCCAGGGAACAGGTGTTATATGGTCTGGGACAGTGTGATATTTTAAAAATATCGGATAATGAAATCCAGTGGCTGACGGGTAAAGAAGATTATACGGATGGAGTCCGCTGGATACGGGAACGCTATCCGGTTCCGCTCATACTGGTTTCCATGGGAAAAGAGGGAAGCCGGGCGTATTATAAAGACAGAATTGTGGAGACAAAGCCGTTTCTTCAGCCAAATACGATTGAGACGACCGGTGCGGGAGATACGTTCTGTGCGTGTGTTCTGCATTATGTGCTGGAGCATGGACTGGAGGGGCTTGAAGAGAAAGATTTGAAAGAGATGCTTCGTTTTGCCAATGCGGCGGCTTCTCTGATCACGACGCGCAAAGGCGCGCTCCGCGTGATGCCGGAGAAAGAAGAAATTGAAAAAATGCTATAAGAAATGGGAGGGCAGTGCCCTCCCGTTTCTTACAAAGAAAATGGTTCTATCTTACATGTATGAATCCTGCTTTTGGTATCGTAATTGATTCCGACCAGTAAAAGGTTTCCATGATACTCTTTCAGGCTTTCACAATATTGTTTTTGTTTAATCTGCGTGATTGCGCCCTGTGCACTATGATCCCATTTTAATTCGATAACAAGTGCTGGTTTATCCGGAAACTTCTTCCGTGGAAGAAATACCATGTCCGCAAATCCCTTACCGCCGGCAAATTCCCTGTGTATCGTATAGAAATTGCGTGCGGCATAGAGTGCCAGTGAAACCGTATAACTTAACGCATTTTCATCATTATACTGGATATGTGATGTCTCAAAATGCGCCTGCTGAATCCCAAGTGCTACCTGTTCTGGCCTTCCCTGCCAGATTGCCTGCAGGGTGTCTGCTGAATTTTTCAGGGCTTTAGAGATTTCGCCCCAGTCGGATACGGAAACACTGTTAACGTATTCTTCACGCACTTCATTGTTTGGTATTTTTACGGTTTTGTTTTCGTAGTCATAGCTAAGATAGCCCAGATGGATTAAAAGAGTCAACACATCATCTTCGGTGCGAAAGGTTGTCATATCATTGGTAAAACTTCCGGTATTGACAGGAACGGATTCCCCGGCTATCATACTGAGAACATCATCTTTTAATCCTTCAAAATTCATATCGATATAAATCTGCAGGGCTTCAAATGTTTCTGTCTGGTTCCAGTAATTTCCAATTTTCCCAAAACGCATGCAGCTTACAACAGACCTCGGATTATAGATGGATGGTATTTTTTCAAAAGAGTATCCATTATACCATGCTTTTATTTCATCCAGATCCATATGATAATCTGTACAAAGGGCAGCGACTTCCAGTTCGGTAAAGCCGACATAGGATGCAAGAGGTCCCGGATTTATCATGGAAAATTCATCAAACATATTTAAAGCGGAATGGGTTCCGTATTTTTTGATCGGAAGAATTCCTGTCATATAAGCGAGTGCAATACAGGACTTATCTTTTAGCATATCCCTCAAAAAATCCAGATAGATTTCCTGGGCTTCTTTATCCTGTTTGTATTCCCGGAAAATACAGTCCCATTCATCAATGATTACGACAAAAGGACAGTTAGTTTCCTGATATACATCCTGCATGGATTCAATAAGATCTGTATCATCAAAATAATCAACATTCGGGTATTCCCGTTTTAAATCCCGCAGTACCAGCCGTTTCATGCGATCAAGCAGTTCATAGATGTTTTTCGTCCGGCTTAAAAATTCCTGCATATTTAAAAACAGGGTGTTGTATTTATTACGATAGGTGTCAAAATCCAGATTCCGGGCAATTTTATATGGGGAAAAGAGTTCTTTTGCATCACAGCCACGGCTGTAGTAGGCAGCAATCATGCTGGCGGTTATTGATTTCCCAAAACGGCGGGGACGGCTGATACATATATATTTCTGCAGAGTCTGTAAGACAGAATTTGTATAGGTCAATAATTCTGTCTTATCCACGTAGATATCAGAATGTGTAATTTCGTAAAATTTTTTTCCATCCTGGTTTAAATAATTTCCCATGCAGTACCCTCCTCTAATTACACGTTTGCCCGTGTAAATGTATCATATCACAGGAATGCCTGCAGACTCAACTATTTCCGCAGAAACAGCACACTTACATACTATTATGCGATTAAATATACAAAAATAACAGGATTATGTAAATTATAATCTGATATTCTCTTGGAAAATCTGGAAAATACCAGTATAATTTTCTTAAATGAAGATCGGAGAAGGAAATCATGATTAATCGGGAAGACATGCTCGAACTGACACGGCGCATGACTCCGGCGCGGTCACACATTGACCGGATCGCCGGTGCATATTATGATGCAGAAGGATATATAGATGGCACATTCAACACGCATTTTTTAAAACTTTCCACAGCAGAAAAAACGAAAAATCTGGAACTGGCGAAGGCAGTTTTACAGGCAGAGACCAACAAACAGCTGAAGGATTACCGGATTCCGGAAACCGGGAGAAAACTGGGAAGTATCTGGCAGCTTCTGGATGGAATCAAAGAGTCCGGGCTGCAGAACGATGCGTTTTTGGATCTGCTTTATGAAATGATCGGGGAACGTGTTGCACCGGGAAAAGAAAGTTATTGTTTTTTGTTTCATGGAATGTATGATGTTCCAGTGAAAGGAACCGATAAGGAATGGCAGGAAGGTTCCGAGGAAGTATACAATTATCTTCTGTGTGCCGTGGGACCGCTTGAGGGAGAATATGAGCCGGGACTGCCAGAAGCAGGATTTTTATATCCGGCATTCCGGCAGAGAAGTACGGCATGTAATTATATAAATCTGTATGAAACAGCTGCTTATCAGAACCTGTGGAATCTGTTATGGAAATAGAAACTACATACGGAAACATTTTTGAAGTTCTTTATATTCACCGAGAACAAGCAATGTGGTACCAGACTGGAATACGGTATTTGGAGAAATTGCCATATTAATTTTGTCGTCTTCCCGGATGGCAACAATATTGATTCCGAATTTTTTCCGGATATCCAGTTGACCGATTGTTTTGGAAATCCAGTTTTCCGGAACTTCCACTTCAAAAATTGCATGTGCCTCATCCACCTGAATATAATCGCGTATGTGATCGGCAGTATACCGGATAGCAGCCCACTCTGCAATCTGTTTTTCCGGATAAACAACTTCGTCTGCACCGTTTCGCAGAAGAAATTTTTTCTGTACATCCCGTTCTGCACGCGATACAACCGTTTTTGCACCGAGTTCTTTGAGCAGGGAAGTAGTTTCAAGGGAATTCTGGAAATTTCCACCTATCGTTACCATACACACATCAAAATTACCAATGCCAAGGGATTTTAAAAAATCGGCATTGGTACTGTCACCGATCTGAGCATTGGTGACAAACGGAAGAACCTCATTGACACGTTCTTCGTTGTTGTCGACTGCCATCACTTCGTGACCAAGATCGTTCAGCTGTATGGCAACATGTCTTCCAAATCTTCCTAATCCAATTAATAATATATTTTTCATGGTATTTTCAACTCCTTTTTAACCAACTGTTATCTTTTCGAGCGGCAGTTTTACTCCGTTTTGTTTTACGGAAATTGCCGCATAAATTAAGGTAAGTCCACCGACTCTGCCGAAAAACATCAGAAGGATCAGAATCAGCTGGGACGGGATGCCGAGAGTTGGTGTAATTCCAAGTGTAAGTCCGACGGTTCCGACAGCGGATGCCGTTTCAAACAGGCAGTCCAGAAGCGGAAGGTGTTCGATGGAACTGATGGCAATCCCTCCAATAAAGAACAAAATGATATATAAAGCAACGATGGTGGCCGCATTTTTAATGGCATGACTGTCAAGCCGCCGACCGAAAATTTCAATGTCCTCTTTCTGGCGGAACGTGGCAACCATATTTAAAATAAGGACTGCAAAAGTTGTTGTTTTCATGCCGCCGGCAGTAGAGCCGGGAGATCCTCCGATCAGCATCAGCAGAATCATAACAGATTTTGATGTCGGTGTCATTGCTGTAAGATCTGCGGTGTTAAAACCAGCAGTTCTTGTTGTTACAGACTGAAACGTGGAGGCCAGCAGTCTGGTGCCGGTTGATGAACCCGTAAAATCCACAACAAAAAAGAATACGGCCGGAATTATAATAAGTAAAGCTGATGTCCAAAGAATGACTTTGCTCTGTACGCGATAACGTCTGATATGCCATTTATGGCTGCAGATATCGTCCCACGTCAGAAAGCCGATGCCACCAATTATGATCAAAAGCATAATTACGAGGTTGATCAGTGGGTTGGCAATGTATCTGCTCAGAGATACAAACGGCTGGCTGGAAGTTCCCAGAAGGTCAAAACCGGCATTGCAAAATGCAGATACAGAGTGAAAGGCTGCCATCCAGATGCCTTTGATGCCATAATCACGGAAGAAAACCGGAAGCATGGCAGTCATGCCGAGCAATTCAATAAATAATGTACCCTGTACGCTGAATTTGGTCAGGCGGACAATACCGCCGATTTTCGGTGCAGAAATTGCATCCTGCATTGTACTGCGCTGCATGAGCGAAATTTTCCGTCCGGATAAAATGGCAAAGGAAACAGCAACGGTGATGACACCCAGCCCGCCGGTCTGGATCAGCAGCAAAATAACTGTCTGACCAAAAGAAGACCAGTAACTGCCGGTGTCCTGTACAACAAGCCCTGTGACACATACCGCTGAAACAGAGGTGAATAGTGCCTCATGAAAAGGAGTCTGTGTACCGGAAACCGAAGAGACCGGAAGCATCAGCAGCAGTGCGCCGACAAAAATGACAGCGGCAAAGCCCAGTACAATTAATTTAAAGGAGGAAAGTCTTTTCTTCCTGTGAACCACTTTTGACATATGTTTAGATTTCTCCTGTATTTATTCTACGTATTATAACATCATCTACATAATAACGCATTTGTGAGGATATACGAATTTACAGTAAAATTTTTGTAAACTATTATGCGTTTGTATCAAAATGCGAAAACAATGGTGGGATCTGTAAGAATTGCAGTTGTAAATATATAATAACGGGGATCAGAATTTGTATGGAAGATGTGGAAAAAAGAATGGTATCAGAAACTCAAAAGGATACATGTTGATTATTTACAGAATAGAGAGAAAGTTCATCACCTTGTTGTGAAAAATTATATAAACTTATATAGGGTGTAGGAAGTTGTATGAGCAATGCATTTTTTAAAACTTTCCACAGAAGAAAAAACGAAAAATCTGGAACTGGCGAAGGCAGTTTTACAGGCAGAGACCAACAAACAGCTGAAGGATTACCGGATTCCGGCAGAGAAGTACGGCATGCGAATATATAAATCTGTACGAAAAAATTAAAATATGGGACATATGTGGGAAAAAGTTATGAAAAGATCCTGCGAGAAACAGGGGAGTGGACATATGTAAAAAAATTTGATGAAAAAGTCCCTTGAGAGACTGAAAACGGGATGCATACACCAAAAATAAGACAAAAAGTCCCGTAGTGATTTCTAAATGGGACATAATTGCAAAGAAAGTTGCTATATATCCTGAAGAGATAAATTGCCGGGATATCTATGTAAAGAAAAATTTTATATGTCCCAACAGAAGGGAGGTGCGGGATATATGAATTTACTTTTTCCGATATATCCCATTGTTAAAAAATATAAAAATTTACTTTACATGAGAATGAAGTTGTGTTTTAATAACGTCATATTAATGCACAGAAAGGAGAGGTTTTTATAACAATTTATTATCAGATTCTTTCGGAGAAGAGAAGGCTTACGAAAGAATTACAACAAATCAGTGAAGAACTATTGCATCTTCCTGATGGAAAAATTATTTGTGTTCACAATGGAAACCGGGTGAAATGGTTTCACAGTGACGGTCACACACAGACGTATATTCCAAAGAAACACAGAGAATATGCACAGCAGTTGGCATACAAAAGATTCTTATTGGAAAAACAGACAGAGTGTAAAAAAGAACTGTATGCATTAGAACTTTATCAACGACATGCAGTTGGTGAAAATAAAAAGTCGGACAGGTTTCTTTCAGAAGATCCGGCGTATCAGGAATTGCTCTGTCCATTCTATCAGATGGTTACGCAGGAAGAACTTATATGGAGTGATACTTCCTATCCTAAAAATCCCAATTATCCCGAACAATTGAAGTATAAAAGCTGTAAAAATGAATATGTACGATCCAAGTCAGAAGCATTGATTGCAATGAATTTGTATATGGAAAAAATTGCATACCGTTATGAGTGCGAATTAAAAATCGGGAAGGCAGTGTTTTATCCGGATTTTACAATTCTTCATCCGCTGACAGGAAAAGAAATTTACTGGGAACATTTTGGGAAGATGGACTTGCCTGAATATGCAAAGAATGCCGCGGATAAGTTACATATGTATGCGAGAAATGGGATATATCCGGGAGATCGGCTGATTACAACATATGAGACTATGGAGCAGCCGCTGGATACTGCAATTGTGCAAAAGTTAATTACTTATCATTTTAAATAATTCTGAAAGGCAGGAAAATGAGAGTATTTTGCTCTGGAAATTTATATACAGGGTATGTTGATAAACAAATAAGTATCATCTGATAAAGATTTTGTGGCGGTATTAAAAGGTGGGACATATGCAAAAAAAGGCGAGGAAACCTCCCACAGAAATCCCAAAGTAGGACATATGCCAAAAAAGGCAAGGAAACCTCCCACAGAAATCCGAAAGCAGGACATATGCAAAAAAAGGCGAGGAAACCTCCCACAGAAATCCAGAAACGGGACATAATCAGAAAGAAAATCTGCATATGTCCCAACAAAAGGAAAATGTGGGACATAGTCAAAAGAAAATCTGCATATGTCCCAACAAAAGGAAAATGTGGGACATAGTTGAAAGAAAAAGCTCCATATGTCCCACATCCTATTTAAGTTTACCTGAAATAAAATTTGAATAAAGTTTGTCAGGTTAGGGTGTGAGCTTTTCAATTTTTTTGTGATGGTCAATAAATCAGCCACCATTTTTACAAGGTTTAATCAAACTCAAGTTCTTCATCTGCAGATTCTGAAACAGACGTTTTGTGAATATACCGGTCAATTAAATTTTTCGGAACAGAGATGTCTTCTTTTATCAGTAAATCCAGTTATACAGGGGACGTATGATATAAAAAGTCTTGCGACCTTCCAATAAAGACTGCGGACCTAATGGGTCAGCAGTTCTTCATAAATCCCCTTTGTCTGGGTATCGTCTACACCGCCCATATAGTAAGTTTTCCCATTTGCAGAAAATTGGATGAACGCATCATTTTTTGGATTTAAGAAAACTTTGACATCCTCCCCTCCGGAGATGGTAAATGTGCCTTTTTCCAATGTATCCATGCTGGTGCCGTTTGTTCTGGTCCAGTCCGGCAGATCACTTGCGGTAAGAAGTGTGGGATCTTTGATTTCACTAAGCGGAATCTGATAATCTGTTTTCAGATGCTGTGCGCATAGTGTGTGGTTTTGGATCACCAGATCAATGGGAGTAAATTCCTCCTGAATCAGCCATATGCATAACAGAGGGAAGGAAAGCATCATAATGGCACTGAAAATAGTAAGTCCTTTTCCGAGGGATGTGGCCATATTTACCGTTGTCCCGATGCCGACGCGCTGTTCTACCATCGTATGGGGATCGGACGGATTGTAGTAGAGGATGCCGCCGATCCAGTTTCTGTCATCATTTTCATCGCTGGTCAGATTCCGTTTTTGTGCATAGCTTCGGTCAATTTTTTTCAGCTTTATCATGCAGAAAATGCACAGCAGGAGTAAAAGCAGTGTATAAACAATCATGCCGGCGATGGAACATATTCCCATGTGTCTGGCAGACAGGGTAAGGATCTCCAGAAACAGGATCAGTGCCGTGTTCAGCCAGCAGAAGATCAGCCAGAAGTTCTTCCAGAGGTTTTTCTTTGCGCGTGCATAATTGATATTCACGTCACTGTCCGTACTGATGACGGAAACCGGCTGGCGGTCCATCCATACAGCTACAAGCCAGAAGACCAGCCCACAGGAGGCACCGATCAGACAGGAAATCCCAAGCCCGCTGGACTTTGGAAGCAGCAACAGGGCACTTGCGATACTGATGATATTTGGCAGGAAAAACGGGAGAAACCGGACTTTTCTTACGGAGCCTGCCTGTTTTAATTCCACATAATGTTCCGGCTGCCGGTCTTCGTACAGATGATTTTGTGTTTTCCATGTTTTCAGCCGGTGATTCGCACGCATGATCGGCAGGGAAAGCAGAAAAATCGCTGCCAGAAGCCAGAACATCCAGATGGTAAGCTGAATGGACATATGGGAGGTCAGCAGACTTACAAATGGAACAATCGCAAGGAGAATGGCGTAGTAACGCATTTCCTTTTTGAATTTTTGCCGGATGTCTGCGACGGTGGCATCTTTTATCCATTCTTTTTTCATGTTTACGGCAAACAGGCGTCCGTTCTCATACTTATTTTGTGTGGAAAATAAAAACAGCATGATAAAGACGATCGGATACATGGTTGCAAAAAAGATAATATTCATAATCATAACAATCACCCCTTATAGATGCGTTTGCATAAGTCGAAAAATTCTGTCTGCGTCATGCCGCTTACTTTCGCTTCGGAAATGATCTGGCGCAGCAGTTCCTGGGATTTTTCCGACAATTCTTTATTCGTTTCAAATTCCTGCCGCACGCGGGCACCGCTTCTGCGGTCGGTGTAGATGTAGCCCTCCTGCTTTAAGAGGGTGTAGGCTTTGCTGACGGTCATGGAGTTGATACCGATCTCCTCTGCCAGTGCCCGCACGGTGGGAAGTTGTTCGCCCGGAGCAATCCGCCCGTCCGAAATGCCGAGCACGATCTGATTGCGGATCTGCTGGTAAATCGGAATTGTGCGCCCAGATAAGGGCGAGTAGTCTAGCAGGTGGAATGCCTGTCTGGTAAGGTCTAACCAACCGCCAGTAGCGAGTCTTGGGTGACTGCCAGTAATGGTAGTTGCTAAGCGTAGACAGCGAGAAAATAGAGAGTGTGATTGAGCCTCGAAATTTTGACATCTGGAAGGCTGACGTTTTAATTCCAGCGGAAAGCAACACAAACCAAATCGTCATGGTAAGAAATGGTTTGCTTCTGCGGGGTCAAAGAGCACTTTATGTTTTACATTGTGACTATTCAGTCAACTGGGGAGAGCCTATTGTTTCTTGCCATTGCAAGTATGGCAAACAACTGCAAAACAGGAGAATGCCAAAAGAATAGTAGGCAGTCGGATAGCTTCATAGTACTGAAGAAGTTGGGTAATGCCAATGGAGGGAAGGGAGCTACATAATAATGGTCTTTCTGAGGACACATCAACCGTACTCAGGGACGGGGGTATTGATGGAAACAAAATTGGAAAGAATAGCAGAAATATCGGCAAGCTCGCCGAGACCAGAGTTCACAGCGTTGTATCATCTAATCAATAAAGAAATGCTTCTGCAATGTCACAAAGAATTAGACGGAAGTAAGGCAGTTGGTATGGATGAGATTACGAAGAGAGAATACGAGAGGAATCTGGAACAAAACATAGATGACTTGGTAGAAAGATTGAAAAGAAAATCATACAAACCACAGCCATCAATTAGGGTATATATCCCTAAAAGCAATGGAAAACTTCGACCATTAGGAATTGCATGCTACGAGGATAAAATAGTCCAATTAGCATTAAAGAAGATACTGGAAGCTATCTATGAACCGAGATTTCTGAATTGCATGTACGGATTCAGACCAAATCGAGGATGTCATAACGCAATAAAAGAACTGTATAAGAGCTTAAACAATACGAAAATCTGCTATATTGTGGATGCTGACATCAAAGGATTCTTCGACCATATGAAGCATGAATGGATTATCAAGTTTCTCAAACTTTATATTAAAGACCCCAATATAATTGGTCTTGTCAAGAAGTATCTTAAAGTGGGAGTGCTGGATAATGGTGAACTTATGGTGAATGAAGAAGGTTCAGCTCAAGGCAATATCATAAGTCCAATCCTAGCAAACATATATATGCACAATGTATTGACACTATGGTATAAGTTTATTATTACCAAAGAATGCAAGGGAGATAACTTTCTAATTGTATATGCAGATGATTTTGTTGCAGGATTTCAATACAAATGGGAAGCAGAGAATTACTACAAGCTTCTTAAAGAACGAATGGAAAAGTTCGGTCTGCAATTAGAAGATAGTAAAAGTCGTCTCTTACAAAGCGGTGCTTATATTGCAAGGGCAAAGCAAAAGAGCGGTGAGTGTATCAGATTACAAACATTTGATTTTCTGGGATTCACATTCTATTGTGGGCGTTCACGCAAAGGCATGCCATATATAATGCCAAAGACAAGCTCTAAGAAATTCAGACAGAAAATTCGAGATATCAAGGTATGGTTATATGCGAATAGAGACCAACCGCTAAAGAAACTAATGGGTATGCTAAATCTGAAACTAATAGGTCATTATAGGTACTATGGCATAAGTTTTAATGGCAGAATGATTTCAAACTACAAACAACAAGTGAGAGAACTTCTGTTTAAGGTGCTGAATAGACGAAGTGACAGAAAGAGTTATACAAGAGAAGGATTCATTGAAATGCTGAAATATTATCCATTGGCAATGCCAAAGATTTATGTCAGCTTGTTTTGAGAATGTAAATATTATTATGAAGAGCCGTATGCGGGAAAGCCGCACGTACGGTTCTGTGAGGGGCTTACATTGTGAGGTGTAAGTCTACTCGACTCGGAGGCATCATTGATGGAAATTACCATGTTTTCTCCTTCCATAAATATCATACAATATTTTGTATTAGTCATAATAATACAAACAATACAAAATGTCAAGTAAAACAAGAAGGAATCTCAGATATTGAAAAATAAATAAAAAAGTGCATAATAGGTTATAGAAGGAAGGAAAATTATTCTATGAAAAAATCAATGATCTATCGTGTATTGATCTATATTGCAGGATTATTAATCCTGGCGATGGAATCGTACAGGCGATTGCGGATTGTATTCACAGAAGTGTCGGATTTACGAAGAACTGTTTTGATGTGCTCAACGTGACAATTACGATTGTGATCAGTCTGGTCTGCACCGGGCGGCTGCATGGGATCGGGATCGGAACGGTGCTTGCCGTGATCCTCGTAGGGCGTACGATTGCGGTCTTTCATCATTTTACAAAGGAAAAACTGACGGCACTTGCCGGAATCGAGGAGTAAACAGGCGGTTACTTTTCCAATGGAATTACTGCAAACGGGGAGCGTTCCCTGTTGTAGGTATGCAGTAAACCATCTGGAAAATTTCAAACCGCAATCTACATAATCAATTCTAAAAATATTTGTTTTCTATATAGTATAAAATAATCAGGAAATTCTCAGGAGAATAATTATTCAATCAATTTCATTTCAGTTTTCGTGAGCTCAAGTCAGGGCATATTTCAAGCGTGGTGGTGACGAAAATAAGACTATACTATTGAATCAGAAGCATCTGATACCCATCTTGTACTATCTTTTTTGGTCAGTCAGTTGTTATATATATTAGAATAAACGTTTATGCATTACAAAATGAGGAAGGATGGCAACTTGAATGATGTTATTTTAATCTTGCAAATGAAACAAGGGGATGAACAAGCCTTTGATAAGTTTGTGCGGAAGTATTATGGAGATATTTTGTCTTATTGTAAATATCATTGTTTAGATCAGACAGAAGCGGAAGATTTAACACAGGAAACCTTTCTTCGCTTTATGAATAATATACAATCCTATCAGCATATTGGAAAAGCAAAGAATTATCTTTATGTGATAGCAGGTAATCTTTGTAGAAATCACGTAAAGAAATGGAAGGCAGATTGTGTAGAGAAGGAAGTATTGGAAAGAAAACTGATTTCAGACGGTGGTATCCCAAAGCAGGAAAAACAGATATATGTGAAACAAGCACTTGAACAGATGAATCCAGAACTAAAAGAAATTATTATAATGTTCTATTTTCAAGACTTTAAGTTAAAGGAAATTGCAGACATATTACAGATTGGATTACCACTTGTAAAGTATCGACACAAAAGGGCAAAAGAAGAATTAAAAAGATTATTGGGAGAGGAGGATTCTCATGAACCTGGAAAAGATGATGGAAACATATAAAAGAGAAAATAGTGTTACTCCGAGGGAAGAAAAGATTTTAGAAACGATACAGAAATCCAAGGAGATGGTGATGGAAGTACAGTCTGAAAATACAATGAGTTATATGGAATTTCTTTTTTCACAGTTTCGGTTGATTCGAAAGAGATGGTGGATGTTACAGGCGATGTTGCTTGTTTTGGTATTTCTAATTATGCCATCTCTGAAGGACACAACTTATTTTATGAGAATGCTGGGAGTTGCTTCAGTGTTTTTTATAGTGATGATTATTCCTGAGTTTTGGCGAAATAAGGAGAGTAACTCTTGTCAAATAGAGGTAACTTGTTTGTTCTCTTTAAGACAGATTTATTCCGCAAGGATATTCCTGATAGGGATTGTTGATATATTTATGCTCACAATCTTTTTAACAGTAGCCTGTATCAATATGAAAATGCAGTTTACAGATTTATTAGTACAGTTTTTATTCCCTATGGTTATTGCAGCGGGTATCTGTTTTGCAATGTTAAACTGTAGTCTGCTGAATGAAGTAACATCTATAGTAGGTTGTTTTTTATGGGGAGTTATATGGTGGGGGATTACGATGAATAATGCTATTTATGGCAATATTGTTGTTCCTATATGGATTATGCTGTTCGTATTTGCAATATGTTTTCTGTTTTGTGCAGTATATAAGACGATACATGGTTGTAATCGTTTTTTGGAGGTAAGTTGTTATGGAATTACAAATGGTTAATGTTACAAGAAAGTTTGGCGATTTTTGTGCAGTAGATGATTTAAATTTAACGATAACCAACGGTGTATATGGACTATTGGGGGTGAACGGTGCAGGTAAGACGACACTCATGAGAATGATTTGTACCTTATTGCCACCGACAAGTGGTAAGATTCTATGTGATGGAAAGGATATTTTCAAAATGGATGGAGAGTACAGAAATTTACTTGGATATTTACCACAGGAATTTGGATTTTATCCGGATTTTACAGTAAAGGATTACCTAATGTATATTGCCAGTTTAAAGGGAATCCGTTCTATGATAGCAGGTAAAAGAGTAAAAGAATTATTAGAACAGGTTGGTCTTGCCAAAAGTGTTAATAAAAAGATGAAAAAACTCTCAGGCGGTATGAAACGTAGAGCAGGAATTGCTCAAGCAATGCTAAACAATCCAAAGATTCTTATTTTGGATGAGCCTACAGCCGGACTTGATCCCACGGAAAGAGTGCGTTTTCGTAATCTGATTAGTGAGTTGTCAGAGGAGAGAATTGTTATTTTGTCAACGCATATCGTTTCAGATGTAGAATATATTGCAAATGAGATTTGGCTGATGAAGGAAGGACAGATTGTACAACAGGGAGATCTGGATCATATGCTTGCTTCTATGCAGGAAAATGTATATGCGTGTGAAGTATCGCAGGCAGAAGCAACTAAAATGATGAAACAATTTAAGGTGTCAAATATGAAGGCAGAGAGGGGAATGGTGGAATTGCGTATCATTGCTGATCAACCGCCTATTCATGGAGCATCTGTGGTGGAGCCAACATTAGAGGATGTGTTCCTATATTATTTTGGAGAAAAGGGTGGTGAAATGGAATGATATGTTTTGAAATTAAAAAAATTTTTTCTAAAACTATTAGCAGGATATCGCTGATCGTGTTGTTATTCTCACTTGTTATATCCTGTTACTTTGCGATTACAAATATTACGTACATTGACAACCGAGGGGTATCGCACACGGGAATAGCGGCAGCCAGAAACCTGCGGAAAGAAAAGCAGAGATGGGAAGGTGTTTTGGATAAAGCAGCATTACAGGCAGTTATAGATGAATACAGAAAGGTAAATGAAGAATATCCAATTCGTCAGGGGGACTATACAGCCAATTTGCTACATGATTCCAAAGTGCAAGGCTTTTCAGAAATTAAAGATATGATTAATATGGGATTTTGTGAGTTTCGAGATTTCAACTACTATCGTATTGATTCTGTATCGAAAGATGAGGTTGGTAAGTTATATGAAAATCGAGAAAAAAGTTTGGAAAAATGGCTAAGTTCTGAAGAAACCGAAGATTTATTTAATAAAAAAGAGAAAGCTTTTTTGTTAGAACGATATCATCAGATGAAAACACCATTATATTATGAAGATTATGATGGCTGGAAATCAGCATTACACTATGCGCAAACAATTGTTATGTTAGTTATGCTTGTATCTGCATTCCTGGTGTCAGGTATTTTTCCAAATGAATTTAGCTGGAAAGCGGATTCCATATTTTTCTCGACAAAATACGGAAGGGATAGGGGAACGAGAGCTAAGCTTATAGCAGGGCTTATAGTAGTAACGGCTATTTATTGGATGATTATTGCTTTATATTCAGTCATTGTATTAGGCTGTCTTGGTTTTGATGGTGGAAATGTTATGATACAGACGGGATTTTGGTACTGGAAGTCCTTCTACAATATTACTTATATGCAATTATATTTACTCACGATTGTATCGGGATATATTGGAACATTGTTTTGCTTGCTATTGTCTATGCTTATATCAGCGAAAACACACACAGCAGTAGTGGCGGTTACAATTCCATTCGCCATTTTGTTTTTACCATTATTTTTATCAAATTTCCATTTCTTAAAGGGCACATTAGGAGTATTTCCTGATCAACTATTGCAGATTAATGAGATTATCAATATTTTTAATTTGTATCAAATTGGTGGGAAAATTGTTGGTTCAATTCCAATTATGATGGTAATATACCCCATTTTAAGTGTGACGTTATTGCCAATTATTTATTGTACTTATCATAAAACAGAGATCAAATAGATGAAACGGAAAGATTATTGTTGGGCATGAACAGGAAAATAAAGACCGGGCAGATTATGGAAAGCAGACTTTAAAGCAGCTTTCAAAAGGTATTATTTTTTGTATGGATAAAGACAGCATAGCTGCTGAATATGCTCTCGGGGGTTTGTCCAACAATATTTTTGCTTCACGCTATATTTCTTATATTCCAAATAAAGGGCAGTTAATCACACAGATAGAAGCTGTTTTGAATGAATGGAATAAAGTAGAAAAGGGGTTGTAAAAATGCTGGATAAAGTATTGCTTATAGAAGCAAGTACATCCTCCAGTCTGATCACATATGATCTCAAAATCCCAAAAGATTTGCAGAATTACCGGAGGATGAGATAATGCAAAAATATGCAGGAACAATTATAACCTGGCTGATATGTCAGAAGGCCATTCAGGAATGGGATAGAGAATTATATACATATGCACTTTATAATATGGTACTACTGATAATTCCTTTAGGATTAACAGTCATCTTTGGAGAGATCATTGGTAATGTTAAGCAGGGGATTGTAATGATACTTCCATTTATAACACTTCGGAAATATAGTGGAGGTTATCACGCAAAAACGCCCTTGAGATGTATGATTATTTCCAGTTTGTTATTGTTCCTGTGCATTAAAATTATTTTTGAGTTATCTTGCAACTGGAAACTATTGATCGTTACGGCAATCATGGGAGGAAGTCTGATAATCTTTAGTCCTGTAGAGGCAGGATTACAGATTCCGTGTTTGATAAAACAATTAACTTTAGTCAAAAATGGAAGAAAAATATTGTTTCGGTTGTGAAATATTGAAATTAACGAATGAAAGTGGCTAAAAAACTAACCACTGATTTCACATGAATAGGTAATTGCGAAACACGTTCTCTCTATTTTACTGAATTTCTTCTCCATTTTCATTTAAAAACTTGTATTGTATATCATAATCAGATGGAATATTTGACATGTCCAAATAATATACAAATGGAATATTATTAATTTCTATATTTTTGGTTATATCAGCTCCATTTCGTGGCGATATGACAGCCTGTATGGTACTAACATTTTCATTATTGCAGACTATGATATATCCGGTATTCAGTTTACCTAACCTTAATTGCCATCCTATATCATTCAAGGAAATGGCATTTTTATATTTATATTTTCCATCCTGATTTTTGGAAAACTGTGCTGCATAATAATGATATGTTTTGTCGTTTTCCCCTGTCATTCCGACAACTATGGTAGTATCATTATCTACAATACGGCCACACTCTATCATATCAACTTCAGCAGATATATTTTCTTTTTCTTTCACAACATCTAACATTTCATCAGGTGTACTCACTTTTTTTCCGCAAGCAGCAAGGCATATCGCCAAAGAAAGGATAAGTAAAACGGTTACTTTTTTCATCTTATTCCTCCGTTATCATTGTGATTAAATTACTCTTTTTCGTAACATTCATTATCTATATAGTATAAAAAAATCAGAAAGTTTTCAAGAGAATAAAATTATCAAAATTGATAGAAAAATGTTGTTTTGGTCGTAAAATCTTGAAACTTGCGTAAAATAGTTGTAATTTGTATATCTTTATGTTATTATCCCACTATAACATAAAACTATAATCTTAGTTTATACTCAAAAAATATTATCAATGTTAACGATGAAAGGGGAAAATATGGAGGAACTGACTACAGCGGAATCCATGGTGATGAAAACAATCTGGGATCATCCCCATGAAATGGCACTACAGGAAATTATGAAACTGACAAACGAAACATACGGGAAAGACTGGAAATCCCAGACCGTATCAACTTATATTGCAAAGCTGGTGAAAAAGGGCTTTCTAAGGATGAACCAGAGCGGGCGCAATGCCACATATGAGATCATAATACCGGAACTTTCCTATCAGCAGGAGCAGAGTCGCAAATTTGTAAAATTCTGGAACCGTGGATCGGTTGCACAGTTTTTAACTGCTTTTTATAAAGATCATAAACTTACCAAAGAGGAAATAGAGGAGTTGAGAAAAAGCATTGATGAACTGGATCAATAATTTGTTTTACATGGGGCTGTTTACTGCACTTACAGGCAGTATTGCATTTGCGGTATATGCAGTTGTTGCAGGCGTTTTGGATGGGTTAAAAAAATACCGCTATATATATGGGCTGTTGCTTGTGGTGTTACCGTTCTGGCTGTTTCCGGGGCTGTTTCTCCTGTTGTATGTTACGCATTACCGCAAAATGGGGGAGGCACTGTTTATCAAGGGACACCTGTTTGAACTGACACCTGTGATTGCGCACATAGAGTGTGTGGCGGCAGTGGTCTGGCTGCTTGGTGCAGCAACGGTTCTTGTGCTTCATCTGGTTCGTTATTACCGGGTGGAACATTACATAAAAAAGCACCGGATGCCGGCGGAAAAACGGCTGCAGCTCGTTGCGGCAGGGACAAAGGAGCGTTTAAAGATCCGGGGAAATGTAGAAGTGTATTGCTGCTATGGTATTTCTTCCCCGATGGTGCTGGGGCTATTTCATAAATGGATTGTATTGCCGGTGAGGGATTTTTCTCCGGAGAGTCTGCAGATTGTGCTTACGCATGAGTTTGTACATGTGCGGCAGCACATCCTGACGTTGAAATGTGTGGGCAGAGTGCTGGAAGATTTATTCTGGTATAATCCGCTGATCTATATTTTCAATCGCAGGCTGGATTTCTGGTCGGAAATGGCATGCGACATGGAATGCTGCCGTGATTCCGAAAATGTTTTTTCTGTCGGACAGTATTTTCGTGCAGCACTTGAACTGCTTACGGAAGAGACCCGTCCTCTCGAATTTCCGTTTTCCATGTTTGGGGCGCAGAATTATTTACAGGAGCGTATCCGCCGGATGAAGCAGTACCGAAAACAAAAAGAGATGAAACCACTGGCTGTTTTGGCAAGTTTTATTCTGGTTTTTCTTGGCAGTATCTGCTTTACCTGTGGAGCCGGCATCGGTACACAAAAAGCTGTACAAAAAATCTATGCAAAGACTGTACAGCAGAAAAAAGTGAATGTACAGATGGAGGTTATGGACAATCAGGTCTGCTATGCGACGCAAATAGAGACAAATCCGGATGCCGGACACAGTTATATGGTAAAGGAAGAACCGTATGATGTTTATAAACAGGCAGTTATGGATGCATTTCCTGAGGATATTACAGAGGATAGCATAAAACTTTCCGCAGAGATTCCAAAACAGACGTTATGCAAATGGGCGGTTAAAGGAAAACCACAGAAAATCAGCATCACGGTCGATAACATCCGCGCAGACAAAACAATTTGTGTGGGGATTCTGACATCCGCCCATAAACGGGTCTATATTGAGGCAAATGGAGAGGTGGGACAGTTATTTGAAACATCCGACAAAGAATTTATACGGAGTGTTTTTATAGAAAATACGGATGTAGATACGGTTAAGATTTCCGGGATTGCTACAATGTTAAGTGATTCAGAGCAGAATGCAGGAAATACACAGCGATAGAAAATCAAAAATTGTAATTTTTATAAAAAATCGTTATACTGTAATAAACGGTATAGCGATTTTTTCGTGAATATTTTTATATGAGGTAAGTAAGTATGGAATTATATCATGCAAGTAAGGAGATTGTCAGATATCCTGAAATAAGAAAAGCAAAATATACCAAAGATTTTTCATGGGGATTTTATTGTACCAATAATATGGAGCAGGCAATAAGATGGGCAAATCGAGGAATGGGTGAACCGATAATCAATTATTATGAATATAAGCCAAATAAAAATTTGAATATTTTAAAATTTTCAGAAATATCAGATGAGTGGTTGGACTTTATTGCAAAATGTAGGAGTGGAAAAACACATATATATGATATTGTGGAAGGACCTATGGCGAATGATACGGTCTGGAATTATGTAAATGATTTTCTCTCTGGACGAATTAACAGAAAGCAGTTTTGGGCATTGGCTGAGTTTAGGTATCCCACACATCAGATCAGTTTCCATACATTGTCTGCACTTGACTGTTTGACATTCATAAAAAGCGAGGTAATTTATGACAGCGAAAGAAAGAAATGATTATTTTTATGTGTGTGCATTGATTGAGTATATTGCAAGGGGGACCTTGAATCACAGAGGTGATATCGTTAAAGCCATCGGTGAAGAAGGTATTAAGAAACTACTACATGATGCGGAAATGGATCATTGCCTTAGCTTTGAGCAGGTCAGTGATGAAGTAATTTCTTATTATAAAATTAAAAAGGGAAATTTTGATACGATATCGAATTGTAAATATTCAATTCCAAGTTTTCTTGATATTGGAAAACTATATAGTATTATGATTGAAGACTGCGCAAAACAGGGAGAAGAAGTACAGGAATTAATTAATATTTTTTCTTCTTTTATCAGTGATAAAATTTCAGAATTTAATACGGATTTATATTATCAGAATCCGGACTACCTTGAATGGTCATACAGAGATGGAAAATTACTGGATTAAAACTAAAGTAAGCAGCCCGCTTGGAATCAAAAATCACACCGTCCATATCAAATACGACGGCATCATATACTATTGGTTTTCTCATTTTATCCATTCTCCTGTTTCTCTTGACGTTTTTATTTTAGCATGACATAATACAATTTAACAACTAGGAAGTAACAAAGGAGATTTTTCCACATGAAGAAGTTTTTGCAGAGACACTCCCAGGTCAAAAAATATGCATTCATTTTATTGATAGCCATTGAATTTTTAATGTCCTTTACATTTCTCGGCTACATACATATTCCACCGATTTCCATCACATTTGCCTATATCCCGATTCTGGTTGCCGGATGTTTTCTTGGAATCGGACAGGCTACATTTCTCGGTCTTTTGTTCGGACTGGCAAGCATGTATAAAGCCACCGCTTTTTATGTCCTGTCATCGGATCGGATGTTTTCTCCGTTTTTGAGCGGTTCTCCGGCAGCAAGTCTGTTTTTAAGTGTTGGCACACGTACCTTGTTCGGATTGCTCGTTGGACTGGCATTTTTCCTCGTCAGACGTTTTTTCCCATACAAACGACTTGGCATAGGGATTATTTCCTTTCTGGCTCCTACGGTACATGCTGCCATGGTGTATACGGCCATGGCATTGCTTTTTCCCCGGCAAAATTCGGGGGGTACCTCTACTTTCATGCTGGATCTGAGCAATGTGTTTGCCACCCTGCTATGCGTTGTATTGTTACAGGTTTTATGGGTTCTATACAGACTCCCCATTGTCCGCAATTTCTGTTCCCATGTCAATCAGCCGACAGAAAATCTCCGCGGAAGAAATCCTTTATATATTGCATGGGGTATTTTTATTTTGTTTACCATCTGCGCTGCGATTGCTTCCTCTTGTTATTTTGCCAATCGCATGTCCTACATGCTGACGGCTCATGGTGTCACACTGACTTCCGAAATCAACCACGACCTTTTGCATCTGCAGTACCAGTTTATGATTGCCGCATTTTCCCTGAATTTTATTATGGCAATCTCACTTATGATTATTTACAAATACCTGTCCTACAAGACATTTCTGAGTGAACTGGACGGGCTGACAAATGTGATGGGCAGAAAAATATTTCTGGACTTCTGCAAAAAAATCGTTTCCCAGACCTCCTCGTCCCAGAGCTGTTTTATATTTATAGACGTGGATTATTTTAAGAATATCAATGACACCTTTGGGCATACAGCCGGCGATAAGGTCTTAAAACAAATCGCACAAAGACTGCTGCACAACTTTAAAAATTATGGTAAAATCGGAAGACTCGGCGGCGACGAATTTGCAATAATTCTCGATCAGGCGCCATCCAAACAGGAACTTGCCCAGAAATTTTCTACGTTTGAAGAAGAAATTTCCGATCTTCTTTCCGCTTCCCATAAAGTAAGCTGCAGCATTGGTGCCTACTATTTTGACACGCCGCAGGATTTCCAGACAATCTATGCTATCGCAGATAAAATGCTCTACGAGGCAAAAGAGCGCGGCCGTGCCTGCTGGGTGATCAACGAATAACACACAAGGAGTTCTCATGAAACAAATTCTCATCGTCGATGATGATATCCATATCGGAAATATGCTGCAGGAAGTGCTGACCAAAGAAGGCTACGGTGTGTCCCATGCCTACTCCGGCACGGAAGCCATTCTCTTTCTTTCCCGGAACCGTCCGGATCTGATCCTGCTGGATTTGATGCTTCCGGGTCTTTCCAGAGAAGATGTGCTCGCACACACTTCTGGGATTCCAGTCATTGTCGTAAGTGCCAAAGCCGAAGTACAGGACAAGGTGTCTCTGCTTTTGGACGGCGCTGTGGATTACGTGACCAAACCGTTTCACATGCAGGAACTGCCGGTCTGCGGCTTACGCCTACCGAATATGTCATTTTAAAAACACTTATGGAAAACGCCTCACAGGTTGCCACAAAATCTATCCTGCTTGACCGTCTGTCCGAACAGACACCCGACGGAACGGAAAATTCCCTCAAAATGCACATCAGCAATCTGCGCAATTTTTGGGGAAATCATTCCATTATAAACAGTTAAAAAATAAAGGCATCGAAATTCAGATGGATGGCAGTGCATTGCCGGATCAGATTGTTTATACTCCGGGAGATCATACATTTACTGTTATTGCCGGAAAAGAGATATATAGCAAAAAAATTGGTGTCAGTTATTCGGTCAAGGATACGCTGATAAAAAAAGACGCAAGAGGATATACAGAGGATGGAAAAGCTGTATTTGATGCGGCCTTTGCAGCAGTTGATCAGGTAGTGAAGGATGGAATGGGTGAGGAAGAGAAAGTAAAAGCCATTCATGATTATTTAATCTATCATGCCAATTATGTCAATAATGGAGATTATAGTACCGCGGAAAACTGGGCATATGGAGCTGGTGGAGTATTGTTACATAAAGAAGGTGTCTGCCAGAGTTATGCGTTTGCTTTTTATATGATGGCAATATCTGCTGGGCTTGAATGCAGGTTTGTATCCGGTACAGCAGATGGAGGTGGTCATGCATGGAATCAGGTTAAGGTTAACGGAAAGTGGTATTATATTGATTGTACATGGGATGATCCGGTTGGCGGAGGATATGAAAATTATAAATATTATTTATCGGAGAGCCTTTGGTCAGATCATATTGCAGAGACGGCAAAAGATCTGTCGGAGGATGGAAAATATGATTGGGAGCATTATTATCTGACAGGAGCAGATTATGCCAGATAATAAGACTCTGTGGCAAGTTTCATTATCTAAGGGTTATTTCTGGGACAGTCTAGCCGACTGCCTCAGATAGCTCTTTTTCTTTTGCAGCTTTTGCCGCCTGTTCACGCTCTTTTCTACGTCTCCAATAAGTACGATTCCAAGCACGTTTGCGGCGTTTGTGTTCTTCCTCTTTTATCTGTTCGGGTGTAAGCTCCTGCATCGGTCCGTTTCCTTCTATGTTATAAGTATCATGAAATTTTAATTCCATAAATTTATGGAAATTAGTGGAGATATATTGATATCTTTGTTGTAAAAAATATCACGTTTCCTGTCGGTTGTCATTTTGGTAAACTTGAAGTTAACGGGTTCAAACTGTAATCTCAATTTGATTGCCTTCGATTGCAACAATACAGCTTTCGTAGTAACCATCTCCTGTTGTCCGGGGACCGCTGATTACTTCATATCCATCAGTTTTCAACTCTATGGTCAAGGCATCAACCTTTTCTTTACTTCCTACACTAAATGCGATATGTGCATACCCCGTGCGAGCAAGCTCCTTAGGTGAATCAAGCATTTCTGGCTTATTCATAATCTCCAATCGTGTGCCATCATCAAATGACAGAAAATAGGAGCGAAAGTTAGTTTGCAGGTTATGATATCCTTCGTTTGATTTTGCACCTAGATACTTCATAAAAAAGCTACGAGTTTTTTGCAGGTCGTTTACATATAAAGCAATGTGTTCGATTTTCATAATTCACCTCCAAATTTCAATCTGTTAATTTGTTTTATTATAGCACATGTAAGCTCATTCACAATAAATAAGAAATTGCAAAAGAATCAGTTACCAGTTAATCAATGAATTAGATATAGATGTTCTTCCATTTTCTCCGAAATCATTAACAGTCTTTTCAAAATCATAAATCAATAGTTCCGGTTTATTTCTAACACATTCCTTGATACATTGACCAGATTTTCCAAAAACCATTGTCGGTGCCGTTTGAAAAGGCGAGGTAGCATTTACTGAAATAGTAGTAGTAACATTTTCAACTGCACGAGTTTGCAGATGTCCTCTAATCATACTATATCGCTCCTTGTCGTCCGTATCCGCTACATCATAAAACAAAACCACATTTATGTCGGTATTTCTTTTATACAATTCTCTGAAAAATTCGGGAAATCTTATTTCAAAACAAATTCTAATTCCAAACACAACCCCATCTATCTCAACTATTCCATCACTATTCCCTTTTGCGAAATTATCATTATCCCATCCCCATAAAGCCCGCTTGTCATAAGACTTGATTTGTTTATTAGGCTGAAATAGTAATGCTCTATTATATATTTCTTTTTCTTTAAATATGGTTCCGACAATAAAAGAAATATCATTTTGGTCAGCTACCGATTGAAGTCTATCACACATTGACTGCACAAGGTTAAAATTGACACATGATGAATTTGATATATCTCTAGGTGGATATCCTGTTAATGAACATTCTGGAAATATCAGTAATTGAACATCTTTATGTTTTGCTAAATATATTGCTTTTTCTATTTCTTTATAATTCTCATTTACATCTCCAGATATCGCAAATTGATACGCTCCAATTCTCATTTATCAATCATCTCCTTTTCCGCTGTAAAAAACATTTACAGCTATATAAACTTGAATTTCACTAACCCTTAATTGGTATCCATATTTCAATGATTGAATTTTCTCTATTCCAATGAAAACGATAATCGTATCTTTCAAAGTGCAAAAACTCCTCTTGCAGAGGCGTGTAGTCCGTATTAGGTAATATTTCCTGATAAATCTTTCTGTAAGTTTCATATAGGTTATCCATAGAACCAATATGCTCTACAGCAAGATATTTATACGACTGTATGTCTTTATAGATAAAGCCGTCTGGAATTACGTTTCTTTTTGGAATAGAACAAAAATAAAACAGTTTTCCGTTTCTCTTTATCATAAAGGCATATTTTATCCAATTCTCAAATTGCGAAAGATAGGATTTCTTCAAATCAGCGTTAAACTTTCTCCAAAATTGTGTGCTGATTTGAATATTTCGTTTATGATAATTTGTAAGTTCTACTTCTTGTCCTATAACTGAAAATGCTTCTAATTCACGAATTGTATATTTCATTTCTTTTCCCTATGTGCCGTAATAATCGTATAACTATAAGCATTTACAGTTATGATACAGTTATCTATATTCACATACCAGTTCTTCCCACTTCTTGTGATTACAGCCTTTACAGAATCGATTTTAGCTTTACACCAGCCGACTACATCATCTGTATCTAAAAACAGATTTCTTTTAATGCGTTCTACGCCTAATTCTGTTGTGTGCAATTTATCCAAATTCTTTAGTAATTCATCATCTGCATTCATTTTATAATTATCCATTTCTCTTCATAAAATTACGATTGTTCTAATTCTTTTCACGCCCACCTTCTTGCCCTTCGGACAAGAAGTATCCCTCGCTCAAAGAGCTCGGTCAATCCCGATTTGTCAGATTCTAAAAAACTATTTTCCGTAATTGTATCATAATCGCATAATCCAGAAAAGTAATTATTTTTTCTTTTCCAATCCTTTTAATATCTTATCAAAATCAGATTCTATCGGCTGTGTCTTGTTAAAAATATCATATTCCTGATATGCTTTCTCCACTGCCTGCTTATGGGAAACACGTCCATTATCTTTCAAGATATCGTATCTGCGGAACGCAAGGAACTCGTTCACGCTTTTTGAAAATTCCTCCATTGTAAAGACGTTTTCACGTTCAATCAAATCCTCTATGTAATCAAAATATCCTGTGACAGCACGTTCTAACTGACGAATCTGTTTCTCGTCCAAATAGTTTTTGGCAATCGGTGTATCAGATTTGAGAATACGACCATCGGGAGCATTTTTCCATGTGGTCAAGCCCATATTTTCCTTGGTGTGGTCAGCCTGATTATAGACGATTTCAGCCGCTGTTTTACCGGTAATGGCATAATGAAATTTGTTCTGTATGGTTGCATAAAAATGATATGCAGTATCAGAATCTCTATTGTAATCAATGCTGCACTCGGCAAATATATCCGTTATCTGTTGCCATATTCTGCGTTCGCTGGCACGGATGGAGCGAACTCTTTCCAGCAATTCACGGAAATAGTCTTTTCCAAAAGCTGTTTTACCCTGCTTCAGGCGTTCGTCATCCATAGCAAAGCCCTTTATCATATATTCCTTCAAAATACCGGTTGCCCATATACGGAATCTGGTTGCCTGAATGGAGTTTACTCTGTAACCAACGGAAATAATGGCATCTAGATTGTAATAATTGGTAGGAATAGTCTGCGTTTTATCCTGCATTGCTCCGTGCTGAGTGGTTGTTGCAATTTTTGCAACAACCACTTCCTCATCCAGTTCACCGGATTCAAAAATCTTTGCTAAATGGCGGCTGATGCCCGATTTGTCAATACCAAACAATTCAGCCATAGCTTTTTGTGTCAGCCATATCGTTTCATCTTTTATCAAGGCACTGACCGTTACATTGTCATCTTCGGTTCTGTACAGTACCATTTCCATTTGCTTTGTAATATCTGTATTCATAATCAGCCTTCTTTCTTATAGCAGATGAATTAGTTAGTGTTGTCTTTATCCTTAGCCCGGCTCTTATACACATTATACCGGTTTTTACATTTACCACTGCAAAATACGCTGTTGGGTCTGCTGGCAACAAAGGCTTTTCCGCAGTGTTTACATACCTTCAGCGAGGACTTTTCATCTGTAAGCATAAAAGAAAACATCATCTGCACACCCAATAGCAGAGAATGAAAATCCCAGACAATGGTAGGACGTTCAAGCAACTCTATGTGATAGGTTGGCGCAATACCGCCAAATGTCGCCATTCCCTGACGGTAAAGCTGTTTTTGCATATCATCCAGCATGTCAAAGTCCTGATAGTAGAGGAAGCTTGACATAAAGGTAAATGCCCAGTCCTTGAACAGTGTTACAAGCCAGTCATACCTTTCTGCATATTCTTTCTGAAAACTCATCATTACTGCCTGCGGTTTGTTTTTCATGGTCATAATTAGTGCCATCATCTGCACATCGTCCGTATTCCATGAAGATTTATCTTATCCGTTGTCGCAGTCCATCAAAGATACTTCAATTATAACAAACATATGTTTGCATTTCAAGGAGGAGGTGAAATTATTATGGAGCAGACAGCAAGTAAGGAGCGGGCGATGTCCTCTTTTACCAAAAGAAAAGGACAGACCACCTATAAGGTAAATGTGTTTTTCGCAGAGAATACCACAGCAACCTTGCCTTATGTATTGTCAGCGTAACTTTGGCATTGATTGCCGTAAGGTATATTCCAGTGGATATCAATGTAGTGAGCTGGAGGATTGGCTTTTCGGTCTGACTGAATATTTTGTATCATGGCTGCTGTAAGATAAATCACTAAGCTGAAAAAAGTACTCCCACGGGCAGATAAAATCTACTCGTGGGAGTGTGGTAAAATTAGTTAATGTGAAAGTTCCTTTTAATTTGTTAAACCGGCATTTACAAGTGCCTATAATTTACAAATCATAATATATTCTTCATCATTTTCATCAACGATTTCAAATCCTACATTCCTATACATGCGAACAGCATAATTCATCTTTTGAACAGATAATGATGCTTATTTATATCCTGCTAGTTTTAATTTCATTAGCATCTGTTTCATTAATTCTGTTCCGATACCATAGTTTCTATACTCTTTAAGAAGTGAAATTGCAAAAGACGGTGTTTCATTATCTATATGCCCGTAATCATTCATAATCCGAACCCATACAGCACCAACAATTTTATCACTAACTTGAGCAACCAAACATAAGTCTCCCTTATTCTTACCAAAGTCTTTTACATATACCTGCAAATCTGGCTGGTTAATAATATCTTTGGATGGTGCAGAAACACATTCGGGAATAAAAATCGCCTCGTACAAAAAAGTATCTAATACCTTACCAAATAACTTTGAGTTTATATCTCCCGATGGTTATAATCTTTCTCAACTCAACCTTCTTGTCCTTCGAACAAGAAGTATCCCAGCTTTAAGCTCGATCAATCTAATTTTTCTCTTTCTATTGTACCATGCACAATTCTTATATTCCACTTATATTTTCCCGAAGATTCTTAGAAAGGTGGACTGCCATACATAGCAATCCACCCATAAAATTACCACACTTTATGTGTCCTAGAATTATCCTTTAGAAAGGGAAACACAAGAGGGCTTTGCATCATGCAAAGTCCTTAATTATTACTCCCGCTTGGAAACAAAATTTTCTACAATATCCTGAATCAATGGAAGGTCTTTTTTGTTGCACAAGGCAAGAGAATCATAAATATTTTTCGGGAGATTGTCCGTGTGCAGGCTTCCCAGTAAAAGAAAATCGGGAGTGGTATCCAGCTGCTCACAGATTTTTACAAATGTTGTCAGGCTTGGAATCTGTTTTCCGGTTTCAATCGAAGAAATATGATTGTTGGAAACATTTACTTTTTCTGCCAGTTCTGCCTGACTCATTTTTAATTCTTTTCTGCGTCTTTTCATGCGTGTGCCCATGGCATTTAGATTTATATGCATAGAGTTCCCTGCTAATTTGTATTTTATAAAGTATCTTTCTAATGCATTAGCATATCAAAAAACAGGGAAATTAAAACAAAAAGTGAAAGAAAAGTTCTGTAATACATGGAATATTTATAACATTAAGAGAAGAAAAGTTCTGTAATATATGAAATACTGGAACAAAACTTTACAAATAAATGTATTCCATTTATGATGGAAAAAGAAAGGTGGACAATACCATGAGTGATCAGATCGAAAGAGAACAGCAGATAGAAGAGGAATCCCTGACGAAAAACAGTCTTCAGATACAGAAAGCGGCATGGATCCGGGAGGAACTGGAAAAACGCCGGGCGCAGGAAGATCAGCTTTTGCAGCAGATCCTGCGGGAGCAGCAGATGCTGCAGGAACTCGATGAAGACATGGATCAGAATATGGCGCATGCAAAAGAGGGGCGGAGATACCGGGAAGATATGAAAGCGCGTGTGGACGACCGCGTGTATGAAATGCATGACCTGAGCGCAGACAAACGGGAGGGCATGCGGGAATACGGCTATGCGTACCGCAGGGGCTATGCACTGGCAATGGTTTTCTTTTCGCTGGCGTTGTGTGTGTTTGCCGGGTATCTGCATGGCATCGCTTCCCAGACATGCCTTGTACTTATGTTTTTTACCGGAGTACAGGCAGCCATTCTGGTACATAAAAAACAGTGCCCGAAGTTCTGGCAGTTTGTCTGTGACGTGTTTTCTGCGTTGATTTTTCCGGGGATGCTGATCCTGTTTATTGGTTGTGAACTGCACTATTCTTATTACGAACGTGCACTGCCCTATTGTCTGGCCGTCGGACTTTTCCTGCTTGCACTGACAACGGCTTCTTACTTTTTATACGATCCGTACCGCAGTGCACGCCGCAGGGTGGGAGATGCCAAAAGCATGATTCGCAGTATCGAGCGGTCTGCAAAGAAACAGGTGAAAAAGAATCAGAAGCAGCAGGCAAAAGAGGAACTGCGACAGGATCGTCTGCAGAAAAAAGAGTCCGAAAAACTGTTGAAAATCCAACAGAAACAGGAAGTGCGCTTAGAAAAACAGGGGAAGAGACTGCAGAAATGGGAAACGTGGAAACAACAGTTTCTGGAGCGGTTTCAAAAGAGTGAGGATATTGTGGATGAAGAGGTATCCGACGAGACGTTGCCGGATGCGGCTGCAGGGGATGAGACACTGCCGGAAGAGGCTGTAGTGGACGAAGCACTGCGGAAAGATACTGTGGTGGACGAAGCACTGCCAAAAGAGACTGTGGGGAACGAAGCACTGCCGGCAGAATCCGGGGAAGAAGATCCGGATGATCCGCACATTTGATACACGGGCAATCAGGCATATTTACTTCACAACAACTTTCATTTTCGCTTTCCTGCCACTTCCGGTTGTTACCGTAATCGTGGCCTTACCTGCTTTTTTGGCGGTCAGCTTACCGGTCTTTTTATTGACCGCAACAACCTTTGGGTTGGAAGACGTAAAAGATTTGCGATCCGTGCAGCCATTCGGTTTTATTTTGACCGTTGCCTGCGCGGTCGTATTTTTTTTCATGGTAAGTGTGGGTTTCGTGAACTTAATACTTGTTGCTTCCATATAGGAATAGACCAGATCACAATATCCTTTGTCGGTGTTGGCACCTTCCAGTGAACCTTTCTTTGTATACTGCCATAAGTCTGCAGATACCGGCAGCTTTGGTCTGGTATCACTGTAAGATGCAACCCAGACTTTACAGTTTTTCAACTTTTTCCAGTCAAAGTTTTCGTTCAGGAAGGAAGCGGAAGAATAAATCATCGGCACGTAACCGGCATCGGCGATCGTGTCACAAAAGGCCTTTGCAATCGCAGTCGTATTTTCCCTGCCACCTGCAAAGGTGCCCTTGCGCTCCATGTCATAGGCAACCGGATAATCCAGATCCCTTCCATCAAGAATCTCCAGACAATACTCTGCTTCTTCCACGGCTTCTTTCGGAGTCCGCACGCAGCACACATGATACACACCGACTTTCAGCCCGGCAGCAACAGCACCATCATAATTTGCCGCAAACTGGGTATCAACATCCGGTGCCCGGCCCTCTCCGGTACGGATCATTACAAAATCCATGTCTGCTTCTGCAACCTGTTCCCAGTTTACGGTTCCATTATAGCTTGATAAATCAAATCCCTGTCCACGAAAGTCTGCTGCCTGCACAACGGTAACCGGGATTATTGTAACCATCCATAGAGTTGTCATTACCATCGCCAGAACACGAAATCCATTTGTTTTTATCATTTTATGTCTCCTGTTTATCTTAACGTGTCAGCATGCCGTGATGTTCTTCCATAAATCCGCTGAAGTGAAGATTTTTGTAACCGAGTTTTTTAAATTTCTTCATGGCAACGTTTGGTTTGTGGTAATAACTTCCGATAATATACAGTCCGGTTGTTTTGTCCGGAAGCCGGCGGCAGACACGTTCTTCCGTGATTTTTTCGATTGGAAAATTGATGGCACCGGCTACATGTCCGTGCGCATAATCTTCTTTGGGACGGCAGTCAATGAGGACTGCGTTATCGGATGTGGTTACTTTATTTTTGGCCTCGTTGACGGTCAGTTTTTTCATAAAAATGCTTAACATTGTAAAACCCCCTTAATAAAAGATGCAACTATTCAGATTATTATACCCTATTTGGTAAAGATTGCAAGAAAAATAACGGTGGGCACAGCCTGTGTTTCCCGTTTTAAAGGTTAATTTTAGGAGATATAATAATTTATCAACACAACCGCCTATCTGGAATAAAACGGAAAGGACGAAAAACAGATTCGTCAGTTGGAACGTGCTGTTACAGGATATTTTGAAAGATAATGAACGTATTTCCCATAAACAGGCAGTGGAGAAAGCATATCAGGAAGATTTATTGTCAATCCCTGTCTCTCCGACGATTTCAAGCAAGTTTGGTATTAATACGGAAAAGCCGCAACGGTAATAATAATTGTAATTTGCCCATCAATCCGCTATACTATAGCTAAGTATAGCGGATTGATACGTTTTGTGGAGGTTCATATGGCATGCACTTTAAAACTGCCGGTAGGAATTGATAGTTTTGAAAAAATCAGAAGGAATAAATTTTATTATATTGACAAGACAAAGCTCATAGAGCAATTGGTTGAAACCGGTGGAGAGGTCACTCTTTTTACGAGGCCACGTCGTTTCGGTAAAACTCTGAACATGAGTATGCTTAAAGCCTTTTTTGAAACCGGTGCGGATGAGTCATTGTTTGATGGCTTATATATTGCGCAAAATAAGGCACTTTGCGAAGAACATATGGGAAAATATCCTGTTATATTTCTGTCATTAAAGAGCGTGGAGGGATTGAAATATGAGGATGCCAGATATCGTATTACTGAGCTCATTGGAATAGAGGCAGAAAGATTCGGCTTTTTAGAAGATAGTGAATATTTGTCAGAAAATGAAAAAAAGCGCTACAAGGCGATTATTGCATTGAAGGATGGAACGAATGCAATGGATGAAAAAGTGCTTGTATCGAGTCTGCAGATTTTATCTCAATTATTATATAAGCATTTTGGACAAAAGACTGTAATATTAATTGATGAATATGATGTACCTCTGGATAAGGCATTCCAGAATGGTTACTATAAAGAGATGGTTTCACTCATCAGAGGGCTCTTTGGACAGGCACTCAAGACTAATGAGTTTCTACAGTTTGCCGTACTTACAGGCTGTCTACGTGTATCCAAGGAGAGTATTTTTACAGGTCTCAACAATTTTGAAATCAATTCCATTGTAGATATCGCGCATGATGAACAGTTTGGTTTTACTGATGATGAGGTCAGGAAGCTGCTTTTAGATTATGACAGGTCTGAGCGATACCCTGATGTAAAGGAGTGGTATGATGGCTATCATTTCGGTAATACCGACATTTATTGTCCGTGGGATGTAATCAATTTTGCCAAGAAGCTGGTTTGGGACCCATCAGCCAGGCCGAGTGCATTCTGGATTAACAGCAGTGGCAATGACATGGTGAAGCGCTTTGTGGACAAGGCGGACCAGACTACGAGAGATGAGATAGAAAAGCTCGTGGCTGGTGGTTTTGTTGAGAAACAGCTCCGCCTTGACTTGACCTATGATGAGATTGACAATACTATAGACAATCTGTGGAGTGTACTTTTTACAACAGGCTACCTGACTAAGGCTGGTGAGGTCAGGCTGCCTGACAGCGAGAGCTATGCCTACAAGCTGGTGATTCCAAATAAAGAGGTGCGTGAAGTGTTTGTTCTCCAGATTCAGGAGTGGTTCAAGGTTGTTGTCGCAAAAGATGATGATACCATGAAGCTTTTATCCAGAGCCATCCTTGATAAAGATGAGAAGCAGATTGCAAGACAGCTTAACATCGTGATGAGCCGCATGATAAGTATACTTGATACCAAGGCTTCTGATGATATGAAGGAGAACTTCTATCACGGTCTGCTCCTCGGTCTGCTTCGCGGAAGCAATCCGGGCTGGCTTATTAAGTCAAATCGTGAGTCGGGAGACGGTTTCAGTGATATTTTAATCAAGCCGGAGGACCCGGATGCAGGTATCGTTATTGAAGTGAAATATGCAAAAGAGATGATAAGCCTTGATGCAGCGTGTGAGGCTGCTATGGCGCAGATTAAGGAGAAGAGGTATGATGAGGCTCTGCGCGATGAGGGCAGGTGCGATATTTTAGCATATGGTATTGCTTTTTGCAGGAAGAGGTGCAGGGTTGTAGGAGAAAAAATAAATGATTAAAAACATAGTATTTGACATAGGAGTTAAAGAGCAGAGGCTATAAAGTGTATTTGTTATCGAATTATCCAAAGGAATATTTCGAGCTTCATACACACAATGAACTTAGTTTTGTGTCACTTGTTGACGGCAAAGTCATTTCAGCTATGGTTGGGATGATAAAGCCTGATGCCGGTATTTATCAGTGTCTGTTTGACAAATATAATCTGAATCCGGAAGAATGTGTGTTCATAGATGACAGACTGGAGAATATCGAGGGTGGCAGAAAGCTTGGCATGGAGGGAATAGTGTTTACAGACTATGAGACCGGAAAGAAAAAGCTGGAGAGGATGCTGTCTGAGAAATAAAACAGTATTGTAAAGGAGTAAGGTTAAAATGAAGATGTTTAGCCACAGCTTACCAGTCCGTGCACGTCAACTATTGAAAGCACCGTATACCGAACGGTACGTACGGTGCTGTGAGAGGACGGCGGTTAATCACCGCCTCCTACTCGATTAGTTATCCAACAACCATTTCCAAATGGGAATTACCTCAATATTGATCCCATCGCAATCAATCACCGCCTCTTCGCTATTAGTAATGAGAATACATTTGGCGTTGGGGATAAAATTATTTAGCTTCACAAAGGCTCTGGTTTCACGTTCTCTTGTATCTATGTTATCCAGAACCTGCATACTGACCTGAATAGCAAGATTGTCTAATGGTATATAAAAGTCAATTTCTACATTATTCTCAAAGAAATAGACATTTTCGGTACCATAACGTCGTATCAGTTCGATTGCAACAAGATTTTCCAGCTGAGCAGATTTGCAGTCTAGCAGCATAAGTCCTAGAAGTCCGGTATCCATAAAGTAATACTTAGGAGAAGTCTCTTTTTCTACAAGTTTGGCGGCATAGTTTTGCAGAGTAAAGAGCAGGTAGGAGTCTGTCATATAGCTGACATAGTTTATTACGGTTTGTTTACCGATAGACATTCCACTACTTTTTAATATATTAGTCAGTCGGTTATACGATAAAGGTTTTGTGACAGATTCTGCAATTTTCTTTAGGATTAGCCTTATTGCAAAATCATTGGTGATTTTATTTCTGGTTATAATATCACCGAGATACACAGTTTGATAGATGCTGTTTAAAAAAGCTCGTTTATTTCTTATCTCAACTAATTCTGGAAATGCTCCATAGGTTACATATTTGTTATATTGATTTTGGACATCTGCCCTGTCTTTGGTGCTAATAACATCCAGGTAATTCTTTGTCATATTATTTGCAATAAGATATTCAGAGAAAGAATATGGATAAATATTCATAATAACAAAACGCCCGCCTAAAGTGGAAGCTATTTCGCTGCTTAGCATTTTACTATTACTGCCGGTAATATTGATTCGATACTTCATATCTGCAATTCTGCGAACGAACTTCTCCCATCCGTTAATATTTTGAATCTCGTCTAAAAATAAATATGGTTTGATATCAGTTTCAGATATTTCTAATCCAATTTCTAAAATGAGATTTAAATCTTCAGCAGTCATTTCCAAAAGACGCTCATCTTCAAAATTTACATAAATAATTTGGGATAGGGGAATTCCATCGGCTTCTAATTGTTTTATTTGTTGATACATCATATATGACTTTCCGGTTCTTCTGATACCAACAAAGCAATAGTTGACATTGGTTTCTAGAAAATATTGTCTTGTTATTAATGGATTGTTGAGATAAATATCTTTTTGATCAATCATGATTTGTTTTAAAGTATCTCGATTCATAATATATGTCACCTCTTTCTATATGAGATAATTATATATCAATATTGTCTTGTACACAAGACATTATTATAAACAAGTTGTCTTATTCAATGCGTATAGAGATATAGATAGTATATGCGTATTGATGGGTATTATAACAGGGAGCCGATTGGCTTGTCAGATAATCCGGAAGAAGGGTGATGCTTGTTACCATTATCACCAATATTATTGATGGAGCATTAACAAGCATTTGGCTGTTAAATGATAGGATTATGAATAGTGGATTTTTTGATGGTATTGAGCAGTTATTTGGAACGGATGCAGAAGTTATTTCACATGTTTTTATACATTTTAATAAGGTATTTCTCTCAATCATCATTTTGGCATTAACAATTAATGGCATTGAGACAGTCGTGAAAGCAGTAAAATACAGTCGACAATAAAATAATTTTAGATGAATCAATCTCCATTTACAAATAATAGTGCGAATTTCTAAATTGTAGAAATAATAAAATGTAAATGGAGATATGAGTAGAAGCATTTCAATCAGTTCACCATGTCGTTTTCATTTTGTGTTATACTGTTTAGAGAATTTTCTTTCCCTTGTTTTTCCCTTATCAGAGTTCGTAAATCCATATGGGAAGATATAACATAAGGGAAAGTCTAAGGAAAAACTCACCTGCGATAAATCCAGTGTTTTCAAGGGATTGCGGAGAATTTAATAACAAAATATAACAGTTATTAAATTTCTTAAAACAGGTGAAATCTCAATTCTTGTTTGTAGGGATGACAGAATCACAATTTATGAGATGTTAGAAGAGAGGTGCATATGCTATGCCAGATATACTCGTGGTTGAAGATGATGAAAATTTAAATCGTGGAATTACATTCTCACTGAAAAAATCCGGATATGAGGTTTTTTCAGCAGAATCAGTGAAAAAAGCGAAAAGAATTGCAAGTGATCATAATGTGGATGTTACCATTTGTGATGTGAATCTTCCGGATGGAAATGGACTGGAATTTGTAAGGTGGATGAGATGCAATTATAATACATACATTATCTGCCTTACAGCACTAGATCAGGAGATGGATCAGGTCATGGGATATGAAGCAGGGGCAGATGATTATATTACAAAGCCGTTTAGTCTTTCGGTACTTCTTTTGAAAATAGAAGCACATTTATCAGCTCAACGAG
>QFCE01002640.1_pt1 | contig 158102 bp, 153 predicted proteins | sample 5346091 | NCBI WGS metagenome assembly QFCE01 (sample SAMN09062252, study PRJNA434731) | Human gut metagenome, whole genome shotgun sequencing project. | isolation source: stool timepoint A chromium assembly | host: Homo sapiens | collected 2015
TCCAGTTGATTGGAGATAAAAATGTCCAGTTGATGCACAAAATTGAAGTGATTTCCAAAAAGACACTTCGAGAAAAAATATTAGCATACTTACGACAACAGGCTATGGAGCAGAGCAGCAAACAATTTACAATTCCTTTGGGACGGCTCGAATTGGCTGAATACCTGTGTGCTGATCGTAGTGCAGTGACCAGAGAATTGTCCTATATGCAGCGAGATGGTCTAATTATTTATGATAAAAACACATTTCAGCTGCTATAATAAAAAAGCACAGATCTTTATGTTGTAAATAGGAAAAACCTGTTTGAGAAAATATTGGGGGTTACTCATATTTTTAAAATTCCATAAGGTCCCAATTAGCTCATTGGCACCACAGAAAGCCCACGCCTCCGGTTCTCTTTCCGGCTGCGTGGGCTTTTTTTCGGCCATTGCTTTATTTCTTGTTTTGCAGCTGTTCATGGGCTTCCTGCTGGACAATCAGCCCCGCCGAAAAGCCATACTTGAAATGGCTCTCACTTTCCTCGCATTGGGCAATAGCGTTCTGCGCCCGGAGTTCCTCCACCAGAGCATAGTCCTCTTTGCTGAGCCGCTGGGATAACTGATCCATCAACGCTGCACAGGTTTGGACTGCCTTGCGGTATTCCGGGGATGTGGGAACAACGGTTTCACAGGGATAAAACTCTCCGTTATACATGGCTTCTAATATCATGGCGTTCCCTCCCTCAACAGTAGATCAGTTCAGCCAGGACGATTTCCTCGGCCCTGTTGTGGATGGAGTTCATGGAGCGCACCCATACCATCTGGTCGGTAGCTTTCAGAGCTTCTGTGACGCCATCTTGCTGCATCATGGCTTTTTCAATGATTTCCAACCGCTCCCGGCAGGCGATGTCGATTTCCTCCAAGTGGGGAAACAGCTTTTCGGTGACAATGAGATCAGTATACAGAATGGGCCGGTGTTCTTTTAAGTAGGCACGGCGCAACCGGCCATATTTCCCGATATGGTACTCTTTGGTGTCCGATAACACAAGGTTGGGAATGAGATAGTCACCGCATTTGGTGTAAGTCAGTTCCATACAAGGCTCCTTTCGTGGGAATGTGGTTGACAGTTACGGTAGGTTTGAGGGCATCCCTCCTTTATCATAACTGTCTTTTCATTCGCCACAAATGAGCCGCCAGTCATGATGTAATGTTTTTTGGTGTAATCCACCCTCTATACATTACATCATGTTCGTCTTTTAGATTTTTTCGAATATAATTTCCAATTTTTATTCCGTTGGCGGATGTTAATTCTATGTCAAGAAATAATAAATGGAACCAGTTTCCCTGATTTAGATAATCCATAAAAATATCTCCAGAATAGAAAATTTCTATTTCTGCTTTTTCCTTTTGAATATCAAAGAAATGACTAACCATTTTTTCCAGTTCTTCACAAGTTCCTTTTTCATCATCACAGATTCCAATTCTATACATAGTGCTACTCCCCCATATAATCTTCATTTTATTTTATCATAAAATTCTGCGTATTATGAGGAAATATGTCGAAATAATTATTGCTTTTTGTATGTAGGAAATGATTAGGAAGTTTAATGGTGACAGTGTTGTAGAGAACCTCTATTCTTTTCTGGGAGATGCAAAGAGGGATTACCTTCCGCATGGATTTACGGTAAATGAGCCTTTGGAAATAATGGAAGAGAAGCGGCGATAACGATTTATTTTTACCTGCAGCCGGATTGAGCCAGGTGTGTGATGAGAACAGTTACAATGTGTGTACAATATAGATAGTTTGGATATTGCATCTATGGAACAGGTCTCTCTTGAAAATGTGCATTATAGAAAAAGTGAGCTTTCCGATGCGATTTATGCTGTGGATGTTTAAGGATATATTGGAAATTAAAATAATACATAGGCTATCGGAAAATAAATGGATATGAGGGGCTGGGAACCTGTGGCGAACGTTTCATGGGCTATAAAGAATTCGTGTTGTATGCAATCGGAAGAAACATAAGAATCTCCTATGGAAGATCAGATATAAAAACACTGATTCCTACAGGAGATTTTTATTTTAAGATTTAGAGGCTAAAAAACGGTATTTACAGACAGGCTCATTTTTTATGAAAAATAAAAAGAAAATGCAACACAACATGAAAAAATACGTCTAATATAATATACGGGAGTAAATGAACAGGAGGCGTGTATGGAAGATACGGATATCATTGAGTTATTTTTAAACAGATCTGAAGAAGCAATTCGTCAGACTGACATAAAGTATTCAAAGCTCTGCTTTGGAATCGCATGGAATATTTTATTGAATAAAGAGGATTCAGAGGAATGTGTAAACGATACCTGGTTAATAACGTGGAATGAGATTCCACCTAAAATCCCGAAAATCCTATCTGCATTTCTGGGGAAGATAACTCGAAATCAGGCAATCGACTGTTTACGGAGAAAAAATGCGTTTAAAAGACCAGACTCTCATATGGCAGATATCAATGGTGAACTGGAAAGACTGGAAGAAACGGTACAGTATTCTCTGGAACATAATATAAAACGTCAGGAGATCTTAGATGTTCTGGATGAATTTTTAAAAGGATTAAAAGAAGAAGACAGGGATATTTTTGTGCGGCGCTATTGGTATATGGATGATATTAAAGAAATTTCCAAAAGACATTCTGTTTCGGAAAGCAAGGTGAAATCCAGTCTGTTTCGCAGCAGAAAAAAATTATGGAAAAAGGCAGGTGATCTTTTATGAAGAACAATTATACCTTTCTGGAATTATTCGGGGATATTGATGAAAAATTTATTTATGAGGCTTCTCGGCCATGGAAAAAACAGGTAATCATAAAATACAGGTTATTAAAGACTGCAGTAGCGGGATTTATATTATTATTTTTGGCAGCAGGTGCTATGACACATCAGGAAGAGGTAAAAGCAGCATGGAAACAGTTTACTTCATGGATTGGAACGGCACTGGGACTTTCTGAGGATGTCAGCAGCTATACAGATATGATAGGGAAAACAATAACCAGAAAGGGAATTTCGGTTACTATTCATGAAGTGGCAGCAGATAAAAATGATTTATGGGTGGCTTTTTCTGCTACTTCTGATTCGGAAAAAACAGAAGAACCCGTTTTGCTGACAGACGTGCTTATTAATAAACAGGAAATACAATTGAGCGAAAGCTATCCCGTGCTTTTAGAAAATGGGGAGATGCAGGGAGAGGTTTTTCATTATACGATAGAAGACAATATTTTTGCCAATGAGGAAGCAGATGTAACAATAAGTGTGCATACAGCTTCGCCGGAGGAGATACAAAAAATAGATGAAAGTTCAAAGTCAGACGAGTATGTTTTTGAATTTAAAACAGATTTAAAAGAATTGGAGGCAAATACTGAAATAATTAATATAGATCAACAGATTAAAATAAATGAAAATCAGAATCTTACGGTTTCTCAAATGCGGCTAAATGATTTTACAAGTACGATTTCAGGAAAGATGACAGATTTGGGAGAGTATGATGAATATTATTTGATAGGAGAAGACAATCTGGGCAATTCTGTTTGTTACCGGCTTGCAGATTATAATAAACCAGAAATACTGTTTCAACAGGACAGAGTTTTCGAAAGATATACAGGCATTTCTCCAAATGCAGAATCTGTAACCCTTCAGTTGTATGTTGATAAATATAAAAATAAAGATATTGAAAACAAATATTTTTATACAACAGGAGAAGAGGACACATATGGAGAAGGAACAGGAAGTGTGTATGAGGGAGATGCGGATTTAACACAGATATATTGTCCATTGGGTAATAAAATAGAAATAAAAATTCGATAACAGGACAATAAATCAGCCGTCCACTACTCGCAATAGTGAACGGCTGTGTAAAACAGTTATCATAATTAATTGAGGGTAGGCCGTGTGTTTCTGGCTTTCCCTTTTTCTATTATCAATAGAACGCATCTGTTAGAATAACACAAGAGCTTTATCCCTCTGTCAAAATTTCATTTTAGGTTCTTTGCCTTTGACTTTTATATGATAGATCAGTTTTTCTTAAATCCCGCGCGTTTTCTTTCTCTTGGGTCGAGAATTCTCTTACGGATGCGAAGGCTTGTAGGAGTTATCTCCAGAAGCTCATCCTGGTCGATAAATTCAATGGCCTGCTCAAGGCTTAATACCTTAGGCGGTGTCAGTTTCAGAGCCTCGTCAGCGGAGGAGGAACGGGTGTTGGTCAGATGCTTGGTCTTGCATACGTTCAGCTCGATATCTTCAGCCTTTCCGTTCTGGCCGATGACCATGCCGCTGTAAACCTTTGCTCCCGGTCCGATGAAGAGTACGCCTCGTTCCTGAGCGGAGAAAAGTCCGTAGGTAACTGCTTCGCCTGCTTCAAATGCGATCAGGGAGCCCTGTTTGCGGTACTGGAAGTCTCCCTTGTACGGGGAATAGCCGTCGAACATGGTATTCAGGATTCCGGTTCCTTTTGTGGAAGTCATAAATTCGCTGCGGAAACCGATCAGTCCGCGGGAAGGAATGTGGAACTCCAGACGGACAGAGCCGTCGCTGGCAGTGCTCATCCCCTGAAGCTCGCCTTTACGCTCGCTGAGCTTCTGGATCACAGTACCGGAAAATTCATCCGGAACGTCTACATATGCGATTTCCATTGGCTCCATCTTTTTGCCGCGCTCATCAAAATGATAAAGGACTTCAGGCTTGCTGACTGCGAATTCATAGCCTTCACGGCGCATGTTTTCGATCAGAACAGAAAGATGAAGCTCGCCTCGCCCGGAAACCTTAAAGCACTCAGTTGACTCGGTATCCTCCACACGAAGGCTTACGTCAGTGTTCAGCTCTCTGTAAAGACGGTCGCGGAGATGACGGGAAGTAATATATTTTCCTTCCTGGCCTGCAAGCGGGCTGTCGTTTACCAGGAAATTCATGGAAATCGTAGGCTCGGAAATTTTCTGGAAAGGAATGGCCTCCGGATTTTCACCGCCGCACAGGGTATCGCCGATATGGATGTCTGCAATACCGGAAACAGCTACAATAGAACCGATAGAAGCCTCTTTGACTTCAATCTTATTTAATCCGTCAAATTCATAAAGCTTGCTGATCTTTACTTTCTGACGTTTATTCAGATCATGATGGTTCAGGAGGGTAAGCTCCTGGTTCACGGCAATCCTGCCGTTTTCTACTTTACCGACACCAATTCGTCCCACATATTCATTGTAGTCGATGGTGCTGATCAGAACCTGTGTATCTGCATCCGGGTCGCCTTCCGGAGCAGGAATGTATTTAAGAATAGTTTCAAAGAGAGGAGCCATATTTTCCGGTGTATCGGAAAGATCAAGAACTGCATGTCCTGCCTTTGCGGATGCATACAGGAACGGACAGTCAAGCTGCTCGTCAGAAGCCTCCAGATCCATGAGAAGCTCAAGAACTTCATCAATTACCTCGTCAGGGCGGGCCTCTGGACGGTCGATCTTATTAATGCAGACAATTACGTGAAGGTTAAGCTCCAGAGCTTTTTTAAGAACGAATTTTGTCTGAGGCATAGCGCCTTCAAAGGCATCTACAAGAAGAATTACGCCGTCTACCATTTTCAGTACACGCTCTACCTCTCCGCCGAAATCAGCGTGTCCGGGAGTGTCGATGATATTGATTTTTACGCCTTTATAATGGACAGCAGTGTTTTTGGACAAAATAGTGATACCACGCTCACGTTCGATATCATTGGAGTCCATGACACGTTCCTGTACTTCCTGATTTTCACGGAAAACACCGCTTTGTTTCAGAAGCTGATCCACCAGAGTGGTTTTGCCATGGTCTACATGGGCGATAATGGCAACATTGCGTACATCTTCGCGTTTGGTCTTCATAAAATTTGAAATCCTTTCTTTTTTCTTCTATATTAATGTGTTTTTTATTCATGGTACGACATTTCAGTTTACCACATTTTTCGCAGATTACAAGGCATTCAAAAAAATTTTTTAAGATTTTGGTTCTAAACTTCCGGGCAGGTACATAGGCTAATATAGACAAAATACCCAAAGAGGAAGGAGAACTATATTATGGCAGACAAAATTATTGAAAACAATCAGGTATCAATCATGGGGAAAATTGATACGGGCTTTACTTTCAGTCATCAGGTGTTTGGAGAGGGCTTTTATGTGATGGATCTGATCGTAAAGAGACTCAGTGATTCAGAGGACAGGATTCCGGTCATGGTATCCGAAAGACTTCTGGATGTAACGCAGGATTACGTGGGGGAATATATAGAAATTCACGGTCAGTTCCGGTCCTATAACCGCCACGAGGAAAAACACAACCGTCTGGTACTTTCTGTTTTTGCAAGGGAGGTAAGATTTGTAGAGGAAGAGGACGACTCAGTTCCCGTAAATCAGATCTTTCTGGACGGATATATCTGTAAACCACCGGTTTACCGCAAAACTCCGCTGGGAAGAGAAATTGCGGATCTTCTGATGGCTGTAAACCGTCCTTATGGAAAATCTGATTACATACCCTGTATCTGCTGGGGAAGAAACGCCCGGTATGCCTCTGCTTTTGCTGTTGGGGGACATGTTCTGATCTGGGGCCGTATCCAGAGCCGGGAATATGTAAAAAAACTGGGTGAGAACCAGGCAGAAAAAAGAATCGCCTATGAAGTTTCAGTAAGCAAGCTGGAATACATGGAGTAAAGCCCGAAACATGCATTGCCTCATTCAGGCGGCTGTATTATTTCTGCACATAAGCAGATGAATGGGGCAAGTATATGGGCGGCGCCTGGTATCGAGTGGTTCTGTGGGAATAGAAAATGCGAGAATATATGCCTGGCTGAACAAAACCCCTGACGGATTCATACACCGGCAGGGGCTTGTTTCATCTTTTATTCAGCTGGAAATTCAGGCCTGCCTTACAACAGCCTTTTTAAAACTGCGGAAAACGCCTGTCTGCTCGATCAGTCTGGTAATCGTGAAAAAGATAAAGGAGTCAATTGGCCACATGATCAGATTTTTTACTGCGCGTGCAGGCAGAATTGCAAGGAAACCTTTGCCGTACAGCATGTCAAGCCACAGAGTGTTCAGAACTATATTGACAACAAGAACCACTACCAGCTTGGCGATCAGAACTCTTTTCAGAGTTAGCTTCTGACGGTAATAAAAGCATCCGTAAATAAAGGCTGCGAGCATTGCGTTAAACGTAAAGCCAAAGAAAAAGGCTCCGTCAGGTTTCATGAAATATTTCACAAGATCCAGAATTCCTGCAAATAAGCCTCCGGTAATGGGACCAAACAGATAGTCAACAATCTGGTTTGGAATACCGGAAAATCCGATTTTGATATACGGACCCAGATTAATGGATGCCACTGAATTCAGAATCAGTGCAAGTGCCGCAAACATTGCGCACATGGCAAGAGCAGGCACACTCTTCAGCTCTTTGGCTGAAGAAAGAAACATGTTTTTGTTTTTTTCCATAAAAAAATTACCTCCCTTCGCAGATATCTGACCACAATAGGAGATAACCAAAAATATTTACCCTCTGTTGCAGCGAGATGCAACCCATATACCGCAAGATTTCTCTTTTCGTCCTTCCGGCAACTCTCTATCCGGATGGCACTTTACGCATATGAATTTACTCTGCATGTCTTTTATGGGTTTATTATATACTATTTTATTACGACACGCAATAAAAACAGAGCATTTTTCGACATTTTAGTATAGGCAGATTATTTTCACCGATTAGAAGGCTTCTGAATACTGACAGAGGACGGAAAAGCTTGCAATTTCAGGCGAACTGAGGTAAGATAAGGACATTGAAAAAGATGCAGTTTCATCAATATTAAGAGGAATTGTCATGAAAAAAGAATTAACAGAAGTATACTGCGGAAGCGCGAAGGGAAAGACGACACTGGCTCTGGGGCACAGTCTTCGTGCGGCTGCTGAGGGAAAGAGCGTTATTATCATTCAGTTTCTGAAGGGAAAAGAAACACGTTCTGTTGATTTTCTGGAGCAGTTGGATGATCTGGATATTAAGATTTTCCGTTTTGAAAAAAGAGACTGCTGCTATGATGATCTGAGTGATGAGGAAAAGGCAGAAGAACGTTCTAATATCTTAAATGGATTGAATTTTGCCAGAAAAGTCGTTGTGACCCAGGAATGTGATTTCCTTTTGCTGGATGAGATTCTTGGCGTCATGGAACAGGGAATTGTTTCTGTGGAAACAGTTGCAGACATTCTCAGGCAGAAAGACGAAAGTATGCAGATTGTTATGACCGGTTCGAATCTGCCGGAAGGATTGAGACCCTATGTGGACACAGTGATAAGGCTCACTGAGGATATGGTCGGAAATGATTCAGAGCAACAGTAAAATCCGTGATTCGGGAAGACTGTGATTTGCATAATATAGTACAGAAGAATAAAAGGAGGAACTTATATGGCAATTTTTAAGGGCGCAGGCGTTGCTATTATCACCCCGATGCATGAAGACGGGAGTGTAAATTATGAAAAACTGGAGGAAATTCTGGAGTTTCAGATTGCTAACAGTACGGATGCTGTCATTATCTGTGGAACAACCGGCGAATCATCTACAATGACTCACGGAGAACATCTGAAAACTATCAAATTTGCAGTGGATAAGGTGGCAAAACGTGTTCCTGTGATTGCAGGTACAGGCTCCAACTGTACAGAAACTGCAATTATGATGTCAAAGGAGGCTGCTTCCTATGGTGTGGATGCGCTTCTGGTTGTAACTCCTTATTATAATAAAGCTACACAGAAAGGTCTGATCGCTCATTATACAGCGATTGCCAATGCCGTTCCGGAAACACCGATCATTATGTACAATGTGCCAAGCCGCACCGGCTGTAACCTTCAGCCGGCTACCGTAGCCGCACTTGTAAAAAATGTAAAAAATATTGTTGGAATCAAGGCTGCCAGCGGAGATCTTTCTCAGATTGCAAAAATGATGTCTATGGCGGGAGAGGATCTGGAGCTTTATTCCGGAAATGACGACCAGATTCTTCCGATTATGTCTCTGGGCGGACTTGGAGTTATTTCTGTTCTGTCAAATGTTGCTCCGAAGCAGACACATGATATTGTTATGAAATTCATGGAAGGAGATACCAGAGAGGCGGCAAGACTTCAGCTTGAAGCCATTCCGCTGATCAATGCACTTTTCTGTGAGGTAAATCCGATTCCGGTTAAAACAGCCATGAACATGATGGGTATGGAAGTAGGTCCTCTTCGTATGCCTCTCTGCGAAATGGAGGAGAGCAACAAAGAAACTCTTGCAAAAGCAATGAAGGATTATGGTCTTAAACTTGCATAAACAAGAAGCCGGATCAAATTCAGATGCCTGCAGTTTACAGGCAATAAAGCAGATATGATTTTACACATATCTGGATGTGTGCATGCAGGCACACAGAGGAGGTAATTATGATAAAAATTATGATGCACGGATGCTGTGGCCATATGGGTCAGGTAATCTCAGAACTTGTGGAAAAGGATCCGGAGGCGGAGATCACTGTGGGAGTGGATATTGCGGATAAAGGTAATACTTCTTATCCGGTGTATACAGATCTTTCTGCCTGTCAGGAAGACGTGGATGTAGTGATTGATTTTTCTTCTGCAAAAGCAGTTGATGCGCTTCTTGATTATTGCGGAGAAAGGAAGCTTCCTCTGGTTCTGTGCACAACAGGGCTCAGTGAAGAGCAGCTGGCCAGGGTAGAAGAAACAGCAAAGAAAACAGCAGTGCTGAAATCAGCAAATATGTCTCTTGGAATCAATACCCTTCTGAAACTGATCCAGGAGGCGGCCAGGGTTCTGGCAACAGCCGGATTTGATATGGAGATTGTAGAACGCCATCACCGTCTGAAGCTGGATGCCCCAAGCGGAACTGCTCTTGCGCTGGCAGACAGTCTCAATGAAGCTATGGGCAATGAATATAAATATGTTTATGACCGCAGCCAGAAGAGAGAAATGCGCTCTGATAAAGAAATTGGTATCTCTGCTGTTCGGGGAGGAACAATCGTAGGAGAGCATGAGGTGATCTTTGCAGGTCCGGATGAAGTGATTGAATTTAAGCATACTGCATATTCAAAAGCTGTATTTGGAAAAGGCGCTGTTGAGGCAGCTAAATTCCTGGCAGGAAAGCCGGCAGGCCGTTATGATATGGCCGATGTGATCGAGGGTTAATAATCAGGGCAGGACAAGTGCTGAAAAGCAGAAGTCCTGCCTTTTTTGGAATTTTTTTCACGAATAAAACTGAAAAAATTACGCATATTACCTGTATGAGCTTTAAAATTCCAAGAAAAGGAGACAATCAGGATGAAAAACATCAAAAAGATCATTACAGGTATGATGCTTGTACTGGCATTAACTGCATTTACCGCCTGTGGAGAAAGAACAGACAATAATGCAGACGAAACAAACACAGCAAAAGATAACGTGATGGACAACGGAGACAGAGACAACAACATGGATAATAAGGATGCAGTTCCGGATGCTGACAGGACAGATGATAATAGGACAGATAACAATGGGACTTCTGCGGATACAGATACAAAGAATGACAATACTGCATCTGAAAATAACGCTGCTGATGACAACACTGTTGCAGGAGACAGAACAGATGATGCTGCGGACGGCACCATGGATCAGAGTACTGACAGAAATGATGATACCGTTTCCGGTGAGCTGGGAAACAGTGTAAAAGATCTCGGTGAGGGCGTGGGCAACGCAGTAGAAGATGTAGGTGACGCAGTGGGAAATGCGGCAGAGGGAAGATAGCTTTTTATTTACTGGTAAAACAGTACGTTCTGTACAAGCCATTCCGGTGAATAAGAAACACTTCCACAGGATGCGGCCAGATGCCTGCGGAATATGACGGCTTACGGCAGTCTGCATCTGGTCTGCAGCTGCTGCCATACAGAGACATGCCGATACGGGACAGTATCTGTAGGAGCATGTCCTTACATAGAAACATATTACGTGCTGCAATATATTCTGTAAAAGACAGGAAGTACAGGATATGGGCAGGGATAAAGGAGGATGAATCAGTGAAATTCCGTCCGTGTATTGACATACATAATGGTAAGGTGAAACAGATTGTTGGGGGAAGTCTGAGAGACACAGGCGATCAGGCAAGAGAGAATTTTGTGTCAGAGCAGGATGCTGCTTTTTATGCGGCTCTGTACAGAGATTCCGGATTACAGGGAGGTCATGTGATCCTTCTCAATCCGGAAGATTCACCCTATTATCAGGAAACAAAAAAACAGGCGCTGAACGCTTTAAAAACCTATCCGGAAGGCCTTCAGATCGGCGGAGGGGTCTGCCCGGAAAATGCAGAGGATTATCTTGATGCAGGCGCAAGCCATGTGATTGTTACCTCCTATGTTTTCCGAAATGGAAGGCTGTCCTGGGAAAACCTGGAAAAAATAGAAAAAGAAACAGGAAAAGAGCATCTGGTACTTGATCTCAGTTGTCGGAAAAAGAACGGAGCTTACTACATCGTAACGGACAGATGGCAGAAATTTACAGATGTAAAGATAACTTTGGATACATTGAGGGAGCTTGGCGCCCACTGCGATGAATTTCTGATTCATGGCGTAGATGTAGAAGGAAAAGCCGGAGGAATTGAGGCAGAACTGGTAAAGCTGCTTGCAGAGTATGGAGAACGGTCAGTAACTTATGCGGGCGGTGTGGGAAGTATGGAGGACATTCGTACTCTTGAAGTTTATGGAAAAGGAAAACTGGATGTAACGGTAGGAAGCGCTCTGGATCTTTTTGGCGGAAAGATACCGTTTGACAGTCTGAAAAAGCTTAAATAGGAACCAGAGTCAAAGCATGGAGGAATTATGTCAACAATAACAAAGAGAGCTCTTGCAGAAGCTCTGAAAAAAATGATGGAAAAGAAGCTTCTTTCCAAAATCACTGTGACAGACCTTGCAGAAGCCTGTGGGATTAACAGACACACTTTTTATTATCATTTCAGGGATATTTATGATCTGGTGGAGTGGATTTATTGCAGTGAGGTGGAAAGAGCCATTATGGGAGACGATCCTGCTGACAGCTGGGAAGAACGTTTTCGGAGGTTTTTTACCTATGCCCGGGAAAATAAAAAATTTATCATGAGTACTTACGCATCTGTTCAGAAAGATTATCTTCTGAGGTTTATGTATACATATATTGTTAAAATTATCAGTAATATTTTGGATGAGATGGCAGAGGGAATAACGGTTGCTCCCGAAAAACGAAAATTTATTACAGATTTTTATACCTATGCCTTTGAAGGAATTATTTTTTCATGGGTAAGAGACGGAATGGAGCAGGATCCCGAGGAACTGATAAAAATGCTGGGAGCTATAATCACAAGAGGGAATGAGGAAAATTCTCTTCTTCGTATTCTGGAAACCTGAATTTAATAAAGACACAGAGCTTTTTAGCCAGATAGAGGACAGTGGTAAAAAACTAAACACTGTCCTGTTTTTGTTTATGGAAAAAATAACACAGGAGAATATAATGTGTTTATGAACATAAGAAAAGATATGATTGACCATGCGCAGCAGGCGCTGTAAGGAGGCGTTTTCAGATGAACAGGGTAACACACGCAGCAGGAAGAAAGGTATTTTCCAGAATCGTAGATCATGAGCTTAGCCAGATCAGTAAGAACCGGGAACAGGCCTATGAAAAAATCCTTGATACTGCACAGAAGTATATGGATGAATTTGATCTGGGGATCAACTGGGAATATCTGAGGAGAGTAACTTTAAACCAGGGATATACCCTGAATACATATATTAATTCCATGGCTGATCAGCTGCATCCCAATGTGCTGAAGACAACTCTTCTGAATCTGGGATATGAAGCGTTTTATAATGGAACCAGGACAATCCGCGAAATGAGAAAGATCCATAACTGCAACATTCCCTGGATTATCTTAATGGATCCTACAAGTGCCTGTAACCTGCACTGTACCGGATGCTGGGCAGCGGAGTATGGAAATAAACTGAATCTGACCTTTGACGAAATGGACTCTGTGATCACGCAGGGAAAAGAACTGGGGACTTATTTTTATATGCTTACAGGCGGAGAGCCTCTTGTACGTAAAAAAGACGTGATCGCTCTCTGCAAAAAGCATAATGACTGTATTTTTCTGGCCTATACCAACGGTACTCTTGTGGATGAGGAACTGTGCCGTCAGATGCAGGAGGCAGGAAATCTTTTTCTTGCGCTCAGTCTTGAAGGAAAACCGGAAGTCAATGATCTTCGCCGGGGCGAGGGTGTTTACGGAAAGGTTATGCATGCCATGGAGCTTCTGAAAGAAAACGGTCTTGTATTCGGAACCTCCATCTGTTATACAAGCCAGAATATTGAAAGCGTTACAAGCGATGAGTTTATTCAGATGCTGGTGGAAAAAGGCTGCCGGTATTCTCTGTATTTCCACTATATGCCGGTTGGAAACGAGGCTTCACCGGAACTGCTTCCCACAGTGGAGCAGAGAACATATATGCACCACAGAGTCAGGGAAATCCGCAATATGGAACATGGGCCGGGACTTTTTACCATGGACTTCCAGAATGACGGTGAGTTTGTTGGAGGCTGCATTGCAGGAGGAAGAAATTACTTCCATATTAATGCAAACGGAGACGCAGAGCCCTGTGTATTTATCCATTATTCCAATGGAAACATCAGGGAGAATACCATTCTTGAGATATTGAAACAGCCGCTGTTTATGGCCTATCACAATAATCAGCCGTTTAACGACAATATGCTCCGTCCATGTCCCATGCTGGAAAATCCGGAGATCCTTCAGAAGCTTGTAAAGGAATCCGGCGCACATTCCACAGATCTTCAGTCACCGGAAACTCCGGAACATCTTTGTGGGAAATGTGTGGCATATGCAGAGAAATGGGCTCCGGAAGCAGAACGGCTCTGGAAAGAGACACAGGAAAAGAAGGGGTCCAGATCCTTTTAAGAAAAAACTACATTTGGTGATTTGCAGCAGAAATAATGCTTTTAGTTTTTGCTGAAGAATAAAGAATACAGGTATCTTGAAATCCGAAATATCAGGATGGAAAAGAGCCTGTATTTTTTGCTTTATTTTGGTGGTTCCATTTTTCTGAGATTTGTATTAGAATAAATGATAATGAAGTCGTACAAACGCGGCAGCACATGATACAAGATACTGAATAAGGATTGGAGACATATATGAAGGTTGTAATTTTGGCAGGCGGATTTGGCACAAGGATCAGTGAGGAAAGCCACCTGAAACCGAAGCCCATGATCGAAATAGGGGAGAAGCCGATTTTGTGGCACATTATGAAAATGTACTCCCAATATGGATTTCACGAGTTTGTAATCTGCTGTGGCTATAAGCAGCATGTGATCAAGGAGTGGTTTGCAGACTACTATCTGCATAACAGTAATATCACCTTTGATTTTACTCAGGAAAACAAGATGATCGTTCACAATAATGTTCTTGAGCCGTGGAAAGTAACTCTGGTAGATACCGGACTGAATACCATGACCGGAGGAAGAATAAAAAGGGTCAGAGAATACCTGGATGGAGACACTTTTATGCTGACTTACGGCGACGGTGTTGCAGATATTGATTTGAAGGAGCTTCTGGATTATCACAGATCCCATGGTAAAATGGCTACCATCACAGCAGCTCAGCCGGGAGGCCGTTTTGGGATTCTGGATATCTGTGAGGATGGAAGCATCACAAATTTCAAGGAAAAGAAAAAAGAGGATGGAGGCTGGATCAATGCGGGATTTATGGTCCTGGAGCCGGAAATCATGGATCTGATCGAAGGCGACGATACGGTATTTGAAAAGGAACCGCTGGTAGAGGCTGCACGGAGAGGGGAGCTGAATGCATACCGCCACAAAGGCTTCTGGCAGTGTATGGATACATTAAGAGAAAAGAATCTTCTGGAAGAGCTCTGGCAGAAAGGACAGGCTCCTTGGAAGATCTGGGAGTAAAAAAGAAAGGAGCACGAGGATGAAGCGCGAGAAGGAAGCATGTCATTGCAAAAATATTACTTATGGAATGATTGAGGATGCGGTAAAATCAGGCGCATCTACCTACGAGGAAGTCCAGAAGCTTACCGGCTTCGGTACCGGATGCGGCAAGTGCAGGGATTTTATCCGTTGTCTGGTTCGCGATATAGTGGAAGAAAATCAGTAAAAAATAAGAAATGCAAAAAGAGTACAGACCACCTCAGTATCTGAGGAATCTGTACTCTTTATTATTTACCGGGAAAATTCATACCTTCTGTACTTATTTTCCTGAGAAAAATGCTCTGCTTTTATGCTTCTGCGCAGGAAGCGGAAGCTGTGAAACGATCCAGAACGTTGCTGCTGATTTTTTCAAAAAGCTGACCGTAAACGGAACCCAGAATATTGTTCAGAATACGGAAAAGGATTGCTCCCGGAAGTCCCAGAATAGCCGTTGCAATTGCCATCGCTCCAAGGGAATTAAATACTGCCTGCCATTTATAGGAAGCAGAAAGTCCTACGCCCACGCCTCCGATCATTCCAATATAAGGTAAAATGGAAGGTGAAAACAGAAGATACAGGGCAAGAAAAACAACCCCTCCGATAATATTTCCCGGAATACGTCCTTTTACCCGGCCTTTCAGATCATTCCGGAAGGGCATAAGTATTGACATGGCTGCAATTCCGATCCACATGGTTCTTGGGATGTGAAAAAGACCGCCAAGAAAGATTGCAGTAGATACGCCGAAGGTTACAGTGATCTGCCAGCGTGTCCGAAGAGAATCGATACGAAACTCTTTTACAATATCAGAGAGAGTTCTTTTGTATGCTATTTTGTGGTGATTTCTGTAAAAAACAATTCCGGTAAGAAGAGCGCCTGTGGCAATAGCTGCCAGTCTGAAAAGGTAATCTTTTCCTGTGGTGTCATAACCGTACAGAAGAAGGTAGCCGAGAACGATCGTGGAATGATTGGACATCATAATGTTGTGGCAGCCAAGGAAAAGAAGCACAAAGATGCAGGCTGCGTTAATAAGAAGTTCTCCAAAAAGTCCGGCCATATTGGCAAGTCTTGGGCCAAAAGCCAGAATAGAAAAGATAATTGCCATAGAGGTAAGGGAGCCGGTCATTTTCATTCCAAAGTCTGCATTTCGGAAAACCATAACACAAAGAAGAATAATAACGCCTACAATACTGTTTTCATCTCCGAAAATTTTGCCGTATCCCATAACAAAGGCTACGCAGAATACCATGGTAATAAAAATCTTAAACAGATAAACAAATGTGTGACGCAGTTTTTCACCGGAGGTTGTACAATTTTTGATAAGTGCTTTTGACCCCGCCTGATTTAACTGCAGTTCCTGATAAAATGTCATGAAAACGCTCCTTTCTGCTGAGTTATCGGGGAGAGATTATATCATCAGAAATAAGGTTTGTCAAATGATATTTTTGTGAAGGGATGAAAGATGAACATAAAAACTCCCGAAAGCCGGAAAGAACCTTCGGGAGTTGATTGTTTAATAAATGCTCAGTATCATATAGATAAATCCTGCTGCCAGCATATCTACAGGAAGACCTCGGAAAGCCTTTCCGGTGCGGGCAAATTTTAAGGTCTGTTTTACAGAAAGGAACAGAATAACAGGAACAATGATGATCCATAAGGTTCCGGGAAGACCGCCGAAGCTTTCCACTGTAAAGGGGTGGAACAGGATAAAGGCGGGAATCGCCGGAAACAGACTGTTCATTCCTTTGCAGTCCTTTTTCAGGATTCCGTTTGTAAATGCCAGTACAAGACCTGCTGCCAGGAAAGCAAAAATTGTCTGCTGGAAGGCCTTTGACTGGAAGGATGCTGTCAGGAGTGTGTTTCCGAAAATACTTCCGGTTCCCATGAATTCACGGAAAATGGCAAGCAGGATCCACAGTCCCCAGGCAATGGCTGACTCCCAGAGGAGTTCGCCGTATTCAGCCTCTGTATTTCCTGAGAGAGCGTGTCTGGCGCACAGAAGGCCTACAAGAAATACCATGATCCAAAGCTCTGTTGTAAGTGCAGTTCCCAGAACCGCAAAGCCCACCAGAAAGGCTGAGGCGCAGACAGAGCCGGAGGCAATATATACACAGAGCTGAAGGCTCCATGCAGGAACAGCTTTTTCCAGGAGATTTTTCAGCAACTCTGCAAACACAGAGGTAAAAATCACCAGGATTCCGGCTGCAAAGGCTTCCTTCATTCCTGCGGAAAAAAGAATGATTCCCAGGGCAAAGGCTTCTGCCGGATATCTTAATTTCATAGTGATTCCTCCGTTTTCTTATTTAACTGTCTGTAAGAAGTTATATGCGTCGTTGATTCCGTTTACTGCTGCGGTAGAAGATTTGGTAGCGCCGGAAACAGCGTCGATCTGTGTTCCTTCTGCTGATGCCGGAGCCTCTTCTTCTGCAGGAGCTTCAGTTGCCTCAGGCTCTGCCACCTCGATTCCGGAAGCCTGCTCCAGACACTGAGTTGCCAGATCGATAAAGCCGTTTACAGAGATACTTACGCCTGTTACAGCGTCAGTTTTGCCTTCTGCGTCAGTGGTAAGGAAGGAAAGTGACTGATTTTCAATGAGAGCTTTGGCAAGAGCTTCAGCCTGGGCTTTCCATGTGGGGCCGTCCTCAGTCATTGTGTATTCGCCGTTTTCGGACATGATACTCTTTTTGGAACCGTCTTCTGTTACTGCATCCCAGTTTGCTTCTGTGATTTTGCCGTCTTTTACAGTAAGGGTAACAACTTCAGTAAAGCCGTTGGAATCCGGTTCAGATGTTTTTGCTTCATAAGTTCCGTCAGTGAGCTCTGCTCCTGCAAATGGATCCTCCTGCGCCGGCTCAAGTCCTGCAGCCTGTTCCATACACTGAGCAGCCAGATCAATAAAGCTGCTTACAGAAATACTTACACCGGATACCGCATCAGTTTTGCCTTCTGCGTCAGTGGTAAGGAAGGACAGGGACTGGTTTTCGATCAGAGCTTTTGCCAGAGATTCAGACTGCTCTTTCCATGTAGGACCGTCTTCGGTCATAGTATACTCGCCATTTTCAGACATGATACTTTTTTTGGAACCGTCCTCTGTTACAGCGTCCCAGTTGACTTCTGTGATTTTGCCGTCTTTTACAGTAAGGGAAACAACATCAATAAAGCCGTTGGAATCCGGTTCAGATGTTTTTGCTTCGTAGGTTCCGTCTGTAAATTCTGCTCCTTCAAGACCTGACAGATCTGTTTCCGGTTTTGCAGCTTCAGCTTCTGAGCTGCTGTCCTGGGAACCGGCAGAAACGTCCATTCCCGGAAGGAAAACAGGTGCTTCTGCGCCTTTGAACTGGTCAAGGAACTCAGGTTCTGTGATCTTGGAACCAAGTCCGTCAGTTTCTGACTGTTCCACAACCTTAACTTCTGTGATCTTGGATGCAGAGCTGTCAAAAGCCACGTCCATAACAATATCGCCTACATAACCCTTTGTGCGGACAGTTACCAGATAGCCGTCAGCTGTTTTTCCGGCTTTTTCAATATTTTCTGCACCGCTTACATCAAATTCTTCCAGAGTTTCTGAACTTTCACCGGAAGCGTCTCCGCCTGCGCTGAGAGCAAGAGATTTTGAGCCGATGATCACACCGAAAGACAGTGCGGTCACTACAACCAGTGCCAGAATTCCTTTTACTTCTTTATTTTTCATGATTTTTCCTCCAAATTAAGCTTTTTTTACTCCGTATACATGTTTTTTATAGAGAAGAGACAATGCGCCGCCAAGACAGTTGGCTGTCAGGATTCCGAAGCAGATTCCCTCCGGATAAAAACTGAAGATACGGATGGCTGCGGTGATGATTCCCGCTGTGACTGCGTATAGCAGCCGCCCTCTTCTTGTGGCAAAGGCATAATCTGTAAGCATGTAGCATGCGCCGAGGATGAGACCGCCGCCAAAAAGGTTCAGGAAAATATCTCCGGTAAATAATCCTGCCGGTCCGAATATAAAGGTCAGGATCACTACAGTCGCAATATAAGTAAGAGCAGCTTCTGCATTAACGATTCCCATAAAACACATATAGCCGAATCCCACAAGAAGCAGCAGCTTGCTTGTTTCTCCAAGGGCTCCCGGGGTTTCTCCAAGGAACATCTGAAGATAGCTGTAGCCTGCCTCGCCGCCATTTTTTACTGTTCCCAGAACTGTGGCGGAAGAAACCGCGTCAAAACCTGCAGCTGCCAGTGTGCGGGGAGCAACATACTGCATAACAGCGCCCGGCCATACCACCATGGTAAAAAGACGGCCCATCAGCGCCGGATTGGCAAAGTTGCAGCCAATACCGCCAAACATCTGCTTTACAACAAGAATGCTGAAGATCCCGGAAGCGGCAACTACCCACAAGGGAACGGTAACCGGCATATTAAATGCCAGCAGGATTCCGGTAACAACAGCGCTGAAATCATTGGCAGTTACTGGTTTTTTTGTGATCTTCTGCCAGAAATACTCAGTGAGAACACAGACTGTAACAGAAAAACCGGTGATATACAGTGAGCGGATCCCGAAAAAGTAAATGGAACCCAGAAGAGCCGGCATCAGAGAAATTGCAACATGGAGCATAATATTCCGTGTTGTATTAGCTGTGCGGATATGAGGTCCGGTTAAAGTTTGTACCTGATTCATGATTTTTTCACCGCCCTTTCTCTGATTCGCTGTTTTACAATATCTCTGGCTGTGCGGGTACGCACGGAAAGCTCACGTCTTGCAGGGCAGATATAGGAACAGCAGCCGCAGGCAATACATTCACTTGCATAAAGCTTTTCACAGAGATCATAGTCTTCGTCAAGAAGAGCAAATTCAATCTTATATGGAACAAGTCCTGCAGGGCACACGCTTTCGCAGCCGGAACAGCGGATGCAGGGCTGTTCTTCAAATCCCGGTTCCGGAAGGATCAGGATTCCGGAGGTGTTTTTAGTAACATGGAAAAGCTCTGTTTCTCCATTCCAGTTATTTGCCACACAGGGACCGGTCATGGGACCGCCGGCGATCACGCGGTTTTCGGAAACGGTAACTCCGCCGCAAAGCTGAATCAGCTCTTTTGCTGAGGTTCCCACAGGAACAAGGAAATTTCCGGGATTTTTTACCGCGCCGGTTACAGTGACGATTCTCTCAGTAAGAGGAAGACCTCCAAGAAGCATATCAGCCGCTGCTTTGGCAGTGCTTACATTGGAAACGATCACTGCTGAATCAGCCGGAAGACCTCCCATGGGAACTTCACGCCCAAGAACTGCCTGGATCAGCTGACGTTCGCCTCCCTGTGGATATTTTGTAGGAAGAACCTTGATCTCTATGTTTTCTTCCTGACCCATCAGACCGGAAGCTGTCATTTCAGCCAGAATTTTGTTAAGATTTTCTGCAGCCAGAGGCTTGTTGTCTTCCAGGCACACATAAGCCTTTGATGCGCCGCTTGCCTTGAGAAGAAGGCGTACACCGTTTAAAAGCGCCCAACCGTTTTCCAGCATAAGACGGTAATCACAGGTGAGGAAGGGCTCACATTCCGCGCCGTTGATCAGAAGATCCGTGATTGTTTTGTCAGTTTCGTATTTTTTATGGGTGGGAAAGCCTGCGCCGCCCATTCCGGTAAGACCGCCGTCACGGATTCCTGTCAGAATTTCCTGGCTGGAGATTTTGCTGATATCAGCAGCCCCATTATAATAGGAAAGTTCTTTGTTTACTTCCGGATCAGCATCTTTCTGTACAATACATGCCATGATGCTGCGGCCCTGTTCCTGAACCTCTTTTATTTCAAGAACTTTACCACTTACACTGGCGTGAAGGGGAGCGGCCATGAACGCTTCTGGCTTTCCGATCAGCTGGCCTTTTTTTATATGATCTCCGGGACTGACAAGAAAGCTGCATTTTCCTCCAAAGGACTGCTCTGAAAGGATCGTAACAGTTTCCGGACAGTAAGGCTGTACAGCGGAATCCATGGAAAGAGCTTTGTCAAAGCCGTCCGTAGGATGTACGCCGCCGGGGAATACAGATTTTTTTCGTTTCTGCATGTCCTGACCTCCTTTACTTATTTTGTGGTTCATTATTGTTAAATAGTTCACATTCTGAGTCAGCATACCATATGAATAGGAATTACGCAATAAGGATTTCGCAAAATTTCTTGTAAAAAACTGCCTTTTGGAATTTACTATGTGCAGTCTTTTGTGATAAGATGCATAATAAAACATAAAAATAAAATTCAGCATCAGATGAATGGAATATATCTTATTTTTTGAACAAAGGAGGCAGACAGAGGTGAAGGCAGCAGGCTGTGATTATTGTGCAAATTATGTTTATGATGATGAGACAGGAACCTACTACTGTGATGTGAATCTGGATGAAGATGAATACTACCGGTTTCTTACAGGAAATATGAAGGAATGTCCTTATTACCGCAACGGGGATGAATACAGAGTTGTACGTCATCAGATGTGAAGATCAGGGGAAAACCAAAGCAAAAGAGAATGGAGATTTTTAAATGGTAACAATGGAACTGGATAATTTCAGCCTGGAACAGATCTGTGATTCCGGACAGTGTTTTCGCATGAAAAAAAAAGGGGAGTATACTTATTCTCTGGTGGCAGGGAATCAGTACCTGGAGGTTTCTCAGAATGGAAGTATTGTGGATTTTAACTGCAGCGATACAGAACTGATCTGTTTCTGGGTTCCTTATTTTGACCTGGATGCAGATTACGGCGCTTATATAGAGAGGATAAATCCACGGGATCAATATTTAAGCAAGGCCGCGGTTCATGGAAGCGGAATCAGGATACTTCAGCAGGATCTGTGGGAAATGATCGTTACGTTTCTGATCTCTCAGCAGAATAATATTTCCCGGATCAGAGGATGCGTTGAGAGGCTGTGCGCCCGATACGGAGAAAAGCGCATTTCGGGAAACGGGGTGGAATATTACGGTTTTCCCGGCCCTGAGATTCTGGCGGAGACCACAGAACAGGAACTGAGAGAGTTGGGACTTGGATATCGCGCAAGGTATATTGCGGAGACGGCCCGCACCATTGTACAGGGAGAAATTTCACTGGAAAAAATCTACAGGATGCGTTATTATAATCGTGCAAAGAATGAGCTGATGAAACTCTGTGGTGTGGGAGAAAAGGTGGCGGACTGCATCTGTCTTTTTGCCCTGCATCACATGGATGCTTTTCCTGTGGATACACATATCAGGCAGGTTCTGGATGAGCATTATAAGAGAGGATTTCCAAACCGCAGATATCACGGGATCAGAGGCATTATGCAGCAGTATATTTTTTATTATGAACTGACAGAAGGGAGAAACTAATATGAATTTCCAGTTTGCGCACTATAATTATAATGTGATCGATCTTGACAAATCTATCCGGTTTTATGAGGAGGCTCTTGGACTGAAAGAAATCAGACGCAAAGAGGCTGAGGACGGAAGCTTTATCCTTGTTTATCTTGGAGACGGAGCCACAGGATTTGAGCTGGAGCTTACATGGCTTCGTGACTGGGAGAAAGATCACTATAATCTGGGAGATAATGAGATCCATCTTGCATTTACAGTGGATAACATGGAGGAAGCCCATAAGAAACATCAGGAAATGGGCTGTATCTGTTTCGAGAATCCTGCCATGGGAATTTATTTTATCAATGATCCGGACGGATACTGGCTGGAGATTGTTCCGGCAAAATAATACAGAAAAACAGGCAGCCTGCATAACAGCGGACTGCCTGTCGGTTTTTTCAGACCTTTTCTTTTCGGTCGCTGCGCCCCACAAGATAATCAAGGCTGATATTATAATAATCCGCCAGGCGGATAAGCATTTCCACAGGAATATCTCTGGAGCCTGTTTCATAATGTGAATAAGATCGCTGACTGATATGGAGAATTTCGCCGATCTGCTTCTGAGACAGATCAGAATCTATACGCAAATCCTGAATTCGCTGAAATTTCATGCAAATACCTCCTTTTGCAAAAAGTATAGGTCGGAACTCTCCGTGCTATTCAGATTTGGAACGAAATGGACTATACAGAAAAAAAGGCAGAATTGTGGGAAAGTATGCGGATGTCCGGTAAGACAATGAAAAGGATGGAAAATACAAAGCTTCAGAATCATAAGAATTGTATTTTGGATAAGATTTGATTATAATAGGCACAAAGATTTTATTTTGAGGGAGGTATGAAAATGGAATATGCAGTTTCGGTTATAAAAAATGTTCTGGGAGCCCTTTATCAGACCGGCGGCGCTTCTCTGATCATTGCAGCGCTGTTTATGAGCGTATATATGAGAATAAAGAAAAAAGGAACAGGGGCAGTGATTCAGGCATGGATCAGTGAGTTTCGCAGCAGCAGTCAGTTTCGAAGAGAATTTCTTCTGGTGTTTTATGTGTGTATGATGCTGTTCAGAACCCTGCTGTGCAGACCGATCTGGGGAAATCCCCTGGACAGCGTTATGGGAATCTGGGGTATTCATAAGCCGGATGGGACAATTTACACAGAAAATATTGAGAATCTGATTCTTTTTATCCCGTTTATGATTCTTTTATACTGGGCGGAGGAAAAAAAGACAGACAGACGAAAAATGCCTGTACAGAGCGTTCTTCTGAAAAGCCTGTGGCTCAGCTTTATTGTTTCTCTTTTTATCGAAGGATGTCAGCTGTTTCTGAAGATCGGAACCTTCCAGCTGACAGATCTTGTGTTCAACAGTGTGGGAGGACTTCTGGGAGGCCTGATCTACTGGGGCTTTGACCGCAGCCGCAAATATATTTCGGAAAATGTGAAAAAAATAGGAGGCTGGGATGTTGAGCCCTGGAAAGCTCCGGAAACTGAGACAGCTGAAAGTATCTCTTCTGTGTCAGGAACAGCAGCCGAAATCTCAGAAGAACAGCCAAAAGAAGAAAAAAGCAGTGTGGATTATGAAAGTATTGAGCTTCTGGTCCGTCAGGCAGGACAAAAGCTTTATCAGGCCAGGCCAACCCGGGAAAATATTCACAAAAAAGAAGGCCTTGCCAATTTCTGTACGGATTTTGACACAGCGATCCAGAAATTTCTGATTGAGGAACTGGAAAAGCTTCTTCCCGGAGCTGCGTTTTTCGGCGAGGAGGATACAGAGGGCAATCAGGGAGCAAAGGCCTGTGGAGAGTATACCTTTTATATTGATCCCATAGATGGAACAACAAACTTTATGTTTGGCTATCATCATAGCTGTGTCTCTGTGGGACTGGCTCATCAGGGAAGGATGATCGCAGGATTTGTATATAATCCCTATGTGGATGAAATGTATAAGGGAATCCGTGGTCAGGGAAGCTGGCTGAACGGACAGAAGCTTGAAATGGAAAATATTTCTGTTGGAGAAGGGATTGTGGCTTTTGGATGCGCAAGATATAATGAGGACGGAGCGGACAGCTTTTTCCGTGCAGTAAAGGAACTGTATATGAAGAGCCTCAGCATCAGAAACGGAGGCTCGGCAGCCCTTGATCTTTGCAGGATCGCATCCGGAAGCAATGCGGTATATCTGGAAATGAAGCTTCAGCCGTATGATTTTGCGGCAGCGTCCCTGATCGTTGCGGAAGCAGGAGGCGTCATCAGCCAGTTTGACGGAGCTGCGGTTACTCTGGACGGTCCGTGTTCTGTTGTGGCAGGCGCCGCAAAAGCCTGTGAGGAGACAAGGGAGATCATAAAAAGCTGCAGATAAAAGAATTTGACAGGATATGGTGAATGAATGGTGAAAATACATAAAATCCTTACCGGGCTTGCCCTTTGGGGAATTATCAGTGCAGGTACGGTACTGTGTCCGGTTTGGGCCGGCGCAAAAACAGAAAAATATACAAATACAGATTTTGCAATGAATACAGTGGTTTCTGAAACCCTGTATACAACAGGAAAAAATCTGAATCCGTCAGTGGGAGAGCTTCTGAAAAATACAGAAGAAAATCTTCTTTCCTGGACGGAGGAAGACTCCCAGATCGCAGCTTTGAATGCGGCACAGGGGAAAACTCTGGAAGTTTCTGACGAGCTTGCAGGATATCTGGAAAAAATACAGCAGCTTTCCGTGGATTCGGAGGGAGCTTTTGATCCTACTATCGGAAAAATCATTCGACTGTGGGATATCGGGGGAGAAAACGCCGGCATACCCGCTCAGGAGGAGCTGGATAAGCTGCTGAAGGAAACCGGTTATGAAAAACTTGAGCTTGATGGAAATAAAGTGACCTTAAAAGACGGGGCAACGCTGGATCTGGGAGCAGCAGGAAAGGGAATCGGATGTGACCTTGTGATGGATCTGCTGAAAAATGAGAAAGAGGTTTCCGGTATGATCCTGAATCTGGGAGGCAGCAGCGTAATGGCATACGGAGAAAAACCGGATCAGTCTGACTGGAGGGTTGCAGTAAAAGATCCAAGAGACCCGGAAGGAGAGTATCTGGGAGCCATCACTTTAAAAGGGGGAGAATTTCTTTCCACCTCAGGCGATTATGAAAGATACTTTATGGAGAATGGAAAAAGATATCACCACATTCTGGATCCGGAAACCGGTTATCCGGTGTGGAATGGGCTGACAGCAGTGACCGTAGTCTGCGACAGCGGAATTATGGCAGACGGTCTTTCCACTGCCTGCTTTGTGCTGGGAAAAGAAAAAGCCCTTCCTCTTCTGGAAAAATACGGGGCAGATGCGCTTTTTGCAGATGAGAACCACAAGGTGTATCTTACAGAAGGAATGGAAGAGCGTTTTGAGCTGATGAAGGATACCTATAAGGTACAGAAATAAAATATTGGACAATGTAAGGGAAGTGACTTAAAGATGAATTCTTTTTGTCACTTCTTTTGTCAGGATACCGATCAGAAGACCGGTGACCACGCCGGAGATCAGAAGTACAGGCGCGTAATAAAGAAGACTGGTGTTTTCCACGATCAGGGCAGCTACCATCAGCTGACCGATATTGTGGGACACGCCTCCTGCCACGCTGATGCCGAGAATGCTGAAGCCGGAGCTTTTTTTCATAAGAGTCATGACAAAGAGGCTTAAAGCTGCTCCTGCCAGACTGTAGATAATGGTGAACATATTTCCGAAAAGAAAACCGATCACAACGATGCGCACTGCAGATACCACAGCGGCTTCTTTCCAGGTATAGGTTTCAAGGATAAAGAGAACGGCAAGATTTGCCAGCCCCAGCTTGATTCCGGGGATTCCCGCAAAAAACGGGAACAGGGACTCCACATAGCCGAAAATGATGGCTACAGCGGCAAACAGTCCGAGATATGCAGTTTTTTTATTGTTCATAGCTTATACTGCCGTGTCAAATTCCGGAGAAGCTTCTTCGGAGCCAGCGGCTTTTACTCCTTCTATTACAACTTTATTGGGAAGGCACACAATGGTCCCGCCTGAGTTTCCTACAGCTTTCTGGCTGATGCAGAGATGGTCGGGACAGTCTGCCTCTGTCATTTTGATTTTTCCATTTTTGATTTCGCAGACATTTGTATCGCCAATGGCGATCACCTGGTCCTTTGCAAGGGAATAGGTTCCGTATTCCAGACCGTTTACAGTGATACGGACAGAACCGTAGTCGCCTTTACGCATCAGGAACATGCCGCCCCAGAGGGCAAGCGCAGTAATCAGGATTGCTGCGATCATGATCAGATCTTTTTTTTTCAATTCAGAATCCTCTTTCTTTATCATCATTGGTTAAAGTGGTTTCCGGTTCGGAGCAGGATAAATCCTGCAGTTTGGTGTTTATCATAGCATAAGGCACAAAATATGACAAGCCCTGAAGTTAGATGATAAAAACACAGCGCGGATTACGGGAAAAAGGAGAGGGTTTCCTGTGTCTGCAGCTATGAAGGGGTAATATCAGGGGCTGCGCTGTCACCGGAGGTGATCGGGAATGCATTTTGATTAGGTTGCTGTAAACGGAATGAACAGCAACAATATTCAGGGACTGCGGGCAAAAAATTCATTGTTTTCCATGTGAGAAAGTGATAGAATAGAATAGATTAATTGTATTAACCTAATTACGGAGGATTCCGTAAAGAAGATTTTATATAAAATAAAGACAAACAGGAGTATATTATGAACGTGTTTTCAAAAGTATTCGGGACGCACAGCCAGCGTGAGGTAAAACGTATCATGCCGCTGGTAGAAAAAACAGAGGCTCTGCGCCCGGAGATGCAGAAATTAACTGATGAAGAACTGAGAGACAAAACAAGAGAGTATAAAAGACGCCTGGAGGAAGGGGCGACCATCGACGATCTTCTTCCGGAGGCTTTTGCCACAGTGCGCGAGGCAGCCAAGCGTGTTCTTGGAATGGAGCATTACCGTGTCCAGATCATCGGCGGTATCATCCTTCATCAGGGACGAATCGCGGAAATGAAAACCGGTGAAGGTAAAACACTCGTATCTACACTTCCGGCATATCTGAATGCTCTGGAGGGCAAGGGAGTGCATATTGTTACTGTCAATGACTATCTTGCAAAGCGAGATGCAGAGTGGATGGGTAAGGTTCACGAGTTCCTTGGTCTGACTGTAGGCGTTGTACTGAACGACATGAAGCCGGAGGAGCGCCGGGCTGCCTATGGCTGTGACATTACCTATGTGACAAATAACGAGCTTGGTTTTGATTACCTTCGTGACAACATGGTTATTTATAAGGAACAGCTTGTACAGAGAGATCTGCATTACTGTATCATCGATGAGGTTGACTCTGTTCTCATTGACGAGGCCCGTACTCCTCTGATCATTTCCGGCCAGAGCGGAAAATCCACCAAGCTTTACGAAGTGTGCGATATTCTTGCGAAGCAGCTGGAACGCGGTGAGGCAAGCCATGAGATGACAAAGATGGCAGCCATCATGGGTGAAGAGGTTGTTGAGACAGGAGATTTTGTTGTAAATGAAAAGGACAAGATCGTCAACCTGACTGAGCGCGGTGTGAAAAAGGTTGAGAAATTCTTTAATATTGAAAACCTTGCTGATCCGGAAAATCTGGAGATCCAGCACAATGTTATTCTGGCTCTCCGCGCCCACAACCTGATGCACAGGGATCAGGATTATGTGGTAAAAGACGATGAGATCCTGATCGTTGATGAATTTACCGGACGTATCATGCCGGGCCGCCGCTATTCTGACGGACTTCATCAGGCTATTGAGGCCAAGGAGCATGTAAAGGTAAAACGTGAGAGCAAAACTCTTGCAACCATTACTTTCCAGAACTTCTTTAACAAATATACCAAAAAAGGCGGTATGACAGGTACTGCGCTTACTGAGGAAAAAGAGTTCCGTGATATTTACGGAATGGACGTTGTTGAGATCCCTACCAACAAACCGGTACAGCGTAAAGACCTGGAAGACGCTGTTTATATGACAAAAAAAGAGAAATTCAATGCGGTTGTTGAGGCTGTCAAGGAGGCCCATGCAAAACAGCAGCCGGTTCTTGTAGGTACGATTACTATTGAGACTTCTGAACTTCTCAGCAGAATGCTGCGCCGTGAAGGAATCCAGCACAGCGTGCTGAATGCCAAATTCCATGAGCAGGAGGCAGAGATCGTTGCTCAGGCCGGACAGGCAGGAGCGGTAACCATTGCTACCAACATGGCAGGCCGTGGTACAGATATTAAGCTGGATGATGTGTCAAGAGAGGCCGGCGGTCTGAAGATCATCGGTACTGAGCGTCATGAATCCAGACGTATTGACAACCAGCTGCGCGGACGTTCCGGCCGTCAGGGAGACCCGGGCGAATCCCGTTTCTACATTTCCCTGGAAGATGATCTGATGCGTCTTTTCGGTTCCGAGCGTCTGATGAAAATCTTTACCTCACTTGGCGTTGCAGAGAACGAGCAGATTGAACACAAAATGCTTTCCAATGCTATTCAGAAGGCACAGGAAAAGATTGAGTTCAACAACTTTGGTATCCGTAAAAATCTTCTTGACTATGACCAGGTAAATAATGAGCAGCGTGAGATTATTTACAAAGAGCGCCGTCAGGTACTGGACGGAGAGAATATGCGTGATTCCATCTATAAGATGATCACAGATATTGTGGACAATACTGTGGACAGATGCTTCTCAGATGATGTGGACGCGGTAGAATGGAACCTGGATGAATTTAACTCCATTCTTCTTCCGATCATTCCGATCCAGGCTCTTACTCAGGAAAAAGTAAAGGGCAAGAAGAAAAATGAGATGAAGCATATTGTCAAGGAAGAAGCTGTGAAGCTTTATGAGGCAAAGGAATCTGAGTTCCCGGAACCGGAGCAGCTTCGTGAGCTTGAGCGAGTGGTTCTTCTGAAATCCATTGACAGTAAGTGGATGGATCATATTGACGACATGGAAATCCTCCGTCAGGGCATCGGCCTTGTAGGATACGGACAGAGAGATCCGGTTGTTGAGTATAAGATGAGCGCTTACGATATGTTCAATGAAATGACAAACAGCATTCAGGAGGATACAGTCCGCATGCTGTATCATGTTCATGTTGAACAGAAGATCGAGCGTGAGCAGGTGGCAAAAGTAACCGGAACAAATAAAGATGATTCCAGTGCCCGCAAGCCTGTTCAGAGAAAAGAGGACAAGGTTTATCCTAATGATCCGTGTCCCTGCGGAAGCGGCAAAAAATACAAACAGTGCTGTGGTCGTAAAATGATGAAAGCATAAGTAAATAAAGAAACAGAAGGGCTGGTCACATCTGATGACGGCCCTTCTTTCATATAAACACAGGTTTTTGTAAAACACAGAAATATTAAGGGAACAGATTATGGTCTGTCAGGAGAGAATATGATAAAAATTGATTTGATCACAGGATTCCTGGGATCCGGTAAAACAACTTTTATAAAAAAATATGCTTCTTATCTGCTGAAAAAAGGGATGAACATAGGAATCCTGGAAAATGATTTCGGAGCAGTAAATGTGGACATGATGCTTTTAAAGAACTGGAAGGGGAGAACTGTGAGCTTGAAATGATTGCGGGAGGCTGTGACCGGGAAACTCACAGACGCAGATTCAAGACAAAGCTGATTGCTATGGGGATGTGTGGATATGACCGGGTGATCGTGGAACCTTCCGGGATTTTTGATGTGGATGAATTTTTTGATGCTCTTTATGAGGAGCCTCTTGACCGCTGGTATGAAATCGGCAATGTGATCACTATAGTAGATGCCGGACTGGAAGAAACGCTTTCTGCTCACGGAGAATACCTTCTGGGATCCGAGGCTGCTTCGGCAGGCTGTGTGGTGTTCAGCAGAGCAGGGGAAGCTTCAGCGGAAAAAATAAGAGAAACAACAGCGCATCTGAATCAGGCAATGGAAGCGATCCAGTGCGGCAGAAGATTTGGTGAAGATATTTTCTGCAAAGACTGGGAAAGCCTGTCTGATAAGGATTATGAAATGCTTCTGAACTGCGGATACCGTACAGGGGCATATGAAAAACAGCATTTTGCCGGACAGGCTTTTCAGTCTCTTTATTTTATGAACACAGGAATCTGTGCAGAAAATCTGAAAGAGGCAGCGGAAAGAATTATGTCAGATACAGACTGCGGATCTGTGTTCCGTATCAAAGGCTTTGCCGGAAATACAGAGGGAAGCTGGATGGAACTGAATGCTGTCAGGGAAAAGGCTGATCTTTGTCCGATTGATGCAGGACAGGAAGTGATTATTGTAATAGGGGAGAATCTGGTAAAAGAAAAAATTGAATCACAGTTAAATTTTTTGCCTGATAATTAACATCTGTTCAGTTGTGGTAAGGGTGCGGCTCTGGTATGATAAAAGCAGCAAAGGCCGATGCATAAATCAAACAGAGAAGGAGAATTGCCATGAAAACAGGTGAAGTGATCAGAATGTACAGAAAAAACAGGAATCTGACTCAGGAAGAAATGGCCAGCCGTCTGGGAGTGACAGCTCCGGCTGTAAATAAATGGGAAAATAATGTTTCCCTTCCTGATATCACCCTTCTTGCGCCCATTGCAAGGCTTTTGGAGACAACTCCGGATACCCTTCTGTGTTTCCGGGAAGAATTAAGCCAGGAAGAAGTAAACGCTTTTGTGCAGGAAGCGGATGAAAAATTTCAGAAAGAGGACTATGAACAGGTTTTTGAATTCTGCCGGAAAAAGATCCGCCAGTATCCGGGCTGTGACAGGCTTGTGGTACAGCTTGCTGCAGTTCTGGACGGCTGGCGGATATTGAAGAAGATCCCGGAAGAAGAGAAATATGACCGGGAAATTCTTGGGTGGTATAAGCAGGCATTGGAAAGCCAGGATGCGGAGATAAAGGAACGGGCGGCAGAGGCGCTGTTCAGTTATTATTTCCGAAAAGAACAGTACGAAGAAGCAGAAAGCTGCCTGAACTATTTTTCTGTAAAAGATCCGGGAAGAAAAATCCATAAAGCCCTTTTATATGAGAAAAAGGGGGATCGTCCGGCTGCCTGGAAGGCATATGAGGAGCTTTTGTTTCAGACTGGAAATATTGCAGAAATGGTGCTTGGCGGACTGTTTTCCCTTTCGGAAAAGGACGGAGATCTGGAAAAAGCACGGATGTTTACAGAAAAGCTTATACAGCTTGCAGAGCTTTTTGAAACAGGCGAATATCATAAGGCAACTGCGAGAATGAGCCTTGCTCTTGCAGAAAAGGACAGAAGCCGGCTGGAACGACAGATGGAAAAAGTGATTGCCGCTGTGGATCAGCTGGACTTTTATCGAAATTCTGAACTTTATGCACATATGGAATTTAAAGAGATGAGTCCGGAATTTGCAGAAAGCATGAAAAAAACGCTGCGGGAAAGTTTTCAGAACGAAGCGGTTTATCAGTTCGCAGAGTGATTTTTCAGATGTAAAAAAGAAAAAATCATACGTATCATGAAAGGGTGACAGAAACAGCGCCAGATCGGGAAGACAGCTCCGGTTTGGCGCTGTTTTAAGCAAAGGGGTTGACATTCTGCTTTTTTCGTGTAATTAATAGGGGGATAACAGGTACGGAGGAGAAAAAAGTGGGAAAAAATACAAAAATTTTATTTACAGATCTGGACGGAACCCTTTTAAATGATGAAAAAGAAGTAACGGCCGGCAATCAGGCTGCCATAGACAGAGCGTTGGAGCAGGGGCATAAAATTGTCGTAACCACAGGAAGGCCTCTTGCAAGCGGGCTGGATATTGCAGAGAGGATCGGTCTCACAAAGGAAGGCTGTTATGTGATCGCCTTTAACGGAGGACAGATCTATGATCCTTTTCACAAAAAAACAATTTATGGCAAAACCTTCTCAAAAGAGGTGGCGAAGCCTTTGTTTCAGGAGGCCATGGACAGAGGACTTCATATTCAGTCCTATTCGGACACTCAGGTTCTTTCTCTGAAAGAAAACCGGGAGCTGCTTTTTTATATCAGCGGAACTACAGTATCTTATAAAATTGTTCCGGATCTGGAGTCGGCATTTCCAAATGATCCGTATAAAATCCTTCTGGTAGGGCTGGATAACCGTGCAGAACTGGACAGATATCAGGAGGAATGTGTGAATCCTCTGAAGGGAACCGTAAGAGGATTCTTTTCTACAGAAAATTTTCTGGAGATCGTTCCGGACGGTGTTTCCAAGGGTGTCGCAGTAAAATGGCTCTGCGAGTATCTGGATATTCCCCTGGAAAATTCAGTGGCAGCAGGAGACGCGCCAAATGATGTGGAAATGCTGCAGGCAGCCTGTGTGGGAGCTGTGATGAAAAACGCCTACGAGGGAATGGACAGATACGCAACCTATGTGACAGAGCGGGACAACAACCATGACGGCGTGGCGGAAATTATAGAGAAGTTTATTTTAAAATAAAGAGAAGAAGTAAGACTCCCGGTGTTTTGAACACCGGGAGTTTTTGCAGTGTATATAAATGAGTGATTATTTTTGTAAAAATTGAGCCGTGTAAGTTACTCAGATTTACTTGACTTTCTGTGAAAAAAAGAGGTATATTTATAACGTAAAGAGTGAAATATACCACATAAAGGAGGTAGGCGTAAATGAGGAAAAAATTTAATTATTTAGGTTTGTTATCGCTGCTGTCCCTGGTTTCCCTTCTTGGGAGGATTACTGAAAATACCGGGCTTTATGGATTTTTGGGATTTATCTATTTTATACGGTATTTTTGGATTATACCTGATGAATTTTTCCGGCAAAATGTTCAGAAGTCTGCAACGTTTGCTTTTATGGCAGAAATGATTGCTTTTGTTCCTTTTATGTTTATATGTGCTTATATTTATGATGGAAGCAAAGCTGTAGCAACTGCATTTGCGTTGTGTTTTGCAGTTGTGATTATTGCATTTACCCTTTCTCTTGCATTTCATGAATGGAGGGAGCAGCGGGGGGCATTGAATGATTAAAAATCGAATTAAAGAATATCGTGCCAGATTCGATATGAAACAGGAAGATCTTGCGAGAATAACAGGAGTCAGGAGAGAGACTATTGGAAATCTGGAAAAAGGAAAATATAATCCGTCTCTTGTATTGGCATGGAACATTGCAAAAGCTTTTGGTGTAAGTATTGAAGAGGTTTTTACGGTAGTAGAAGATACAAATAACCAAAATATATGGAGATGATGCTTTTGGCATCATCTCTGTTTTTGTTTTAATACCCATTGACAACATATATACTGTGCGGTACAATGTATATAAAGAGGTGAGGTATATGAATATTGACGACTGGAAATCTCAGATTAAAAGAGGAACCCTGGAATTTGGAATTCTTTTAATGATCAGTCAGGAACCCTGCTACGGCTACGAGATCATCAGCAGACTGGAAAAGTGGCCGATTTTATCTGTAAAGGAAAACACTGTGTATCCCCTTTTGCGAAGGCTGCTGAAAGAGGAATATCTGTCTTCCTCCTGGCAGGAGACAACAGAGGGGCTGCCGCCCAGAAAATATTATTCGCTTACAGAAAAGGGCAGAGAATATCTGCAGTGTATGAAAACAGAATGGAAGAATCTTTTATCTGCAATTTCAGACTTGGAGGGAAAAGAAAATGGATAAAATTTTAAATGATTATCTGGAAAAAGTTGATAAATACCTGAAACCCATGAAGGTAACAGACCGGATGGACATTATAAAAGAAATTGAAAGCGACATGGCAGAGCTGAGAGAGCATGGAGGGCTTTCGGCAAATGAGATCATTGACCGGCTGGGAGAACCCAAAAAGCTGGCGCAGGCATATCTTGGAGAAACGATCACAGAAACAAAAGGGATGAGCTTCAGAAAGCTTGGGGCAATGATAGCTTTTTACAGTATGGCAGGACTGGGCGGCATTATTATTCTTCCAGTTACCGGGATTACATCAATAGCCCTGATTCTCAGTGGTATTTTGTGTCCGCTGTGTGGGCTGGTGAAGCTGTTGGCATCCTTTGTGGGATATGACATTCCGTTTATTGGCTTTCAGCTGGTAAGCTTTTCTGCATCTCCGGCTTTGACATTGATTCTTTCGATTATTGTGGGACTTGTTTTTGCGGCAATCGGATGGGGCTTATGGCTGGTAACAAAGGCCTATATCAGAGCTGTCAGCGCCGGGTCTGAAAAAATACGGGGAAGAAAATAGAACAGTATCAGTCACTGTTTACAGGTTTGGCATGTTTATGCCAGAATCCCGGGATATACAGGGCAAAATTCCTTTGCCGAAGGTCATTTGGAAGGTGTTTTCCCTGCTCCTATACAGATCCGGCTCTCTGTGTTATGATAATTGCATAAGGAGGCGCTTTTATGGAACGGGAAAATCACACATATATAGCCATTGATCTGAAGTCCTTTTATGCTTCTGTGGAGTGTCGGGAGCGGGGGCTTGATCCGATGAGGACAAATCTGGTTGTGGCGGACGGCAGCCGCACACAGAAAACAATCTGTCTTGCAGTATCTCCGTCTTTAAGAGCATATGGGATTCCGGGCAGGCCAAGGCTTTTTGAAGTGGTTCAGAAGGTCAGAGCCATCAATACTATGCGAAAGAGAAAAGCGCCCGGAGGAAGTTTTTCCGGGGCTTCGTATCTGGCGCCGGAGCTGGAAGCATACCCGGAGCTTGAGCTTACCTATATTACAGCTCCGCCAAGAATGGCATTTTATATGGATTACAGCACAAGGATCTACAATATTTATCTGAAATATATAGCGCCGGAGGATATGCATGTATACTCTATTGACGAGGTGTTTATTGACGCCACTCACTATCTGAAAACCTATGGTATGACTGCCCGTGAGCTTGCAATGACAATGATCCGGGACGTGCTGCAGTCAACAGGAATCACCGCTACTGCAGGGATCGGAACAAATCTTTATCTGTGTAAGGTCGCAATGGACATTGTGGCAAAGCATATAGAACCTGATGAAAACGGAGTCAGGATCGCCGAGCTGGATGAGATGTCCTACAGGAAGCTTTTGTGGGATCATCAGCCTCTTACAGATTTCTGGAGAGTGGGAAAAGGCTACGAAAAGAAACTCAGGGCCAACGGGATTTTTACCATGGGGGATGTGGCGCGCTGTTCTGTGGGAAAGCCGGAAGATTTTTATAATGAAGAGCTCCTTTATAAGCTTTTTGGAATTAATGCAGAGCTTCTGATCGATCATGCCTGGGGATGGGAACCCTGTACCATCCAGGATATAAAAAGTTACAGACCCTCCAGCAACAGTGTAGGCTCAGGTCAGGTTCTCACCTGCCCCTACAGCTTCGAAAAAACCAGACTGGTGATCCGGGAAATGGCAGATCTTCTGGCTTTGGATCTTGTTGACAAGCGTCTGGTAACAGACCAGCTGACCCTTACAGTGGGATATGATATTGAGAATCTGAAGAATCCGGGGAAAAAATACAGAGGGGAAGTAACCACAGACCGTTATGGAAGAAAAATCCCCAAACATGCGCACGGAACCATTAATCTGAAGCAGCAGACTTCTTCTGCAAAAAAAATCGTAACCGCTGTAATGGAGCTTTACGACAGGATCATGGACAGAGAGCTTCTGATAAGAAGAATGTATCTGGCAGCCAACAAAGTAGTTCCGGAGGAAATGATACAGGAAGAGGAAACTTTTGAACAGCTTGATCTCTTTACGGATTATGCGGCGCTGGAAAAGCAGAAGCAGCAGGAAGAGGCCGTGCTGGAGCGGGAACGCAAAATGCAGGAAGCCATGCTGGATATTAAGAAAAAATTCGGGAAGAATGCAATTTTGAAGGGAATGAATCTGCAGGAGGGCGCTACGGCCAGAGACAGAAATTCCCGGATCGGAGGTCATAAGGCTTAGGCGGCTCTCCGGTCTGATAAAAAGGAGGGCAGGAATGAAAAATTATTTTGGTGAAACACATAAATATGACGATATCATCAACCTTCCCCACCATGTGTCCGGGACACATCCTCAGATGCCGGTGGAGGACCGGGCAGCCCAGTTTGCTCCCTTTGCCGCACTGACCGGATATGGAGCGGCCATTAAGGAAACAGAAAGATATACAGAAAAGAGAATACAGCCGGATGAGGAGAGCGTGGAGATTTTAAACAGACGGCTTGAATTTATCCGGGAGCATATCAGTGAGAAGCCGGAGGTTACGGTCACATATTTTCAGCCCGACCTGAAAAAAGAAGGCGGAAAGTATATGACAGTCACTGGCACTGTAAAAAAGATCGACACGTTCAGACACCGGATGCTTCTGAAGGATGAAACAGAAATTCCTTTTGAAAATCTCTGGGAAATTGTTTTCCAGGAAAAATAAAAAGATTATCACATTGAAGATAAATCTGCCATCTGACAGTGGTTTTATCAGAAATTCCATCAGAAATTCATCTCTGGACGGAAAAATTCAGCCTTTACGGATGAGAGGATATTCTGTATACTATACTAAAAAGGTCAATAAAAGGAGGAAATACTTATGCTGGAAATTGGCACAAAAGCGCCGGCGTTTAAACTGCCGGATCAGAATGGAGAAATGCATACGCTTGAGGAATATAAAGGGAAAAAAGTGATTCTTTATTTTTATCCCAGAGATAATACACCGGGATGCACAAAGCAGGCATGCGGCTTTGGAGAGCTTTATCCTCAGTTTACAGAAAAAGGGGCGGTCGTTCTGGCAATGTCATTTAGTTAAGACATTGAGTCGGCAGCCTCTTGCAGAGCAAGGTATATAAAAATATATACCCTGCTCTTTTTTTGTAAAAAATCCTTGACAAATATAGAAAAATTTGCGGCGAAGCCACTTAAATGTATTACATTTTGGAGGTAACGCTTATGATATTTGCGGAACATGTAAAAAACAAATTGTCATCTTTAATCCATGAAATGGCGACCGCCCCATGGTTGTTTTCAAAAAATCCAGAAGTTGATTTTTCACGGAACAGAAAACTTGATTTTGTATCTACAATTCAATTTCTTCTTTCTATGGAAAGTGGAAGCTTAAAAAAAGAATTGCTGGATTATTTCCAGTTCTCTGTCGATACCCCGTCTGCTTCAGCGTTCTGTCAACAGAGAAACAAACTACTTCTGGAGGCATTCCAGTTTTTGTTTTATGAATTTAATTCTTGTTTCTCATTCGAAAAAAAGTATAAGGATTATCAACTATTAGCTTGTGATGGCTCAGATTTGAACATTGCCCGTAATCCAAACGATGCAGGCACTTATTTTCAGTCTCAACCAACTGATCGGGGATTTAATCAGATTCATCTGAATGCTCTTTTCGACCTGTGCGAGAAGCGATATATTGATCTTGTGATACAACCTGCAAGGCTAGAAAACGAATCATTGGCAATGACACAAATGATTGACCGTTATAAAGGAGAGAAAAAAACAATTTTTATCGCAGACAGAGGATATGAAACATATAATATTTTTGCGCATGTCCAAGAAAAAGGAATGTATTATCTGATTCGTGTAAAGGATGGCGGTGGGGGAAGCATGACAGGAAGTTTTGACCTTCCTGATGAAAATGAGTTTGACCACGACATGCAACTTATATTAACCCGAAAACAGACAAAAGATGTGAAAGCTAAACCCCAAAAATTTAAATTTATTGCAAAATCCAGTCCATTTGACTATCTGGATTTATATGACAAAAAATTTTATACGTTGAATTTTAGAGTAGTAAGGTTTGCCATTTCAGAAGATTCGTATGAAAGTATAATTACCAATCTTCCAAAGGAAGATTTTCCAGTAGAAGAAATAAAGAAGGTTTATGCAATGCGATGGGGCATCGAAACATCGTTCAGGGAATTGAAATATGCTATCGGATTATGTTGCTTTCATTCAAAAAAGGTGGAGTATATCATGCAAGAAATATACGCACGTTTAATCCTTTACAATTATTGTGAGCTCATTACAATGCATGTAATAATCCAACAAAAAGGTACAAAACATGTTTATCAAATGAATTACACAATAGCAATTCATATATGTCGTTATTTCCTGCGAAATGACATTTCCCCACCTGACGTTGAGACGCTGATACAGAAGAATCTTTTACCTGTAAGACCCGGGCGTTCCGACCCTCGCAAAGTCAAGCCTAAGTCAGCAGTAAGTTTTCTGTATCGAGTTGCATAACATCGATAAAAGTATATCGTTAATTTAGGCAGATAGCAATCTGTCTTTTTGTGCTGCATAAATATAAGAGCAAGTTTTTATAAAAGAAAAATCAGGCAAAGATAGTGAATTTTCTACCTCTGCCTGATAGGAATACATCTGCTTAATGTCTTAACTAAATGACATTGGTCGTTCTGGGGGTAAGTAAAGACAGCGTGGCATCCCATAAGAAATTTGAGACAAAATATGAGCTTCCGTTTACTTTGCTGTCAGATACAGAGCTTTCCTGTATTCAGGCATATGATGTGTGGAAAGAAAAGAATATGTACGGTAAAAAAACTATGGGTGTGGTCCGTACCACATATTTAATTGATGAGGAAGGCGTGATCGTGAAGGCCTTTGGAAAAGTGAAGGCTGCAGATAATCCGGCGCAGATGCTGGGAGAATTGTAAAATGAAGATTATCATATCTCCTGCGAAAAAAATGAACGTGGATACAGATACCTATCAGGTAACCGGGCTTCCGGTATTCCTTGAGGATACGAAGCTTCTGATGGATGAGATCAGAAGACTTACCTTTGAGCAGGCTAAGGAGCTGTGGAAATGTAATGATAAGCTGGCGCAGCTTAATTATGACCGTTTCAGGAGTATGGACGTAGAACGCTGCCTGACTCCGGCAGTTCTTACTTATGAAGGGCTTCAGTACCAGCATATGGCTCCGGAAATCTTTACAGATACAGCTCTTTCCTACATAGACAGACATTTACGGATCCTGTCGGGATTTTATGGAGTGCTGAAGCCTTTTGACGGGGTGACGCCCTATCGTCTGGAAATGCAGGCCAGATTGTCTGTAAAAGGAAAAAAGGATCTGTATGATTTCTGGGGAGACCGGCTGTACAGGGAACTGACAGAGGGAGACCGCCTGATTATAAATCTGGCCTCCAGAGAGTATTCAAAGGCTGTGGAAAAATACCTGGAGCCAAAGGATTGGTTTCTGACAGTGGAGTTTGGCCAGCTTAAGGACGGAAAGGTGAAACAGAAGGCAACTCTGGCAAAAATGGCTCGGGGAGAGGTGGTCCGGTTTATGGCAGAAAATAATGTCTGTGATCCGGAAGATATAAAAAATTTCCGGGCGCTGGGCTTCCGGTACAGTGAAGAACGGTCAGACAAAAATAAAATGGTATTTTTGGCGGAACAGGATAAGAAATAAGATGATCTTGACTTTTATGCAATAAGAATAAAGGACATATGATAGTTTTGTATATTCTGACATTGCAGGAAAACAGAATAATGTAATATTTCAGGACAGATACAGAGCCGCAGTGCTTATTGTATCTGTTTTTCTTTATGATAAATTAACATCCCTTGTCCGAAGTTTAATACCGACTTTATAAAAACTCGTATACAATGTCTGAGAACAGAAACAGGAGTTACTGTGAACAGTAACAAATAAGGAACTCTCAGGAGTATCCCTGTATGTGCGGAAAAAGAGCACAGAGAGGAGAGGATTATTATGATGGATATTCTGATGATAGCGGTTCTTCTTGGCTGCTTTGGGCTTGTGAAGCTGTTCGCAGATTTCTGCGAATCACAGGTGAATCCAAAAGAAAAATAAGAGGAAAGGCGGAGTAAGATTATGATAGCATTGGGGATTATCATTCTGGCGCTTGGAGGCTATCTTGTATACGCGCTGATATATCCGGAAAAGCTGTAAAAATTTACAGATCTGTTCAGAGAATGTTGGATTTTAATTTATGACAAAAGGGAGAGCAACAGGAGGAGAAAAATGTTACAGATCATTCTTACACTGGCAATGTTCCTGGTACTTGTGATTCCCATGGGAAAGTACATGTACCACATTGCCACAGAACAAAAAACTTTTGCAGATAAAGTTTTTAATCCAATCGATCATTTAATATATAAAATCTGCGGCATCAAAAATGAGGATATGGGCTGGAAGAAATATGCCCTTACTCTGGTAACAGCAAATGCTGTGATGGTTTTTGTGGGATACCTGATCCTCAGGATTCAGAATCTTCTGTTTCTGAATCCAAACGGCATTGAAGGAATGGAATCAAGTCTTTCCTTTAATACGATCATCAGTTTTATGACAAACACCAACCTGCAGCATTATTCCGGTGAAAGCGGACTTTCCTATGCAGCGCAGATGTGCGTGATCATTTTTATGATGTTCACTTCAGCAGCCAGCGGCTATGCGGCATGCATGGCATTCTGCAGAGGGCTTTCCGGAAGAAAGCTGGGGAATTTTTACAGGGATATGGTAAGGATCACAACCAGGATCCTGATTCCGGTATCTTTTATAGTAGGTCTGATCCTGGTAAGTCAGGGAACACCTCAGACACTGATGCAGAATTTTACAGTAGAAACGATTGAAGGAAAATATCAGGATTTTGCAATGGGTCCGGTAGCGGCTCTTGAATCCATCAAGCATCTGGGAACAAACGGCGGCGGCTTCTTCGGCGCAAACTCAACCACACCATTTGAGAATCCTACAGTAATTTCAAATATTGTGGAGCTGCTTTCCATGATGATCCTTCCGGGAGCCTGCATCGTAACCTTTGGCCACATGCTTCATGACCGGAAGAAAAACAAAGTAAAGGCAGCAGCCGTGGCAGTGGCGCCTGCAAAGAAAAAAATCCTTATGGGACGTCAGGGCGCTGTAGTGTTTGGCGCAATGGCAGTCATCTTTATGATCGGACTTCTGTTATGCTACAACTCAGAGATGGCAGGAAATCCCGTGATCGCAGAAATGGGAATCGACCAGAGTGCAGGAAGCATGGAAGGAAAAGAGGTTCGTTTCGGAACTGCCCAGTCTTCCCTGTTTACTACAGTGACAACTTCCTTTACCACAGGTACGGTAAACAACATGCATGATACCCTGACTCCTCTTGGGGGTCTGGTGCCAATGCTCCATATGATGCTGAACTGTGTGTTTGGCGGCAAGGGCGTAGGCCTTATGAACATGGTGATGTACGTGATCCTGGCAGTGTTTATCTGCGGTCTTATGGTTGGACGTACACCGGAATATCTGAATAAAAAAATCGAAGGAAAGGAAATGAAGTTGGTAGCTATCGTAATTCTGATTCATCCGCTTCTGATCCTTGGTTTTTCCGCACTGGCAGTTGCAGTTTCCGGAGGGCTGGATGGTATCACAAACCCATCCTTCCACGGACTGAGCCAGGTATTGTATGAATACACTTCCTCGGCAGCAAACAATGGTTCCGGTTTTGAGGGACTGGCTGACAACAGTGTATTCTGGAATGTGACAACAGGAATTGCAATGTTCTTTGGAAGGTATATTGCCATTGTAGCGCAGCTTGCAATTGCCGGTTCCCTTCTGGCCAAGAAGAGAGTGAATGAATCCATTGGTACACTGAGAACTGACAATGTTGTATTTATGATCGTTCTTGTATTTATTGTATACATCTTTGCAGCACTGACCTTCTTCCCGGCTCTTGCACTGGGACCGATCGCGGAGCATCTGTCGCTGTGGATGTAGTAGATGCAGAAAAAAGGAGAAGAGAAACATGGCTAAGAAGGAAAAAACAAAATTCATTACTCCGGATATTCTGAAAACTTCTATTATTGGAGCATTCCAGAAACTGGATCCAAGATATATGATCAAAAATCCGGTAATGTTTGTTGTTGAGATTGGATTTATTATTACTTTGATTCTGACTTTCTTTCCTACAATGTTTGGAGGAAATACAGAGTACAGAATTTATAATGGAATTGTAGCAGTGATTCTTTTTGTGACGGTGCTGTTTGCAAACTTTGCAGAATCTGTTGCAGAGGGACGTGGAAAAGCCCAGGCGGCTTCTCTGAAAAAAACCAAACAGGACACAAAGGCGCGGGTACTTCTTTCGGGCGGACAGGAAAAAACAATCAATGCGTCTGAGCTGAAAAAAGGCGATATTGTTCTTGTAAAAATGGGAGAGGTAATCCCCAATGACGGCGAGGTTATTGAAGGAATCGCTTCTGTAGACGAATCTGCTATTACAGGAGAATCTGCTCCTGTAACAAGAGAAGCAGGCGGAGATTTTTCTTCTGTAACAGGTGGAACTACTGTAGTATCTGACTGGCTTAAAATAAAAATCGTTGCTGAACCTGGAGAATCTTTTCTGGATAAGATGATTTCTCTTGTAGAAGGTGCATCCAGACAGAAAACACCAAATGAGATTGCGCTGAACACGCTTCTGATCGTACTGACCCTGATCTTCCTGATTGTTGTGGTAACTCTTTATCCGTTTGCAAATTACCTTGGAGTGGAGATTCCAGTGTCATGGGCAATTGCTTTGATGGTATGTCTGATTCCAACTACTATTGGAGGACTTCTTTCTGCAATCGGTATTGCAGGTATGGATCGTGTTACCCGTTTCAATGTCATCGCAATGTCAGGTAAGGCTGTGGAAGCCTGCGGTGATGTGGATACCATGATACTTGACAAAACAGGAACCATTACTTTTGGTAACCGTCTTGCAGCAGAATTTTATCCGGTGGAAGGTGTGGATAAGAAAGATCTGATCAGATACAGTGTTCTGTCTTCTCTGCTTGACGGAACTCCGGAAGGAAAATCTACAATCGATCTGGGCAAAAAGATGGGATGTGATCCGGACAGTCTGAACACAGAAGGAATGGAATTTGTAGAATTTACCGCTCAGACAAAAATGAGCGGGGCTGACTGTAAAGATGGAACCATCATCAGAAAAGGCGCATACGAGGCAATTAAAACATTTGTACAGGAAAAGGGAGGAGAGATTCCTTCTGACCTGGAAGGCATTGTAACAGAAGTTTCCAACCTTGGCGGAACTCCTCTGGTTGTATGTGTAGATGCCAAAATTTACGGAGTTATTTATTTGAAGGATACAGTTAAGCCGGGACTGGTAGAGAGATTTGAGCGTCTTCGTGAAATTGGTATCAAAACTATTATGTGTACCGGTGATAACCCTCTGACAGCGGCAACCATTGCAAAGGAAGCCGGAGTGGACGGATTTATTGCAGAGTGCCGTCCTGAGGATAAAATTACAGCCATTAAAAAAGAGCAGGCAGAAGGTAAGCTGGTAGCCATGACAGGTGATGGAACCAATGATGCTCCGGCTCTTGCTCAGGCAGATGTAGGTCTTGCCATGAACTCAGGAACCCAGGCGGCAAAGGAAGCCGCAAACATGGTGGATCTGGATTCTGACCCCACTAAGATCCTTGAGGTAGTGGAGATCGGAAAGCAGCTTCTGATCACAAGAGGATCTCTGACAACCTTCAGTATTGCCAATGATATTGCAAAATATTTTGCTATTATCCCGGCAATGTTTACACTGGTCCTGCCACAGATGCAGATTTTGAATATCATGCATCTGGCTACTCCGGCAAGCGCCATTCTTTCCGCACTGATCTTTAATGCGATCATTATTCCGGCGCTGATCCCCATTGCCATGAAGGGAGTCAAATATAAACCTATGAAAGCAGAAAGACTTCTTCTTAGAAATATGGGTGTGTATGGACTTGGCGGAATTATCGTCCCGTTTGTGGGAATCAAGCTGATAGATCTGATTGTAGCTCCAATGCTTGCAATGATTGGAATGTAGGAGGAATGTTTCATGAAAAAGTTTGGAAAAATGCTGGGAAAGGCATTTGTATTCTGTATAGTGATGATCGTGCTCTGTTCATTTGTCTATCCCCTCGCCCTGACAGGTGTGAGTCAGCTGACCATGAAGAATAATGCCAATGGAAATCTGATCGACAAAAATGGAGAACCGACCAATAATATAGAAGAAGCTGTGGGTTCCGAACTGGTAGGCCAGGATTTTACAGAGGATTATTTTTTCAGAGGAAGAGTTTCTTCTGTAAATTATAATACATACACAGAGGAGCAGAAAGAAAACGGCGAGTATACAGGCGTATCTTCAGGAAGCTTTAACTATGCGAACTCCAATCCTGAACTGGAAAAAAGAATTCAGGAAGATCTGGATGAGTTTCTGGAAACTCATCCCGGAGTAAAAAAAGAGGATATTCCTTCTGATCTTCTGACTGCTTCCGGTTCCGGACTTGATCCCCATATCAGCCCGGAGGCGGCGCAGGTTCAGGTTGCGGCAGTAGCTGAAAATTCCGGTCTTTCCGAGCAGGAAGTGCAGGACATTGTAAAAGAGAACACAGAGCATAAGGTACTTGGGATTTTTGGAGAAGAAAGAGTAAATGTGTTGAAATGCAACCTTGACATTGCAGGCGCAATGGGACTGATCTGACAGAAAGAAGAGGGTAAAATGGAAGATACAAGACCTGATTCAGAATATCTGTTAAAAAAGCTTCAGTATGAGGAAGAGCAGAAACTGAAAAAAAATAAGGGTAAGCTGAAAATTTTCCTGGGATATGCGGCAGGCTCCGGCAAAACCTATACCATGCTGGAAGCGGCTCATGAAGCAAAAAAACATAATACAGACGTGGTGGCCGGGTATATTGAACCTCATGACAGGCCGGATACACGCAGACAGGCGGAGGGGTTAGAAACCATTCCGCCTCTTGTGGTAGAATATAAAGGGGTAAAGCTCCGGGAGTTTGATCTTGACCGTGCTCTGGAGCGGAAACCTCAGCTGATTCTTGTAGATGAACTGGCTCACACCAATGCTCCCGGCTGCAGAAATGAGAAGCGGTATCAGGACGTAAAGGAGCTTTTGCGGGCAGGGATTGACGTTTATACCACCATTAACATTCAGCATCTGGAAAGCCTGAATGATCTGGTGGGCTCTATTACCCATATAGAAGTGCGGGAAAGGATTCCGGACAGTGTGTTTGACCACGCGGATCAGGTGGAGGTTATTGACATTGAACCGGAAGATCTTCTGGCTCGAATGAAAGAGGGGAAGATCTATAAGCCGGTGCAGGCGGAAAGAGCCATGAATAATTTCTTTAAACGGGAAAAACTTGCGGCTCTTCGAGAGATTACTCTGAGGCGTACGGCAGACCGTGTAAACCGTATCGCAGAGGAAGAACGGAATATTACCGGGGACATGGACTACCACACAGGAGAACATATTCTTGCCTGCATTTCCGCCGCGGAGTCAAGCGCAAAGGTCATCCGGTCAGCGGCCCGTCTTGCCTATGCCTTTCGCGGGCAGTTTACAGGACTTTACGTGGAAACACCTGCCATGCAGGAAGCTGATGAAAAGACGAAACAGGGTGTGCGGAGAAATATGGAGCTTGCCCGGGCTCTGGGAGCAAAAATCGTTACAGTGTATGGTTCTGATATTGGCAGCCAGGTTGCAGAATATGCAATGGTAAGCAATGTTTCTAAGGTGGTTCTTGGAAGGACAAACCACAGATTTTTTATGCGAAAGCCAATGGCGGAGGTACTGGAAAAATTGAACAGTATGGCTCCCAACATTGACGTATATATTATCCCGGATATGAAAAACAGAAAGGCTGCAGGAAAATACGGTCACAGAGAAGGCCGCAGAAAGGCAGAAAATGCAGGAATGCAGGCATTGTGGGAATTTGGACTGATCAATATAATTCTGGTTCTTACTACGATCGCAGCCTGGATTCTCCAGAAATTTCACCTTCCAGAATCCAATATCATTATGGTGTATATTCTGGGAGTGCTGCTGTCGTCCTACATATCTGACAAAAAAATCTATGCGGTTTATTCGTCCCTGTTCAGTGTGCTTGCCTTTAATTTTTTATTTACAGAACCGTACTTTTCTCTGAAGGCTTATGATAAAGGATATCCCACCACTTTTGCAATGCTGTTTATTGTGGGGCTTTTTACAGCGTCCCAGACAAGAAAGCTGAAGCTTCAGAACAAAGAAAGTGTAAAAAAGGCTTACCGGACAGAGATTCTTCTGGAAAACAGCCAGAAGCTCCGCCGATGCAAATCCGAAAAGGAGGTCTGGCAGCAGGCGGCGGCCCAGGTGGAAAAGCTTCTGGATCTGTCTCTTGTGATCTATCCGGTAAATAAAGACGGGCTTCTGGGAGAGGCAATGCTGTTTCCCCGTCAGGGAACAGAAAAAGCCAGTCTGGAACCTTTGCTGACTTCTCAGGAAAAAGCGGTGGCAAAATGGGTGGCAGCCAATCACCACCGGGCAGGAGCCTGTACACATACGCTTCCAACAGCCAGAGGCATGTACCTTCCGGTTCAGGATGAGGAGCAGGTGAAAGGTGTCGTTGGCATTTTTCTGGAAGAACGAAGGCAGATCCAGGAGTTCAAGTACGGACTTCTCATTGCTATGCTCAACGAAACCGGTGTAAAATTAAAGGATCGGTTCTGAGTATTTTCACATAGTTCTTGACAAGTGAAAAAACTGGTGTTATATTACAAGTAGAACAAATAGACAGGGGATGCAGCAGTAACTTGCCGGCATCTCCTTTTTGCAGGACTTGTGAACCGGAGGTGGCATGATGGCGAAAAGAGATTATTATGAAGTCCTTGGAGTGGGCAGAAATGCTGATGAAAAGGAGATCAAAAGAGCATACAGAAAACTTGCCAAGCAGTATCATCCGGATATGAACCCGGGAGATGCGAAGGCAGAACAGAAATTTAAAGAGATCACAGAGGCTTATAATGTTCTCAGTGACACAGAAAAAAAGAAACTATATGATCAGTTTGGCTTCGCTGCATTTGAGGAAGGCTTTTCGGCAGAAAATGCAGGGGGATTTTCGGGCCGTGGAAATGGCTTCGGAGGCTTTGATTTCGGGCAGGATGGAAACGGCTCTTACCGTGAATATCATTTTGAAAACGGAAACATGGATGATATTTTTGGGGATATCTTCGGAGATATGTTCCACGGTCAGGGCGGATCAACCAGAAGAGGACGGTCAGGCTTCGGAAGCGGATTTTCCGGAAATTCCGGATTCCGGGGATATCAGGATTTCGGCGGCAGGCAGAACACTGGACGGGGCAGCGATCTGCGTTCAGAGGTCAGTGTCAGCTTTAAAGAAGCTGTTTTTGGCTGTGACAGAATGCTGCAGCTTTCTGATCCAAATGGAAAGTCCCAGAAGCTTCAGGTGCACATTCCGGCAGGAATTGAAGATGGAAAGAGCATTCGCCTGAAGGGGAAGGGAAATCCCGGATACGGAGGCGGAGCATCAGGCGATCTTTTTTTGAAGGTTCATGTGGAACCGGAAACCGGATGGGAGAGAAAAGGTCAGGATATTTATACGATAGCAGAAATTCCTTTTATGACAGCAGTGCTGGGAGGAGAAGCGAAATTTTCTACTTTGTACGGAGATGTGATGTGCAGGATTCCGGCCGGAACTCAGTGCGGCGGAAAAATCCGGCTGAGAGGAAAAGGGGTTCCTTCCATGCAGAATCCTTCTGTAAAAGGAGACCAGTATGTGACTATACAGATCCAGGTGCCAAAGGCGGTAAGCAGAGAGGCGGCCCAGAAATTGAAAGAATACGGAATGGCAATGGACAGAAGCTGTTCAGGCAGACGGGGAAGCGCAGTATAAAGCGCTTCCTTTTTGGCTTTTTAGGATAAAGCAAAACATACTTTTCAAACACTGGCTGTCATTTTATAATAGAGAAAATGCTATGTTTGTTGTAATGTGACAGTGATCAGATGTGTTTAGACTTGCTTTTATGAGGGATGTATTTATGAAACTGAGTATGTGGATGATCGCAAATCGTATCTGCGCTTTGGAACCGGAACTCTATATTGAAGAGGATGCGCCTATCTGTCTTAGAAGCGCACGTATGGCCTATGCAACAGACTGTGTTCATGTATATCAGTCAGGAGCAGACGCAGTGTGTCAGGGGATCGGAGGAAAAATTGTTCTCAGGGATATGAATTGCCAGCAGGCCTTTGAAATCATTCAGAGTGTTTTTGATATTTATGATGACTGGATCAGCGGTTTGCTGCCGGTTGCAGGGACAGAGGATTATCAGAGGATCGTAGATGAAAGCCGGCAGATTTTTCAGAATCCTGTTATATTCCTGGATGGGGACAACAGAGTTCTTGCTCTCAGCTCCCAGTATGGGGAAAAGGACATTGACAGGGAGTGGGAGCATCTGTGCAGATACGGCTACAGTTCCCTGGACTATATTCAGAAGTTCCGCAGAACATATTCGCAGAATGATTTTTATATTAAAAATAAGGCGCAGCTGTTTTCTTTCGGACCGGAGCTGGATAACTGTGTTACTATGTCAGTGGCAGTTTATTATGATAACCTGTTTTGCGGTAGAATCAATGTTCTGAAAACAGACCGGAAGCTGAATCTGGGAGACATACAGATTCTGGAAATCCTTGCCAATCATTTGTCTCCGTATCTTGGAGCTATGCGTTACCGGCAAAATCAGGATTTTCATCAGAATATTTTTCAGGATCTTCTGCAAAAGCAGAATATTCCCGCTCCGGTACTGGAAGAGCGGCTGCACTGGCAGCTGGGATATATGAAATGGAAGCCGGAAGATTTATTCTGTCTTTTGACGCTTCATCCGGAAAGAAAAGATTTTTCACCGGATCTTCTGATTCTGGCCGGGAATCAGCTTCGGAAGCTTTTTCCCCAGACCAGTGTCTTTACTATGGAAGATCATATTGTTATGGTCTGTGATCAGGAAAAAAATGCAATGGAGAATCTGTTTGCTGTTTTACGCGAGTATCTGCTGGAGAATCATTTTGCTGCGGGAATGAGCCTGCCTTTCAGACGCCTGGAAAAGCTCAGATATTACCATCAGCAGGCTCTGGCAGCAGTTTCTTATGGGCAGAGAGAAAACAGAAAATCCTCTGTCTGTGATTTTTATGATTATGCGCTTTCTTATATTATTGAGATTTCAGATCAGGAAGCACTTATCTGCGCCTGTCATCCGGATATTCTGACGCTTGCGGAAGAAGATTCAAAAAATCACGGAGACAGGCTGAATACGTTGTGTACTTATCTGAATATGGAACGTTCTCTGCTGAACACAGCAAAAGCTCTTTATATTCATCGTAATACTTTAGTGTACCGTATTACGAAAATTATTGATTCGCTTCATTATGATATAGAAGATGTGTACTGCAGAGATTATATGAAGATGACCTTTCGTATTCTGAAGCTTTTTTCAAGGCTATAATCTGGAATACAGTTCAAGACTGTAATTGTATACCTCTTCTTCAAAGACGCGGAATATGCGTTCATCGTTGCAGGAGGTGCTGAAGACAACTCCGCTTCCGTCATTGGCCTGTGCGCCGTATTCGTCTACAAAGCTTCGCGCATAGGCTCTGATCTCATCATCTGTTTTGTCCAGATCATTCATAATATAAGGATCTGCTTTCAGTTCTACAGTTACACGGCTGCCGTATTTTTTCAGAATTCCTTTAATGTCGTTGATCGGCTGGATTTCCAGTGCATCGGCCTCCAGTCCTTCTACGATATAAGGAATAAAACGGTCGATTTTGCCGCAGTTGTGGAACTGGACAAGAACTCCCTTGTCATGTATGGCATCAAATATTTTTTTAGTAGGCTCAAAGAGCAGATCTTTTAATACATCTTCTGAGAAAAAAGCATCTCTGGCTGTACCCCAGTCATCATTGTAAATAACGTAATCGAAATGATAACGTTCATACATCCGTTCAAAAATTTCAATTTTATAATCTGCCATTTTCATAAAAAAAGCTTTGCTGGCTTCCGGTTCCGTGAGAAGATCAACCAGCGCGGTTTCAAAATCCAGGAAAATATGCATTCTCTCAAACAGACCGTTTCCGTAAGGGGTTGCCAGAGCAAGCTGGGGCTTCCGCACAAAGGTGTCTAAACCGGCATCCCAGTCGCAGGCATTCATATCCGGCCACTTTATTTTTTCTTCCCACTGGGTAATGTCATCAAGCATTCCCGGCACAGGAGTAGGAGTGCCAAAGGCTTCCGAAAAAGTATACTGGACACCGAACCAGTCATCTGTGGCAGAGGTCATACTGCGGGGCATATCCTGATTTGCAGGACAGAGAGCAAACTGAGTAGATCTGTATTGATGAGGCATCCAAGCCGGTTTTTCGTGCCGGAAAGCCTTCAGAAGATTTTCCCGCTGACTAATGGGATAGCCGGGATCAAACGGGGGCATGGGCTTGGACAGCGCAGGTATCTTAATATCAGACAGCTTCATATGAGATTCCTCCTGTTCATTGTTTATTTATCTTTCTGCCGGACAGTGCAATACAGAGGATTCCGATTACAGACCCGGATAAAATACTGACGCAGGCGATCTGCCAGTCAGCTCTTGCTGCGGTGATATGCAGGATATCCCGCACAAACTTCAGAATATAGGCAGAGGAAAACTGACCGATTCCCGTACAGCATACGTAGATGGAGATTGCCATGGGAGTATGGCTCTTATCTGTTACGCCGGAGGCTGCTTTTAAGGTCAGTGCCGGATTGGTAAATCCGAATCCCAGGCCAAAGACTGCAGCAGATACAAAAAATAAAGGTTTGCTGGAAGCTGCCATCGCTATGCCGAAGGCGATTCCCACCAGAAGAATAGCGATAGCCGGCGTGTACTGTCTGCCTATTTTGGCAAATCCCACATAAACCAGACCGGCAAGGAAGGAAAAAGCAGTAAACGTACTTAATACATTGGCTGCATCTATGGCAGTTCCGATATGTTCTCCTGTGATAAATAAAGCCATATTCTGCATATAGGAAAACTGCACTGCATTTAACAGAAATCCCACGGCACAGCAGATATATAAGGTTTTTGTATATTTGGAACCCTGTGTTTTGGCAGTTTTGGCGGTTTTCTGGACTCCTGTGTCCGGAAGAACAAAAAGAACCAGGATAACAATCGGAATCACAAGAAGGAAGCCAAGGAAAGAAAATCTCCAGCTGTAAGCTGCCAGGATACCGCCTAGGGACTGGAATACTACTCCTGCCAGGGCGCCTACTGCGCTCTTCCAGCCCATCATGGCATCCTTTTCACTTCCGTCAAAAAGATCTGTAACAACAGCTGAGGCCAGCGGGAACACAAGACCGTAACCGGCTCCGAAGACTACACGGGTAAAAAGGATAAAATTCATATCTCCGAAAAAGGCCGGAAGAACACCGGCAAAAATCAGTGCGGAAGCAATCAGAATGGCCTTTTTAATAGATACTTTACGGGTAAGCCATCCGGATACCAGGGAAAAAATACACAGCATCAGCGAGGGGATAGAGCCGATCAGCTTCACAGTTTCTCCACTGGCATCAGGAAAGGCTTTTGCTATCTCAGCCAATGCAGGCGTAGTCATGCTGGTAGTGTACATTAACAGAGCTACGGATAAGGTGGCAGCCTTTACCATGACTCCGTATTTTTTGTTTGTCTGTTCAGTCATAGCTTTTACTTCTCCTCCGTTTCTCCACAGTACAGTTTACGGCTGGCAACGTAGATCACTTCATTGATATCAACCTTGCGTCCGGGATTTGTATTGACTACCCACGGCATATATCGTCCTGCTTCAGCCATTGTTTTTACGTGATTTTCCACATATTGCCGCAGTTCTTCCCCGTCCATTTCTGCCGGAGGCTGGAAAATACTTACCTGTCCCATGCGGCTGGTTGTCTGCTTCAACAATGCTGTTTTGTCGTTGCAGTTATCCTGTCCTTCCCAGAAATCAAAGCCTGCGTCACAGAAATTTTCCATCTGATTTCCCACACAGCCGCAGGAATGCAGGATCATATATAAGCCCATATCGTGGGCTGCCTGATTCATCCGTTTGTAATGAGGAAGCAGAACTTCACGGAAAGTGGCAGGAGACATAAAGGAATTGATCTGAGTACCCATATCGTCGTGGAAGGTGATCGCGTCAGCGTGATATACTTCTCGGGCGATTTTAAACAGTTCAATGTGAAAATCCGTCAGCTTTTCAAAGAAATCTCCGACAGCTTCCGGTTCTTCCAGAAGATAACAGAAGGTGTCCTCAAAGCTGGTCAGATCAGCCAGTCTCTCAAAACAGCCGTTGACAATAATGAAGGTAGTGGCGCGGTCCGGTTCCATCAAATCGGCATAGTGTTCCTGATAATCTTTTTTCCAGTCAATGGCTTTCAGATCAGGGAAAACCAGTTCCTTTTCCCAGTTCACAATGTCTGAGAGTCTTCTTGTACCCGGTTTCACCATGGCTGCCCGGCTCAGTTCTTCATATTGCCATTCAATGCCGAACCAGTCAGTTCCACCGTAGGTTCTGGCATAGGCATCCGGCATGACCATTGGCTGCAGACAGTTAAAATCAACAGAAAAATTAGGCATCCACAAAGGTTCTTCTCCACGGGCCAGCCGAAGGAAGTTTTCTTTTGGCGTAATAGGAGTATTGAATTTTCGTACTGGGAAAGACGGCACACCGTAAGGCTTTGGTACAGGTCGGAATTTTCCCACATCTTTTAATTCTTCTTCAGGACAAAACGGATAGTTCATATTGGCATCTCCCTTCTCTTTGTTTGTATCCAGTGTACGCCTTTTACTGAAAAAAAGAATCGTGTGCAGGATACAAAAACAAACGGAATAAACGCCTGCTTTTTGGATTTTGCATACAAAAGATTTTTGGGATACCTTGATAACAGAAATGAAATCGCTTATAATTTGGCAAAGAGGTGATATGTTTGGAAGAATTTCGGAAGGAACCTGCAACGCTTACATTGATCATTATAAATATTGTGGTGTTTCTTATGGTGGAATTTACGGGACTTTCTCAGGATACGCTTCATATGCTGGACTGGGGAGCAGCCTATACGCCGCTGATCGTAGAAAAAGGGGAAGTTTATCGTCTGTTTACCAGTATGTTTCTTCATTTTGGGATTGAACACCTGATCAATAATATGCTGGTACTTTTTGTCCTGGGAAGCCGTCTGGAAAGAGTGATCGGAAAGCTGCGTTTTATCGTGATTTATCTGGCTGGAGGTATGACGGGAAGTGTACTTTCTCTTGTCTGGGATTTGAGACAGGGGGAATATGCAGTATCGGCAGGAGCCTCCGGCGCAGTTTTTGCGGTAATGGGAGCTATGATTTATGTGGTGATACGGAATAAAGGACGCCTGGAGGATCTGTCTGTGCGTCAGATTCTTGTTATGGCCGTCTTTTCTCTGTATTTTGGATTCGCCAGCAGCGGCGTAGATAACGCCGCGCATACAGGGGGACTTGCAGCAGGCTTTCTGCTGGCGGTTTTTTGTTATCACAGGCGGAAAAAGATCTGAAATTCAGTGCCTTTACCCGGTACGCTTCGAACCTTCAGACTGCCTCCGTGCGCCTCAATGATCTGGCGGGTGACAGGAAGCCCAAGTCCCGTTCCTGTGGGCTTGTAGGTAACGAAGGGATTGAATACATTTTTTATCTGGCTGTCTGTCATTCCGCATCCGTTGTCACGGACGGAAATACAGATGCCGTCAGTAACAGCGGCTGCCGTAACAGAGATAACGCCGTGAGAGTGCTGAATGGATTCCTGGGCATTTCTGAGAAGGTTCAGAAGCGCCTGATGGATTTTTGTCTGGTCCAGACAAAGAAGGGGAAGGGTCTGGGGAATATCTGTTTCCAGAGTGATCCCAAGGTAGTCCAGCGCAGGGCGGAAAGAGCGGATAATACTTTTTAAAAGGAGGGTAATATCTGTCTGTACAGGGGAAAGATGCTCTGCGTTGTTGTAACGGGACAGTTCATTCAGCAGCTCCCGGATATATTCCAGATTTTCCATGATACCGTACCAGCCGTCATAAGAATTCAGTTCAGGATGAGCGGAAGCGAGCATCTGGAGTTCACTCTGAATCAATGCTACCGGATTACGTATTTCATGGGTAAATTTTGATAAAGTCATTTGCAGCTCTTTTTTCTGCTGTTCTAAAGTTAAATTTTCCTGCATAATCTGTCACCTCGTTTGCAGTGTACCATTCCGGCCTGTTTCGGGCAAGAAATTTCATGTTGAAAAAATCGACAAAGTACGAGAGAATAGAAGAAACAATATTTCATAATTCAAAGGAGGAGTATATTATGGAAAACTGTATTTTTTGTAAAATCGCAAATGGTGAAATTCCCTCTGCAACGTTGTATGAGGATGAAGAATTTCGGGTGATCCTCGATCTGGGTCCGGCAAGTAAAGGACACGCTCTGATTCTGCCAAAAGTTCATGCGGCAAATATTTATGAGCTTCCGGATGCAACAGCAGGAAAAGCCATGATCCTGGCAAAGCATATGGCAGAGAAACTGACAAATGCACTGGAATGTGACGGATTTAATATTGTGCAGAACAATGGAGAGATAGCAGGACAGACAGTATTTCACTTTCATATGCATTTGATCCCGAGATATCAGGGAGACGGTGTAGAGCTTACCTGGAAGCCGGGCAGCCTCACTGATGAGGACAGAGATGAGATTCTGGCAAAACTGAAATAGGAATCAGGTATTGTACAAAAGATGAAAAACGAGGATTTTAATGATATTTATAGGAAATACCATAGATTCTCTGTAAAAAGCGCTTACAGGCTTGTAAAGGACAGAATGCTGGCAGAAGATATCAGTCAGGAAGTGTTTTATCATCTCTATGAGATTATGGATACTCTGGATCTCGGTAATGAAGAAAAACTGAGAGCGCTGATATTTATAGCAACTGTCAATAAAACAAAAGATTATTTTAAGAAACCATGGAAAAGGCAGGAACATGTTGCTCTGGAGGACTGGAAACGCAGAAAGCCTTCTGAGGAGAAACTGAATCCTGAAAAGATCATGCTGAACCGGGAAGAGATCGAGTACAGAAAACAGGTGCTGCTCAAACTTCGCAAGGTAAATCCTGTAAATTATAATATTCTGGTTATGGTGAAATATTTTGGGATTTCTCCGGATTCTGTGGCAGAGGAGTACGGTATCACAAGAAACAATGTGAATAACCGTATCCTCCGGACAAGAAAATGGATGAAAGCAGAGCTTGAAAAGCTGCACAAAAGACATTAAACAATTATTGGACTATCTGGATCCTGCACATTCTTCAATCATGGAAACGATATGGTGAATGGAATCCATCTGGCTGCCTGCCGACATTGCCTGTTCATATTTATGACGGTCGGCATACAGATTTCGGATCACTGACAGAAGCTTTTCGTCAGTGATCTCTTCCTCTTCAAGAACCATACTGTAGCCCTGACGTTCAAAGGAACGGGCGTTAAGAATCTGATCGCCTCTGCTGGCATTGGCGGAAAGCGGAATCAGAAGGTTTGGCTTATGAAGAGCGCTGATCTCGCAGATGGCATTGGCTCCGGCTCTGGAAATTACAATATCAGCCAGGGCAAAAAGATCAGAAAGCTCTTTTTTGATATATTCAAACTGGACATATCCTTCTGTTCCTTTCAGTGATTCGTCTGTTTTGCCTTTTCCGCAGAGGTGGATCACTTGGAATTCCTTCAGAAGCTCAGGAAGAATGCTGCGGATGTGTTCATTTACTGACGCGGCTCCAAGACTTCCTCCGATCACCATCAGCACAGGTTTATCGGAAGTAAAACCGCAGAAAAGGCGTCCGGCTTCTTTATCTCCGCTGAGAAGCTCTTTGCGGATAGGAGTTCCGGTAAGAACTGCTTTTTCCTGAGGAAGACTTTTTACTGTTTCCGGGAAATTACAGCATATTTTTGAGGCGGAAGAAAGACAGAGCTTATTGGCAAGTCCGGGAGTCATATCGGATTCGTGGATGATCGCCGGGATTTTGCGCTTCTTTGCAGCGATCACAACAGGAACAGTCACAAAGCCGCCTTTGGAAAATACCACGTCCGGTTTCAGCTGTTTCAGCAGTTTTTTCGCCTCATGAAAGCCCTTTAATACACGGAAGGGATCTGTGAAATTTTTTACATCAAAGTAACGTCTTAATTTTCCGGAAGAAATACCGTAATAGGGAATACCAAGCTCTTCGATCAGCTTTTTTTCGATTCCGTCATAGGAACCAATATAGGAAATCTGGTATCCGGCTTCTTTGAGAGCAGGAATAAGAGCAATGTTTGGAGTGACATGTCCGGCAGTACCTCCGCCGGTAAGTACAATATGTTTCATAGGGGATTCCTCCTGAATAAATCTTTTTGTTACCAATAAATATGAACCAATGGGAAAGAATTGTCAAGAACACAAAATTTTATTGCAGAAGGCAATCCAGAATGAGATTCAGCCGGTTAGAGGGAACGGTAGAGATAATGAAGATCAGTTGGTTAGAGGGAACAAGAAGAGAGAACGAAGAACATCCGGTTAGAGGGAACAGAAGAGCGAATGAATACCAGCTGGTTAGAGGAAACAGAAGAGATAATGAAAATCAGTCGATTATCGGGGACAGCATAGAGAATGAAGAACATCCGATTAGCGGGAACAGAAGAGATAATGAAGACTGGCCGGTTAGAGGGAGCAGTAACAGAGACAAAATTCCGTTGGTTTCTGAAAATAGCCATGGGGCAGTTCAGAAAAATTATGGAGAGCAGGGAAATCAATACAAATGTCTGAGAATACAGCACTGGGAGAAAACCATGGAAAATAAAGATAAAAGGAATGGAAAACAACAGAATAATCAGGCATCAGACAGAGAAAAAAAGGTATTTTTAGATGAGCAGTATGTGAAAACAGCTGCGCAGATGGAACGGGAACTTTTTGCAGACAAAGATTTTGAAGACTATGAGCCTGAGGACAGTGAAGCAGAAGCCCGTTCATATGAAAAACTGGTCAACAGACTGAGGAAAGAGGGGGTATACAGAGAAGAGTTTGCGGATATGGCAGAGTTTCCAGGCATAGAAAAGGCGGATGCAGAAGAAGCCATGGATGGAAAAGTTGAAGTTATAAAAGCTGAAGATATAAAAGCTCCACAGTTTCCTTCTTCCGGCAGAAAAAAATATGCCAGGGTACATGTGGGAAAAGTGGCTAGTGTTGCGCTTCTGTGCTGCGCCTGTATATTTGCTGCCAGTATGACAAGTCAGGCAAACAGAAATTATCTGGTGAACAATATACGTGTGTGGAGCGGAAATGATACAAAGACTGTAGTTGGTAACAGTGAGCAGAATGAAAATGTGGATACGGCAGAGTATGAAGCGGTGGAAGAAATTGAGAAACAGCTGGGAGTAGAAATGCCGGAATTTTACTACAGGCCAAATGGGTTTGAGTTTGTAAGCTATGAGGTGGACACTTTAACAGATATAGCCAGAATAGAGTATTCTTATAAAGATAATATTGTTTTATACATTATTGACTGTCAAAAGAATAATATGGCAAGCAAGACTTTTAGTATGCATGGGGAAACTATAGGCACAGTTATTGCAGACGAGGAAGAAATTAGAGTTGAAATTGAGAAAATTGAGAATCCCGGAGATTTTATGCCAAGCTATACCGCTCAGTGGAGGAGAGAGGAGACAGTTTTTACTTTATCTGGAAAGATTGAGGAGGAAGAATTGAAAAAAATTTTTAAAGATATGGTGTATTGAGCGTGATTTTTATAAAAAATTGTCGTATTACTTATGTAAGGGTTGGTTGCAGAGGAAAGGAGGGATAACAATCAGTAGATGGAAACAGATGCTGGGGATTGGTTTGGTGGCTGGAATCCTTGCATTGGGAAATGTGACAATGGTTTCTGCTCAACCGCTCAGTATTATGGATGAGGTAGAAACTACAGCAGATTATGCGGAAGATACCAGCTACAGCCTGCTTCGTGGAAATCATTTGAATTTGGGTTCAGTAAAAATACAAAAGGTATCAAGCAATGAAATTGCTATTTATGGACTTACCCAGGGACATCATACTTGTGATACGGTATATTTATATCTGTATCTTGAGAGAAAGGTAAACGGAAGCTATGGAACATATAAATCGTGGAAATTTGAAGCGAACAATGTTACAAGCTTAAGCCGTACTTTAGATGTTGCAGTTCCCAGCGGTACTTATTATCGTGTGCGCGGCTATCATGCTGCCAAGGATGGAACTACGAAAGAGTCAACATCTACGCTTACTCAGGGCATACTGATTAAGTAATCATGCGGATTTCCGGGGTATAAGGGACGATACTTCTGGAAAGAAACAAATTTTTGGACATACAAAACGAAAACTGAATAGCGGAGCATGGGTGCAGACTGCCGGATGTACAGAAAAAAGAACTGTCAACCGCCATTACCATCAGGCAGCGCGAAATGCTCGCATTAGTAACTGGTAAACAATGAGATTACGACAAAACATTTGTTAGACGTGTAAAAAATAACTCGTCAACGAATACGACAAACCTTTGAGGGCAGGGCAGGATCTGAGTATTCTGTCCTGTCTTCTTTTTGAAAAACAACTGTTAAAATCACGGAGAATCGTGTATAATAATTATAAAATATTCCAATTTAATAAAGATTGTCTGACAAAGGGGGCTTGCATATGAAGATTACATTTATCGGTGCAACGCACGAAGTGACAGGAAGCTGCTACTATCTGGAAGCAGCGGGAAAAAAGTTTCTGGTAGACTGCGGTATGGAGCAGGGGCCGGATTATTATGAAAACAGGGATATTCCGGGAAATCCTGCTGATATTGATTTTGTGTTGCTGACCCATGCTCATATGGATCATTCCGGTAATCTTCCTGCAATTTATGCCAAAGGCTTTCAGGGACCGGTTTATGCCACAGATGCCACCTGCAATCTTTGCGACATTATGCTTCGCGACAGCGCTCATATACAGATGTTTGAGGCTGAGTGGAGAAACCGTAAGGGACGCCGCCAGGGCAAGCCGGAATTTATTCCCGCGTATACTATGGAAGATGCAATGGGAGTGATCCGGAATTTTATTTCCTGTCCTTATGAAAAAACAGTGAAGCCTGCAGAGGGAATTGAGGTACGGTTTGTAGATGCGGGGCATCTTCTGGGATCGGCAAGTATTGAGATTACGATCACAGAAGGGGACACAAAGAAAAAAATTGTTTTTTCCGGGGATATTGGAAATACAAATCAACCGTTGATCAAAGATCCTACCTGGCTTCACGAGGCAGATTATGTAGTCATGGAATCCACTTATGGTGACAGAAGCCATGGAGACAGACCGGACTATGTAGGTCTTCTCAGTGAGGTTATTCAGAGAACCTTTGACAGGGGAGGAAATCTGGTGATTCCTTCTTTTGCTGTAGGGCGTACACAGGAAATGCTGTATTTTATCCGGCAGATCAAAGAAGAGGGAAGAGTGAAGGGCCACGGGAACTTTAAGGTATATGTGGACAGCCCGCTGGCAAACGAAGCAACAACGATCTTTGGGGAACACAGATATGACTGTTTTGATGAGGAGGCCGTTGCCCTGACCAGAAAGGGAATTAACCCGTTAAGCTTTCCGGGGCTGAAAACTTCTGTTACCAGTGATGATTCCCGGGCAATCAACTTTGACGAGGACTGCAAGGTGATCATATCCGCAAGCGGAATGTGCGACGCCGGCCGTATCAAGCATCATCTGAAGCATAATCTATGGAATAAAAAGAATACGATTCTTTTTGTGGGATATCAGGCAGTGGGAACACTGGGAAGAGCTCTTCTGGAAGGAGCAACAGAGGTGAAGCTGTTTGGAGAGGAAATCCATGTGGAGGCAGAAATCTGTCAGATGCCGGGAATCAGTGGTCATGCAGATGTGAACGGTCTTCTTGACTGGATCGGAGCCTTTGAAGGCAAACCTCAGAAGGTATTTGTAACTCACGGAGATGATACGGTTACGGAACTTTTTGCCGACAGGCTCAGGGAAGAAAAAGGACTGGATGCAGTGGCGCCTTTCAGCGGAACAGTTTATGATCTGAAGGATAATGTATGCATTTATGAGACAACGGGAGTGAAGCTTGAAAGAATACACATTTCCTCCAGAAGCAGTAAAGCGGCCAGAGCCTTTGAAAAACTGGTTGCAATGGGTCAGAGGCTTCTGTCTGTTATTAAAAAGAATGAGGGATGTCCAAATAAAGATCTGGATCGTTTTGCCAGAGAAATCCAGTCCCTTTGTGATAAATGGGACAGAAAAGACGGATAACAGAAAAACGGCTGCGGAATCCTGATGGGATCTGCAGCCGCTTTTATCTTCTGTTGCAAATAAATCAGGCCAGAGCTTCTTTTAAAGCTTTTGATAACTGATCCGGGCAGGATGTAGGACGTACACCGCAGCGGATTCCCTCAAGGCGGCGGATCGCTTCCTCTGCCTCCATGCCTTCTACAAGACGGGCAACGCCCTGAGTATTTCCGGAGCAGCCGCCCTGGAATTTTACATTGTGTATTTTTTTCTGGTCGTCCAGTTCAAATTCAATGGCGCTGGAGCATACGCCGCTTGTTTTGTATCTCATTTGTTTTCCTCCTGATGTGATTGGATTTTAAGTACTGTTCATTTGGAAATATCACGCCTGATGTAATCCGGCATGCTGATGTGAACAGCAACAGTTTTCTGTAACACATTATAGCAGAATTTAAAAAAAGTTTCCATATAAACGAAACTTTTGTTATAATGTATCATGAATAAGCAGGTTACGGCTTACGACCGCGTCCTGCCAGGTATTTTGGCATATATCCAAATACCGGAATATACAGATCAAAATGCCATTGCCGATGATTCGGAATGCATTTTGCTTAAACTGATAAAACAGGTTACAGACCATAAGACAGGAGAATTTTGTTATGAGATGTATTGGAATTATAGGAGCAATGAGCGATGAGGTTGCAGGACTGAAGGCTCTTATGCAGGATACACAGATTATAAGAAAGGCTTCCATGGAGTTTTACTCAGGAATCCTGGAAGGAAAAAAAGTAGTTGTTGTACAGTCCGGCATCGGAAAAGTTAATGCAGCTGTCTGTACACAGATCCTGATCGATGATTTTCAGGCAGAGGTTGTGATCAACACAGGAATTGCAGGAAGTCTGAATAATGAGATTAATATTGGAGACATTGTAGTTTCTACCGATCTGGTTCATCATGATGTGGATGCAGGCGCTTTTGGATATAAAAAAGGACAGGTTCCGGATATGGACGTATTTTCTTTTGGAAGCGACGACGCTCTTCGCAGTCTGGCAGTAAAGGTGTGCAGAGAGGTAAATCCGGATATTCAGGTATTTGAGGGAAGAATTGCTTCCGGAGATCAGTTTGTGGCAGATCAGGGAGTAAAGGACGTTATTGTCAGCGAATTTGGAGCTTATGCAGTTGAAATGGAAGGAGCTGCTATCGCACATGCCGCATATCTGAACCATGTGCCGTGTCTGGTGGTCCGCGCGATTTCTGACAAGGCAGACGGAAGTGCGGAAGTAGATTATCCTGCTTTTGAGAAGCTGGCGATTGAGCACAGCATGAAGCTTACCAGAAGAATACTGAGAGAGATGCAGGCATAAAAAGTCACATCTGAGCTTTTGTCGCATAGTTTAAAGAAGAAGTCTGGAATAAGCAGGAGCCTGTCTATGTATTATGATGAATTTTTTCCGTTTTACGCAGCATATGCAGATCCTTTACTTTATGAAAGAGAAAATATACAGGAAAAGGAATTTGCGCTGATGAAATCCTGGTATCCGGAAAGTGTCCGCAGGCTGCAGGAAAGGGTGGAACAGGAATGTCAGCTTCTGGATTATGAAGGAAGCCGTATTTATGACGAGTATCCGGATCGATGGATGCTGCGCCGGATGTGCAGGGATATCAGGGAAACAGAAGAAAATACAATGGAGGCTCAGATGGTGTCTTCGGGAAAGCTGAAAGAACTGACAGAGGTGCTTCTGTACCAGGAGATATCCAGAAGACGATGCAGAAGGCGAAGATGCCGCGGATACTGAAACAGGCAGGACAGAACGCCTGAATAAAGGCGAGAAAGAGTTATACAGAAATGATGAAAACATTACAGGAATTTTTGGAGGAGCAGATCAGTGAGGAGCTGATCCTTGCCGTACTCAGCGGCAGCAGAAAAAAGGAAATTCCCTCAAGAGTGAGAATACGTCCGGTGGAGCTGAAGGGCAGGATCCTGTATCAGGCCTCATCCACAGTGGGGACAAAGGTTCTTCACGAAAATTATACCAGAAAAGAGCTTCTTGCCTATATGGAGCAGGCTCTTGCAGGAGATTATTCTCAGCTGCAGGTACAGGGCAGCAGCGCGGACGGCAGTGTTCTTGTAAGCAAAAAAGGAAAACAGACCATTAAAGTGAAGCCCCATGCTGTAAAAAAGCCTGCAAAAATACTTTCGCACAACAGGGTAAAGCAGTATATCCTTCCGGAAGGAAAGCCGGTTCCTTTTCTGGTGGATCTGGGAGTTATGAGCCCGGAGGGAAAGGTTCATGTTTCTGCTTATGATAAATATAAACAGATCAACCGTTTTCTGGAATTTATAGAGGATATCCTTCCCCGCCTTTCCAGGGACAGAGAGATTACGATTGTGGATTTTGGCTGCGGAAAATCATATCTGACCTTTGCCATGTATTATTTTTTACGGGAGCTGAGAGGGTATGATGTGAATATCATCGGGCTTGACCTGAAGGCAGATGTGATTGAAAACTGCAGCCGTCTGGCGGAAAGCTACGGATATGACAAACTGCATTTCTGTCAGGGGGATATAGCCGGATATGAAGGTCTCCAGAAGGTGGATATGGTAGTTACCCTGCATGCCTGCGACAAGGCAACGGATTATGCTCTGGCAAAGGCTGTGGAGTGGGATGCGGAGGTGATTTTTTCCGTACCCTGCTGTCAGCATGAGCTGAACAGTAAGATCAGCAGCGAACTTCTGGAGCCGGTTTTAAAATACGGTATTTTAAAAGAAAGGATGTCTGCTCTTATCACAGACGGAATCCGGGCCAATCTTCTGGAATCAAAAGGATATTCCACACAGATCCTGGAATTTATTGATATGGAGCATACTCCTAAGAATCTGTTGATCCGCGCAGTAAAAAACGGAAAAGAGCAGAGCACAGACAAGCTGAAAAAAATGACAGAGGCTCTTAATGGGGAGCTTACGCTGGAGCAGCTTCTTTATCCCCGGGATAATGAGAAGGGAGCGGTGTAAAGGCAGATGAAAAAGTTTTTTCGCAAGTTTGCAGTGCTCCTTCTGGTGTTTGTGCTGGGAGTGGCCGGAACTGCGTTTTTGATGAACAGCCGGTCAACAGATGACCGTTCCGATATGAATAATCCGGTTCTTCCGGAGGTTATGACTGAGTTTGGAGGAACTCTTTCCAATCTGATGCATGGATACAGACAGCCCATGCAGGCTGATTTTGTCAGGGAATGCATTACGCCCCTTGATACCACCCGTACGGTATCTCTGGCAGTGGATCCCCATGAATCAGAGGTAAAAAGCCTTTCCTATGAGATCAGAAGCTCAGACGGAACAAAGGTGATCGAAAACAGAAAGATCAGCGCCCTGGAATCTTCCGGAGACGGGTATCTCAGAACTTCAGTACAGATCAGCGCAGGTCTTCTGATGAATCAGGAATATTCCATGCAGATTACACTGGATACGGATTCCGGCGAGGCTTACTATTATACAAGGGTGGTTTCCAGGGCGGCAACCAATGTTGCGGACTATGTGGCTTTTGCCTCATCCTTTGCCCAGAAGTGCATGGATAAGACTACTGCAGATGAACTGGGGACATACCTGGAAGCAACTGAAACATCAGCCCGCAATTTTGCAGATATTTCCATTACTTCATCCCTGGCAAATGTAAGCTGGGGGAATTTACATCCTCAGATATCCAGAGCAGGGATTCCGGTGATCAAGGATATTAATGAGACCACTGCCAGTATTTCTCTGGAATATGAGATCATGGCTGCCAATGATGAGGGAAAAGCAGAACACTATAATGTGACAGATTTTTACAGAATGCGCTATACGGAAACACGTATTATGCTTCTTGATTTTACAAGATCTGCCCATCAGATCTTTAATCCGGAGCTTTCTGTGATCAGCGATAAAGGCCTGCTTCTTGGAGTTGGAGATAAGAATGTCTCCTACATGGCAAACAAAGACGCTTCGGTAGTGGCCTTTGTCCGGGAAGGCGAGCTGTGGACCTATGCGCCGGAAAGCGGGAAATTTGTGGACGTATTCAGCTTTCGCAGAAATGTTGACAGCGATTCCAGAGATGCAGATATGAACCATGACATCAAGCTTCTTGGCATAGAAGAAAACGGCGACGTGGATTTTATGGTTTATGGATATATGAGCCGCGGAAATCATGAAGGATACAGCGGCGTTGGTATTTATCATTATAACAGCGACCAGAACATGGTAGAGGAAAAGGTGTTTATACCAGGTACGGAGTCCTATGAATTTCTCAAGGATGATCTGGGAATTCTTTCTTATGTAAACAAGGATAACCAGCTGTTCCTGGTAATGGCAAAAGATCTTTACCAGATTAATATTGACGAAAGCAGTTATAAGGTGCTGGCAGAGGGAATCAACAGAGATAATTTTGTGGTTTCCGATACCAATGCCCATGCAGCCTGGATCGTGTCCGAAGGAGAAAATGCAGGGCAGATACAGATGATGGATTTTGATTCCCAGAAGGTAAGAATGATCGCACCGGGCCAGGATCAGGAGTTGCGTACCCTGGGATTTATGAACGAAGACCTGATTTACGGGCTTCTCCAGAGCGGAGATATCCTCACAGACGAAAACGGTCACAGCACAGAAGGGCTGACCTCTTTCCGGATCGAGGACTTTGAGGGCAATTTGAAAAAGGAATATCACCAGGAGGGAATGTATATTGTCAATCCTTCTGTGGGCGGGACTCTGATGGAGTTTCAGCTTGCTGTAAGAGGAAAACAGGGATATTCTGTCCAGAAAAAGGACAATATCATGAACAATGGAAATAAAACGGCCAAGCTGGTAACCGCAGAGCAGACCAGCTCCGACCGCCAGGGAATTATGACCCGGCTGACCTTTGAGGACAAACCGGAATCAGACAAGCCTCTGGTTCTCAGAGCCAAGATGCGCAGTGTGAAAGAGCATATTGTGGAGCTTGAGGTGGAAACACCGGAGGAAGAGTTGTACTATGTATATGGAAAGGGTGGTTTGGACAGCACCTGGACAGACCCTGCACAGGCAGTAAAGCGCGCGGATTCTCAGATGGGAGTTGTTCTGAACCGGGCCCAGCAGTATGTATGGGAGAGAGGAAATCTGAAAACACAGATTACCTTGAATACAGAGGATATTCCGGAAATTATCCGGACAGGCTCCTGGGATAAAAAGGTTCTTCAGGACGGAATGGGAGATACCGGAAAAATAATCGACCTTTCCGGCTGCAGTCTGGAAAATGTTCTGTATGAGATCAGCGCCCAGAGAGCTGTGATTGCAAAAACAGGAGAAAATTCCAGTACTGTGATCGTGGGGTACGATGAATATAATACCTGGCTTCTTGATCCGGCTACCGGAGAGGTGAAGCCTTATGGAATGCAGGACAGCACAAAGCTGTTTCAGAAGGCAGGAAATATTTTTATTACTTATCTGGAAGCTGTGACCTATTGACAGGTCATGGCATTCCTGAAAATAAATTAAAAAAGAAGAGAATTCTTCAGAAACAGGAGGCAGCATTATGCAGAAAGAACTGATGGAAAAATTTGTGGAGGTTTATGGCGAAGGCGGAGAAATCCGTGAGTACTTTGCGCCGGGAAGAGTAAATCTGATTGGAGAACATACAGATTACAATGGCGGACATGTATTTCCCTGCGCCCTGACTCTGGGTACATATGGACTGGCCCGCAAAAGAGACGACAGAAAACTGCGTTTTTACTCTGTAAACTTCTCCAGGCTTGGTGTGATCGAATCTTCTCTGGATGATCTGATTCCCTCTGATCAGGCAGGATGGACAAACTATCCGAAGGGCGTTATGTGGGCGTTTGAAAAAAGAAACATCAAGCTGGAGCATGGTGTGGATTTCCTGATCTACGGAAATATTCCAAATGGTTCCGGACTTTCTTCTTCTGCGTCTCTGGAAGTTCTTACAGGTCTGATGCTGAAGGATATGTTTGGCGTTGAGGAACTTTCCATGCAGGATCTGGCTCTGATCGGACAGTATTCAGAGAATAATTTCAATGGAATGAACTGTGGTATTATGGATCAGTTTGCAAGCGCCATGGGCAAAAAGGACTGCGCGATCTTCCTTGATACAAGCACACTGGAATTTGAGTATGCTCCGGTAAAACTGAAAGATGCCAGAATCGTTATTACAAACAGTAAGGTAAAACACAGTCTGGTGGGATCTGCCTATAATGACAGAAGAAACGAATGTGAGACAGCTCTTGAAGAACTTCAGAAGGAAGTAGATATCAAAACTCTGGGAGATCTCAGTGAGGAAGAGTTTGAAGCTCATAAATCAGCCATCACAAGCGATATCTGCAGAAAACGTGCAAAACATGCAGTTTATGAGAATCAGCGTGCGATCAAAGCAGTAAATGCGCTGAAAACAGACAATGTGGAAGAGTTCGGAAAACTGATGAATGCTTCTCATGTTTCTCTTCGTGACGATTATGAGGTTTCCTGTGAGGAGATCGATATTCTGGTAGACCTGGCATGGCAGATTCCGGGAGTGATCGGTTCCCGTATTACAGGAGGCGGTTTCGGCGGCTGCACAGTAAGTATTGTGAAAAATGACGCAGTGGATCATTTTATTGATACCATCGGAAAACAGTACAAAGAAAAAGTAGGACATGAAGCAGAGTTTTATGTAGTAGACATCGGTGACGGAGCTCATGTGATCGCATAAAATCAGGGGGATAAAAACATGTTAAGTAAAAGCATCAGAAAACTGGTACAGTATGGAATTGAGACAGGACTGACACCTGAATGTGAAAAAAATTATACAATCAATCTCCTCCTGGATGTCTTTCGTGAAGAGGAATATACAGAACCGGAAGAAGTACCGGAAAATGTGGATCTGGAGGAAACTCTGGGAGAGCTTCTGGATGAGGCTGTGAAACGTGGACTGATCGAGGACAGTGTTGTATACCGTGATCTTTTTGATACACGCCTTATGAACTGTCTGATGCCAAGACCTGCTCAGGTTCAGAAAGAATTCTGGGACAGATATCAGAACAGCCCTCAGGAGGCTACGGATTATTTTTACAAATTAAGCCAGGACAGCGATTATATCCGTCGCTATCGTGTAAAAAAAGACCAGAAATGGACAGTGGAAAGTCCTTATGGAGATATTGATATTACAATCAATCTGTCAAAACCGGAAAAGGATCCAAAGGCCATTGCAGCAGCAAAAAATGCAAAGGCAAGCAGTTACCCCAAATGTCTTCTCTGTCCTGAAAATGAAGGCTACGCAGGCCGTGTGAACCATCCGGCAAGGGAAAACCACAGAATCATTCCTATTACAGTAAATGACAGTCCGTGGGGCTTCCAGTATTCACCGTATGTATATTACAATGAGCACTGTATTGTATTTAACAGTCAGCATACTCCCATGAAGATCGAGAGAAATACCTTTATCAAGCTTTTTGATTTTGTAAAGCTGTTTCCTCATTATTTCCTGGGCTCCAATGCGGATCTTCCGATCGTAGGCGGATCTATTTTAAGCCATGATCATTTCCAGGGAGGCCATTATACCTTTGCCATGGCAAAAGCACCCATTGAGAAAAATGTAGTTATTCCGGGATATGAAGATGTAGAGGCAGGAATTGTAAAATGGCCGCTGTCTGTTCTTCGAATCCGTCATAAGGATGAAAAACGTCTGATCGATCTTGCTTCTCATATTCTGGAAGTATGGAGAGGATATACAGATGAGGAAGCCTTTGTGTTTGCGGAAACAGACGGGGAACCCCACAATACCATTACGCCCATTGCCCGTAAAAGAGATGATCTGTTTGAGCTTGACCTGACGCTGAGAAATAATATTACTACAGAGGAAAATCCTCTGGGCGTATATCATCCTCATGCAGAGTACCACCACATCAAAAAAGAAAACATCGGTCTCATTGAGGTTATGGGCCTTGCAGTACTGCCGGCGCGTCTGAAAGAAGAGCTGGAGCTTCTGGAAGAGTACATTCTGGAAGGAAAAGACATTTCCTCCAATGAAAAGATTGAAAAACATGCCTCATGGGTACAGCAGTTCCTTCCAAAATATAAGGATCTGAACAGAGACAATATCCATGAGATCCTTCAGAAGGAAGTTGGAAATGTGTTTGTTCATGTACTGGAGGATGCCGGTGTTTATAAATGCACAGAGGAAGGCAGAGCCGCCTTTATGCGTTTTGTAGAAAAACTCTGATATTTTCTGAGGCAGGAGTTCCGTTCCCGGGAACCGGGCGGATTTCCGCAAAACTCCTGCATTTACACCTTGCAGGAACACAGTGAATGGGATATACTAGAAAGCGAAACGGATGTTTGTACATCTGCTTCGCTTTTTATATCATGAGTTATCATTAAACAGAGAGAGGAAATAGATTATGAAACTTACAACTGTAAAAGAAATTTACACAGACCGGGAAACCTTTCTGGATCAGGAAGTGACCGTAGGCGGCTGGGTGCGCAGCGTCCGTGGCTCCAAGGCATTTGGATTTATTGTACTTCATGACGGTTCCTGTTTTGATACACTTCAGGTAGTCTATCATGATACCATGGATAATTTTGCGGAGATCAGCAAGCTCAATGTAGGAGCTGCCATTATTGTAAAGGGAACTCTGGTTGCAACACCACAGGCTAAACAGCCTTTTGAGATCCAGGCATCAGAAGTACAGGTGGAGGGAGCGTCTGCGCCTGATTATCCTCTTCAGAAGAAACGCCACACCATGGAATACCTGAGAACAATGACACATTTAAGACCAAGGACAAATACCTTCCAGGCAGTGTTCCGTGTCCGTTCTCTCTGCGCTTATGCGATCCACAAGTTTTTCCAGGAGAGAGGCTTTGTATATGTCCATACACCTCTGATCACAGGAAGCGACTGTGAGGGAGCAGGAGAAATGTTCCGTGTTACCACTCTGGATCCTCAGAATCCGCCTGTAGATGAGAACGGAAAGATTGATTACACTCAGGATTTCTTTGGAAAAGAGACAAACCTTACAGTAAGCGGACAGCTGAACGGTGAAACCTATGCTCAGGCATTCCGCAACATTTATACTTTTGGACCTACTTTCCGTGCAGAAAACTCCAACACCACCCGTCATGCGGCTGAGTTCTGGATGATCGAGCCGGAGTGTGCGTTTGCAGACCTGAATGACAACATGGATCTTGCTGAGGATATGCTGAAATATGTGATCCGCTATGTGCTGGAGAACGCTCCTCAGGAGATGAATTTCTTTAATTCCTTTGTAGATAAAGGACTTCTGGACCGCCTGAACCATGTGATCGATTCTGAGTTCGGACATGTAACCTATACAGAGGCGATCGAGCTTCTGGAAAAGAACAATGACAAATTTGACTACAAGGTATTCTGGGGCTGCGACCTTCAGACAGAGCATGAGCGTTATCTGACAGAGCAGATCTTTAAGAAACCTGTATTTGTAACAGATTATCCGAAGGAGATCAAGGCTTTCTACATGAAACAGAATGAGGATGGAAAAACCGTTGCTGCTATGGACTGCCTTGTTCCGGGAATCGGAGAGATCATTGGCGGAAGCCAGAGAGAGGACGATTACGATAAGCTGAAAGCCCGCATGGATGAGATTGGTCTGAAAGCAGAGGACTATCAGTTCTACATGGATCTGCGTAAATACGGATCTACCCGTCATTCCGGTTTTGGACTGGGATTTGAGCGCTGCGTTATGTATCTGACAGGAATGGGCAATATCCGCGACGTAATTCCTTTCCCGAGAACAGTAAACAACTGCGATTTATAAGGAGTCATAAATGATAAGATTTATTCATCTTGCAGATGTTCATCTGGGGGCGGTTCCCGACAGGGGCTGCCCGTGGAGCCATGAGCGGGAGGAAGAGATCTGGGAAACTTTCCGCCGGGTCATTGCGTCTGTACGCAGGGATCCGGTGGATTTGTTATTTATAGCAGGAGATCTTTTTCACCGGCAGCCCCTTCTGAAGGAGCTGAAAGAGGTTAATTATCTTTTTTCCACCATACCGGAAACCAGAGTGTTCCTGATGGCAGGCAATCATGACTATATGAAGAGAAATTCTTTTTACAGGGGATTTGCATGGGAACCTAATGTGACATTTTTCGATAGTGAGAAAATGAGCTGCGCATATGTGGAAGAGCTGCAGACGTTTGTCTATGGAATGAGCTACGAGCATCAGGAGATAAAAGAACCTCTGTATGACAGCTGGCAGCCGGAGCAGGAACAGGGCTTTCATGTGCTTCTTGCTCACGGCGGCGATGAGAAGCATATTCCCATGGATGCAAAAAAAATTCTTTCCTCAGGCTTTACCTATCTGGCTCTTGGGCACGTTCATAAGCCTCAGGCAATGGTAAGGGGAAAAGCCCTGTATCCCGGAGCTCTGGAACCCATTGACCGCAACGATACAGGAGATCACGGTTATATTGAGGGAAGCTATGACAATGGCAGAATGCGTCTGAAATTTGTTCCTTTTGCATCCAGAAGCTATCAGAATCTTCTTCTTACCCTGGATGAGACCTCCACTCAGTATTCTCTGGAGGAGATGCTGAAGGGAGAGATCCTGAAACGGGGCGGAAAAAATATTTACAGACTGATTCTCAGGGGAAGACGCGCTCCTGAATTTATTCTTCTTACAGAACGGCTGAAAAAGCTGGGAAATATTGTGGAGGTTCTGGATGAATCCAGACCTGCTTATGATCTGGAAGAGCTGTACAGAAAGTATACAGGAACTCTGATCGGAGACTATATTGGACATTTTATGGGAAGAGAGCTGACTGTGGTGGAGGAAAAGGCCTTGTATCACGGGCTCCAGGCATTGCTGGAAACCAGCATACTGAATTAACGGCGGGAAAGAATTATGATCATAAAACGAATTACAGTCAGAAATTTTGGGAAGCTTCAGGACAGGACCATGGAGTTTTCAGATGGAATCAACGTACTGTACGGTGACAACGAAAGCGGCAAAACGACTACGCATACCTTTGTGAGAAGCATGCTTTACGGAATCCAGAGACAGAGAGGACGCGCTGCCCGTAAGGATGCTTACAATCTGTATCTGCCATGGGAAAATTCTGCTGATTATGGTGGAACTTTGTGGTTTGAAAACGGTGGAAAGAATTTCCGGCTTACGAGAAACTTTTATAAGGAGAACCCTACAACAGAATTTCTCTGTGAGGATGACGGGGAAATCCTGGATGTGGCTCAGGGAGATCTGGACGCTGTGCTTGGCGGCATCAGTGAGACGGTTTATGAAAATACAGTTTCAGTGGCTCAGCTGAAAAGTACCACAGGCCCGGAGCTGGTAAGAGAAGTCCAGAACTATATGGCAAGCTATCAGGGAGCCGGAGACAGCTCCGTAGATCTGGGACGGACCATGCAGATGCTGAAAATGGCCAGAAAAGGCTATCAGGTACAGGCAGAACAGAAAAAAAGAGAAAACCAGAGGGAAAAAGAAAAAATAGCTTCCGGAATGGAATATATCAGAGGCGAGCTTAAAGAGCTTGAGGAAAAGGAAAACAGGGTTTCCGGACAGGAAAAAAGCTTTTATATAGGCGGCGACGGAAGCGGGATCGGTGATCTGGAAACGGGGATCGCAGCGCTTTACAGGAAGCGGAAAATTCTGGAGTTTGTGATAACGACAGCTCTTATATTCGGAATCGGCGGAGCTCTGGCAGTAGCCGGAATCACAAAAAGCCTGATTACTGCCATGGTCATTGGTGTGATCGGCATTGCGGCAGGAGTCGGCGCCTATCTTGTGAGACTGCGTGTATCTGAGGAAACAGAAAAAAAAGAATGGCAGAAAAACCGCCTTCTTGCAAGACAGGAGAAGCTTTCCTGGAGCCGGGAAAATATCAGAGAAGCCCGGAAGGAAAAGGAAACGGCCCTGGAAAACGCTGCGGCAGAATACAGAGAGGCTGAAGAGTACGTTTATTTTCCTCTTGCAGAAGAGATGGAAATAGAATCTCTGAATCTGGCTATGACAGTGATCGATCAGATTTCAAGGGATATTCACCGACAGGTGGGAGGAAAGCTCAGGAGACGGATCTCCGGAATCCTTTCTGAGATCACAGGAGGCAGGTATACGGAAATTCTTATGGATGCAGATCTCCATATGACAGTAAATACCGGAGAGCGTACCGTGCCTCTGGAAAGCCTCAGCAGAGGAACTGTGGAACAGATCTACTTTTCCCTGAGAATGGCAGCAGGAGAGCTTCTGTGCGGCAGAGAGCAGCTTCCTGTGTTCCTGGATGAGGTATTTGGCATGTATGATGAGGAACGCCTTACCTCTGTGCTGAAATGGCTGGCAAAAGAGAAGCGCCAGGTGATCATCTGCAGCTGCAGACAGAGAGAAATGGAAATTCTGGAAAAGAATGGAATCTCTTATAATAAGATAGTGCTGTAAACGAATAAGGAAAGAATAAGGAAAGAATAAGGAAAAGCCCTCTGGCAGTCACAGGACTGCGCAGGGGGCTTTTCTGCGGTGTCAGTTTATTGCTTTCAGGCGCCTGATGTGAGCCTTCTGAAAATTATTTATACTGATCCATATAGTTGCTTACGCAGCGTTTGATACGGTCTACCGGATTCAGAAGATGACTGACAGACATATCGTGGTTCAGGGTATCAATAATAAGAGCAATATATTTACTCATATCGCAGGTGATATAATACGGCTTTTCAAGAAGCTCCGGTGTCTGGTATACCAGATTGGTAGTAAGAAGCTTGTCAAATACACCGTTTTTGAAGCCCTCGTCAAATTTGTCCAGACCATCTGTAAACAGACCGAAGGTAGAGCAGATATAGATTCTTCCTGCTCCTCTCTTTTTAAGAAGGGATGCGATTTTGAGAACAGTGTCTCCGGAAGAGATCATATCGTCGATCAGGATCATATCCTTGCCTTCCAGCTTTGGCCCCAGGAATTCATAGGCAGCGATGGGATGACGTCCGTTCACACGTTTGGAGTAATCCAGACGTTTATAGTACATACCCATATCAACTCCAAGGATGTTGGCAAGATAAATGGCGCGGTTCATGCTTCCCTCGTCAGGGCTGATGATAGCAAAATGCTCATTGTCAATATGAAGACCCTCTTCGTTTCTGAGAAGAGCTTTGATAAACTGATAGGATGGCTGAACAGTTTCAAAGCCGTGAAGAGGAGTTGCGTTCTGAACACGGGCGTCATGGGCGTCAAAGGTGATGATGTTTTCCACACCCATTCCGGTCAGCTCCTGAAGAGCTGTGGCGCAGTCCAGTGATTCACGTCCTACACGTTTGTTCTGGCGGCTCTCATAAAGGTAAGGCATGATAACATTAACTCTTCTGGCCTTTCCGCCGATTGCTCCGATCACACGTTTCAGATCCTGGAAGTGATCGTCAGGGGACATCAGGTTGGTAAAGCCGCTGATGCGGTAGGTCATGCTGTAGTTGCATACGTCTACCATCAGATAAATGTCATCGCCGCGGACAGACTCTGTGATCACGGATTTTCCTTCTCCGGAACCAAAACGGGGAGTCTGGACACCAAGAATATAGGAGTCTCTCTGATAACCCTCAAAAGCAAAGGAATTAAGCTCCTGATGATTTCTTTCCTGTCTCCATTTTACAAGCCAGTCATTGACTTTGGCGCCAAGGGACTGACAGCTTTCCAGAGGGATCAGCCCCAGTCTTCCTACAGGGAGTGTTGTGAGATCTTTGGTGCTTAACTGTGCCATTCTTTATTTTCCTCCTAAAAATATTTTCTGTATGCGGATATCTTTTCCAATGAGTTTCAGCATCTGAAAATTGCTTGCGATCCGGGAAAAGGTTCTCTCGGAATAGGTGGCAGAAAAATCCTCCAGTTTCAGATTGGTAGAGATGATCGTGGATTTTCTGCGGGCAAGCCGCTCATTGATGCACAAAAAAAGTTGAGAAGATACAAAGCTGTTGGTAAGCTCTGTACCAAGGTCGTCAATGATCAGAAGATCACAGTCGTAAATAAAATCTTCTCCCGGATCAGTTTCCGACTTTCTGGCAAAAGTATTCTGAGCCAGCTTGTCAAAAAGATCAAAAGCTGAAAAATAAAGCACGCAGTGGGCGGTTTTCAGCAGTTCACAGGCAATGCAGTGGGAGAGGAAGGTTTTGCCTACTCCGGTGCTGCCGTACAGAAAAAGATTCTGGCAGCCGGAATCAAAATTGCGTACAAAATTCACAGCAGTATCATAAGCATGTTTTGCTGTGTCTCTTGCTGTCAGTCCGGTTGCCTCGTTTTTTATTGTATCAGAATACCAGTCAAAAGAAAAGTGCTCAAAATTTTCTTTTTCCAGAATTTCTGCAAGATTGGACTGAGTATAAAGAAGTTCGATCTCTGCTTTTTTGAAGCAGGAGCATTTGCCTGTGTCTGTGTAGCCGGTATCCTGGCAGCGGGGACAGAGGTAATGGGGCTCCAGATAATCTTCAGGAAAGCCGTTTTCCCTGAGAAGAGAACGACGTTCCTGTGCCAGACGGGCTACAGATTTTTTCAGGTCTTCTACAGTGCTGCTCTGTCCGCAGAGAAGAGAACGTGCCTTCTGGGCGCTGAGAGAAGCAACCTCACGGTCAATCTCTGCCAGCCGGGGAGCTTTTGTAAAGGCGCAGGAGCGTCGCTTTTCCAGATCGTGCATAACCTGGGTCTGTCTCCGGTTGTATTCTCTCATAATAATATCATACTGAAAGTTCTGTAAAGACACGTCATCCCTCCTTGCCTGAAAATTACTGATTCAGCAGACGCTTTTCATATTCGTCAAAATTATATTCCCGCTGCTGAAAATTATTAAAGCGGTTGCCGGAAGCAGGGGCGGCAGGCTTGGACTGCTTTTTGTCCTGTTTCCGTTTCTTGTGCTCTGCATCCAGAGCCTGGATATCCTCCAGAGTTTTTACCTGTTTCTTTTTCCAGCCTTCCAGGATCTTGTCCGTATACTGGAAGCTAGCCTGACCTGTCTGGAGAACGGTTCTGGTACAGGCTTCCTGAATGATGGCAATGGAAAAACCATAAGTTTTCAGCCAGGTGTCCATCAGTGTGATCTCTGTTTCCACAGGGCTCCGGTTGGTGATTCCCAGAGCTTTCAGAATGGAATAATAATCCTTGCTGTACCGGGCGTTGGCTTTTTTGGCCTCCGCCACAGTGGAGATTCCCTCCTGGGCCCAGGCAAGGGCAACGGTTTCCATATAACGGATGCTTTTGTGGCTGCGGCTGACGCAGTATTCAATCAGGTATTCGATCAGATCTGCGGAAAAGCCCAGACCGTCATAGAAGAAAAGGATTTTCTGTATTTCTGTAGGGGACAGGGTTTTGCCCAGATACTGTTCTGCAATATAAAGAAGCTGGATAATATCTTCGTTCTGTTTCAGTTCTTTTACCCGGTCCGCTGTAAGTGGAGCCGCTTTTGGAGGAACCGGCTGTCTGACAGTGGCAGCAGCCGTCTCATCCTCAGCGGAGGATCTTGCCTTTGGCAAAAGAAGCGCGATTCCCCGCAGAGTTTTATCCGCAGCAAAATCCAGGGCAAGAAGCTCCTGTCTGGACCAGTATTTCAATGCGCGCAGAATATCCCTTTCTGTACAGAGCAGGTGGTCGGCCATCTGTTCCAACGTGAAAGAAACCGGAGTAGTGGACAGCGCCCGTAAAAGATAAATGTAAACCTTTACAAACTCACCATTGGCCTCCGGCATGTAGTCATCTATAAAAATATTGGACAGAAGCGTAACCTCTGACTGGGAGGGCTTCTGCAGTGTAATCATGCTCATGAACGATCTCCCGCTTTCTGAATCTTTTAAGTCATCTGCATTATAGCACAAGATTTTTCAAATGAGAATAGGGTATTTTACGGGGAAATCTTTCCACATAAAAATGTGGATAATGTGGATAATGTGGACAACGAATTATCTCGAATATTTGCCACAAATCTCGGAAACCGCGTATTTTGTTGCTTTTTCATTAAAAATAGATAAAATTGATGTAGAAGAATGTCGGATAACAGGGGCATAAAAAATCCACATGTCCGGCACGGGGGATATGTGCATAAACATGTGGATAATGTGGATAACTTAGTTTCCGAGAAGCTGTTCTCCTATATTTACAACGTCTCCGGCCCCCATAGTTATCAACAGGTCACCCTGTGTACAATTTTCAAGTAAAAAATTCTCGATTTCATCAAAAGTCGGGAAATATTCGCAGGAAGTTCCAAGTTCTGCAATTTTCTCTCTCAGATCTTCTGAAGAAATTCCAAGAGTATCAGTTTCTCTTGCCGAATAGATATCTGCCAGAACCACATGGTCAGCCAGAGAAAGGGCTTTTGCAAATTCAGGAAGAAGAGCCTTGGTGCGGGTGTAAGTATGGGGCTGGAACACGCACCAGATCTTTTTGTGAGGATAATTTGCAGCCGCATGGAGAGTGGCTTCAATTTCAGTAGGATGATGGGCATAGTCGTCAATGATGGTCACTCCGCCGATCTGCCCCTTGTACTGGAAACGCCGGTCTGTGCCTGTAAAGCTGTGCAGTCCCTCTGAGATCACCTCCCAGGAAAGATTTAAAAGCCGGGCAGCGGCAACAGCAGAAAGAGCATTGGAAACATTATGTACTCCCGGAACGCTGAGAGAGCAGACACCAAGAGCCTGTCCCCTGTGGCACACGGTAAAGGATGCATGTCCAAACTCGTCATAGGTAATATCAGTAGCTGTATAATCTGCCTCATGTTCCAGACTGTAGGTAAGTACCTGGCAGGACAGTCCTTCTGTGATTTTTTCATATTGCGGTGTATCTGCGTTGATGATCAGAGTTCCGTCCTCTGGAAGAAGCTCTGCAAATTTGCGGAAAGAGCAGCGGATATCTTCAATATCCTTGAAGAAATCCAGATGATCCGCATCAATATTCAGGATAATGCTGATCTTCGGAAAAAAGCTTAGAAAGCTGTTTGTATACTCACAGGCTTCGGTCAGGAAGGTCTCTGACTGTCCTACACGGATATTTCCTCCGATAGCTGGAAGAATGCCGCCTACGCTGATAGTAGGATCGCAGTCACCTTTCAGCAGAATGTGGGAAAGCATGGAGGTAGTGGTTGTTTTGCCGTGGGTTCCTGCTACTGCAACAGGGGTGTCATAATTGCGCATGATCTGTCCCAGAAGCTGGGCTCTTGTAAGCATGGGCAGGTTCATTTCCTGTGCTTTTCTGAATTCCGGATTGTCCGGGTGGATTGCTGCAGTGTACACAACAGCCTGAACGGTGTCGGAAATGTTGGAGGCCCGCTGTCCGTAGTAGATTTTTGCGCCTTTTTCTTCCAGAGTCCTGGTAAGAGGGCTTTCTTTTGCGTCAGAGCCGGAGATGGTAAATCCCTCTTCAAGAAGAACCTCAGCCAGTCCGCTCATACTGATACCGCCGATGCCAATAAAATGAATAGCCATCGGTTTTTTGAAGTCTATCTTATACATAGTATTATTCTCCTGTTCATTCATGGATATGTTCCTATTATAACCCTATCAGACTTAAATGAAAAGTGTTACTTATCAGAAAGGATATGTCATCAATGAAGATACTTTAGAATGTGTTTTGATGAGATTACCGGGAACGGAGCAAGCATCAACAAAAAAATGTGCAATAACTCCAAAAAATTGCAAAAAGCAAGTAAAAATATTGTAAAAAATGTTCACTAATCTGGGGGAGTATGGTATAATTAAATATCATAACATACAAGGGGTGAGTGCATGATGATGAAGAAGGAAATGATTGCCATGCTTCTGGCTGGCGGTCAGGGCAGCAGACTTGGTGTGTTGACAGAAAAGGTTGCAAAACCGGCTGTCGCATTTGGCGGAAAGTACCGTATCATTGATTTTCCGCTGAGCAACTGCATCAATTCAGGCATTGATACAGTGGGAGTTCTGACACAGTATCAGCCGCTGCGTTTAAATACTCATATTGGAATCGGTATTCCGTGGGATCTGGACAGAAATGAAGGCGGAGTCACAGTTCTTCCTCCCTACGAAAAGAGTACAAGCAGTGAGTGGTATACGGGAACTGCCAATGCGATTTTTCAGAATCTGGATTACATGGAACAGTATAATCCGGATTATGTTCTGATTTTATCAGGAGATCATATTTATAAGATGGACTATGAGGTAATGCTGGACTTCCACAAGGCAAATAAAGCAGACATTACCATTGCCTGTATGCCTGTTCCTATTGAAGAGGCAAGCCGTTTCGGGATCATGGTAACAGATGAAACCGGAAGGGTAACAGAATTTGAGGAAAAACCGGAAAAGCCAAGCAGTAATCTTGCGTCTATGGGAATTTATATTTTCAGCTGGCCGGTTCTCAAGGAGGCTCTGATCGCGCTGAAAGATCAGAACGGTTGTGATTTCGGAAAGCATATTCTTCCATACTGCAAGGACAAGGGGCAGAGGCTTTTTGCCTATGAGTATAATGGCTACTGGAAAGATGTGGGAACTCTGGGTTCTTACTGGGAAGCCAATATGGAACTGATCGATATTATACCAGAATTTAATCTTTATGAGGAATTCTGGAAAATTTATACAAGAGGAGATATTATCCCTCCTCAGTATATTGCGGCAGAAGCGGTAACAGACAGATGTCTGATCGGTGAAGGCGCTGAAATTTACGGCGAGGTACATCATTCTGTGATCGGACCTAATGTTGTAATTGAAAAGGGCTGTGTGATCAGAGATTCTATTATCATGCGCAATTCCGTGGTGGGTGAAGGCACTGTAATGGACAAGGCAATTGTGGCCGAGGATGTTGTGATCGGAAAGAATGTAACGCTTGGCTGTGGAGAAGAGGCGCCAAATGTGCTGAAGCCTGCGGTATATTCCTTTGGGATTGCCACAGTAGGCGAGCACAGTGTGATACCTGACAATGTAAAAATCGGTAAAAATACATCTGTGTCCGGAGTGACTGTGCCGGAGGACTATCCGGAGGGAATACTGGAAAGCGGACAGAACATCAAGGCAAAGGACGGTGAGAAGGCATGAGAGCACTTGGAATTATTCTGGCAGGCGGAAACAATAACCGTATGAGGGAACTTTCAAACAAAAGAGCCATTGCAGCCATGCCTGTAGCGGGAAGCTACCGCGCCATTGACTTTGCATTAAGCAATATGGCAAATTCCCATATTCAGAAGGTGGCAGTACTGACTCAGTATAACGCCAGATCACTGAATGAACATCTGAGTTCCTCAAAATGGTGGGATTTCGGAAGAAAGCAGGGTGGGCTTTTTGTGTTCACACCTACTATCACAAAAGAAAACAGTCTGTGGTATCAGGGAACAGCGGATGCTATTTATCAGAATATTACATTCCTGAAAAACAGCCATGAGCCTTATGTTGTTATTGCTTCAGGAGATGGAATTTATAAACTGGATTATAATAAGGTGCTGGAATTCCACATTGCCAAAAGAGCTGATATTACGGTTGTGTGTACAGAGTGCAGAGATCAGAGCGAAGTAGAGCGGTTTGGCGTGATCCGCATGAATGATGACTGCAGGATTGAGGAGTTTGAGGAAAAACCTATTATTTCTTCTTATAATACTGTGTCTACAGGTATTTATGTAATACGAAGAAGACAGCTGATCGAACTGCTTGAAAGAGCTGCTCAGGAAGACAGACATGATTTTGTAAACGATATTCTGATCCGTTACAAGAATCTGAAACGAATTTATGGATATAAGATTGATTCCTACTGGAGCAATATTTCCACGGCAGAAGCATATTACAGAACAAATATGGCATTTCTGGAGCCGGGAATCCGCAATTATTTCTTCAGACAGGAACCGGCGGTAAAAACAAAGATCGACGATCTTCCTCCGGCAAAATATAATGCAGGAGCTTCTGTGAAAAACAGTCTTGTTGCCAGTGGCTGTATCATCAATGGAACAGTAGAAAATTCTGTTCTGTTTAAGGGTGTGTTTGTGGGCAACAACTGTGTGATACGAAATTCTGTGATCCTCAATGACGTATATATAGGAGATAATACACACATTGAGAACTGTATTGTAGAAAGCCGGGATACGATCCGGGCAGACTCTGATTATCGAGGAGAAGACGGAGTCAGAATCGTGGTAGAAAAAAATGATCGCTACGTAATTTGATAAACGGAATTTCTGATCGCGGCTTATGGGGCAGTAAAACAGATTTCCGGTCAGTTGGCGTATACAAAATGAAAGGGGCAGAAAAAGATGAATATTACAGATGTACGTGTGAGAAAAGTTGCAAAAGAAGGAAAAATGAAAGCAGTTGTATCCATTACAATTGATGATGAGTTTGTAGTACATGATATCAAAGTGATCGAGGGTGAAAAGGGACTGTTTATTGCAATGCCCAGCCGTAAAGCGGCAGACGGAGAATACCGTGACATTGCACATCCTATTAATTCCACAACAAGAGACAGAATACAGACGCTGATCCTTGACAAATATCAGGAGGTTATGAACGAGACGGACGCGCAGGAAGAGGCAGCAGAGGAATAACACCGGATATCTGTAATAAAAACGAAATGATTTAGTAGAAGAGATGTTCTGAAGCAGAATTTATCAAAAAAAATTACTTCAGAATGTCTCTTTTTTTGCGTGTATCCGCCAAAATATTACATACTTGTTACAAAAATAAAATAAAAGTATTGATTTTTGAATGAAATGTTGTTATACTTGTCCTACGAAAAAAATTATGAGGTGTTTATATGAAGATGAAGAAAGTTCTTTCACTGCTGTTGACCGGCGCCCTGACTGTTTCCATGGGGACAAGCGTTTTTGCATCCACAGAAGACCAGATCGCAGCCGCACAGGCACAAAAGCAGGAGGCACAGGCGGGACTTGCTCAGGCACAGGCAAACATCAGCAGCCTGGAAAGCAAGAAACAGGAACTGGAATCCTATATGGCAGAACTGGACGCACAATATAATGAACTGACAAATACAATTTCACAGCTCAGTGTGGAAGCAGCTGAAAAAGAAGAAGAGCTGAAAAAGGTTCAGACAGAGCTGGAAAGGGCAAAGAAAACAGCAGAGAATCAGTATGAGGCAATGAAGCTTCGTATTGTTTATATGTATGAAAACGGCGGAAACTCCATGCTGGAAACACTTCTGTCATCAGAAAGCCTGGCAGATTTTCTGAATCAGGCGGATAATATTTCAAAAATTTCCGAGTATGACAGAAATATGCTGAAGCAGTATGAGGCAACCCAGGAAAATATCCAGGTACAGGAGGAAAAGGTAGAAGAGGAATCCAGCTCTATTAACAGCCTCCTTTCCGAAAAAAGCGCCAAGCAGCAGGAAGTGCAGTCTCTGGTTGCAACTACCGGTGACAGCATCAACTCCTATATCAGTCAGATCAGCGCAAGCCAGGAAGAGGCAAATGTTCTGATGGCTCAGGTAAACAGCGCAGACAGCAGTATTGCAACTCTGATGGAGCAGGCTGAACAGGAAAAAGCAGCAGCTCAGGCGGCTGCACAGGCAGCGGCAGAGCAGGAAGCCGCTTCACAGGAAAGTGAAGAGCTGGAATATGATCCGGAAACAGATACAACCGATTCTGAAAGCAGCTCTACAAGCAGTGATGTTACTGTAGAGGAGGTTGCTCCGGAAGAGGATGCAGAAGAATATACAGAAGAGTACACAGAGGATACGGAAACAGAGCCGGAAGCTCCGTCAGATACAGATGGAAGCTCTGATTCTTCCGGTTCCGGTCAGGGTACATACCTTGGAAACTTCATGCTGACAGCTTACTGTAACTGCGCGCAGTGTTGCGGAACAGCGGGAAATGCCACTGCCAGCGGTGTGATGCCTTCAGCCGGTCATACAGTAGCTATGGCGGGAGTTCCCTTTGGAACACAGCTTCTGATCAACGGAACTGTTTATACTGTTGAGGATCTGGGAACCCCTTACGGACATGTGGATATTTATTTTGGAAGCCATGAAGAGGCATTAAGCTTTGGGCTGCAGTATGCAGATGTATACCAGCTGAACTAAAACCATACAGGAATATCATGAAGAGACTGCCAGAGATGACGGTCTCTTTTATTCTTTACCCGGAAAACAGTACATTCTGTAACATTTTCCCGGTAAATAAAAGATTCTTTGTGAGGATTCTGAGAGTTTGAGACGGATCTGTCCGCTTATTCAGGGAATATTCTCACGGAAGAAGTAAAAAACGAAAAAAGGAGAAAGATATTAATGGAGCTTGTAAGTGGAAGACCGCAGAACACAGAGGGAAGACTGGAGAAAGAAATCAGAACGTATGACTTTCTGGATTCTATAGGGATTCATTATGAAAGAGTGGATCATGAGCCGGCTATGACCATAGAGGCCTGTGAGGAGGTTGATAAAATACTGGGCGCTGTAATCTGTAAAAATCTTTTTTTGTGCAACAGACAGGAAACAGACTTTTATCTTCTGCTGATGCCCGGGGATAAAAAGTTCAAAACAAAGGATCTTTCAGCTCAGATCAATTCCTCAAGGCTTTCTTTTGCAAAGCCTGAATATATGGAACAGTTTCTGGATATTACGCCGGGTTCAGCCAGTATTCTGGGGCTGATGAACGACAGAGATAACCGGGTACAGCTTCTGATCGACGAGGACGTGCTGAAAGGAGAATATATAGGATGTCATCCCTGTATCAATACTTCAAGTCTCAGAATCAGCACAAAAGATATGACAGAAAAAATAATACCGGAATTGAAGCATAATCCAAAGCTGGTTCGTTTACCTTAGTATAGAGGAAAAAGTCTCAGAGCAGTACTGTGGGAATCAGTAAAAATGAAATATGAATTTTTTATAAAACATGGGTATTTCAGCAAATTTGGCATTGATTAAATAAGATAATACGTTATACTATTATCTACAGAAGAATATACGCTGAAAATAGTTTTGAGGCGGTGGACCGCCTGGCGGGAAAGGGTGATAATTTGGATTATCTGAGGAAGTCAAAACATATATGGATCATTCCGGCATATGGTATTTTTTATATGATTTCTTTTATGCTTGTGGAAAAAATCAGTACAGAAACCCATCTGATTCATTCTTTTGTGGATGATCTGATTCCGTTTTGTGAATACTTTATTATTCCCTATATGCTGTGGTTTCTTGTAGTTCTGGGAAGCGTCATGTATTTTGCATTGGGAAGTCCGGGCAAAAAAGAGTATTATCAGTATATGGCGACCCTGGGTGTGGGAATGACTCTGTTTCTTATTATCTCCTTTGTGTATCCCAATGGCCAGAATCTCAGACCTGAACTGACAGGAGAGGGGCCTTTTATTCAGGCTGTGCAGCTTTTGTACCAGACAGATACCCCCACAAATATTTTTCCGAGTATTCATGTATTTAATGCAGTTGCCTGTTGTGTGGCTCTTCTGAATAACAAAAAATGCAGACAGAACAAAATCTTTACAGCCGGAAATATTGTGCTGACTGTATCAATCGTTCTTTCCACTATGTTTTTAAAGCAGCACAGTGTGGAAGATGTAGTTACCGCTCTGATCCTCAATGTGATCTGTTATCAGATATTTTACAGGATCATTCCGGAAAATATGCATAAGTTTGAGAGGATGCTTACCAGAAAACAGATCTGTACAGCGTCTAACCTGCTGACCGTCGGCAGACTTGCCCTTGCTCTTGTATTTATGGCCCTGATTGAGCGGTACAGACTGATGGGAGAAAAAGCTCTGCTTGCAGTGATGCTTCTGGCAATTATAGCTGTGGATATACTGGCCGGGAAGCTTGCACGGAGACCGGAACAGGTAAGCGATATAGGAAGACTTATGGAGCTTCTGGCAGACCGGGTCTGTCAGTTTGTGATCCTTTCCTGTCTGATTCCGAAGTATTCACTGGCAAAGATGCTTCTGGTATTATTCTTTATTAAAGAAAGTTATACAGCAGTCCTTGGCTGGAGAGTGATTTTATATGCAGATAAAGAGGCTCAATCTCCCTGGTATGATACCATGACTAAGGCAGTGTTCTACATAGTGGCGCTGATTCTTTTTGCAGGACCTCGAATTCCGGCATCAACAGCCGGTATTCTGATCGGTGCCTGCGGAATCTGTATGATGGCAGCCTTTGTAATGAACATAGAAGAGATCCGCGTTGCAGAGGAAAAATTCCGACACTCTGTTGGAGAAAAAGTTCCGGGCAGGATCGGATAAAAAATAAAATAATCGGGTAGATATGAGGGTGCAGCTTTTATCAGGCTGCACCCTTTTTAAAAAAAGAAGATTGGTGTAGATTCATGTAGAACTTTCAGAGAAAATAGGATATAATATAGTTCAGAATCATACGGAACGCCGTATTAAGGCTGTGAAAACCGAAGAATTCTGAAGTTTTCAGTATAAAATTTAATGGAGGTTCAACATGGAAAACGTATATATTATGGAGCATCCGCTGATTCAGCACAAAATTTCTCTGCTCCGTGACAAAAGCACAGGAACAAATGAGTTTCGTAAGCTGATCGAGGAGATCGCAGTTCTTATGGGATTTGAGGCGCTGAGAGATCTTCCTCTGGAGGATGTGGAGGTGGAAACTCCTCTGGAAACATGTATGACACCGATGATCGCAGGTAAAAAACTTGCAGTTGTGCCTGTGCTTCGCGCCGGTCTTGGAATGGTTAATGGAATCACAACTCTGGTACCGTCTGCAAAGATCGGACATATTGGATTGTACAGAGATCCGGAGACACATGAACCTCATGAATATTACTGCAAATTACCGGATCCCATTGATCAGAGACTGATCGTAGTAACAGATCCCATGCTTGCAACCGGCGGTTCCGCTGTGTCTGCAGTAGATTTTATCAAAGAGCATGGCGGGAAGAATATCAAATGTATGTTTATTATCGCAGCTCCGGAAGGCCTGGAGCGTCTGCATAAGGCTCATCCTGACGTGCAGATCTACGTAGGCCATGTGGATCGTGAGCTGAACGAAAACGCATATATCTGTCCGGGTCTGGGAGATGCAGGAGACCGGATCTTCGGTACAAAATAAAATCAGAACAAACACAACAAAAACGGATGGTGTATTTTCGGAGAGCGTGTTTTCCGGGACACGATCCGTTTTTCTGTGCAAAAAGAAAGAGAGCCTGATACCTGCTTTTGCCGAAAAGAACATAGTTTTGCACAAAAACATCAGGGATAACGGTATCAGAAGAACATATCAGAAGAAACAGTATAAAAACAGGCAGAAAGGAACTTGATTTATGACAAAAAAACAGCGGGCTCTGGAAGTAATTCAGAGACTGAAAGACGAATATCCCGATGCGGGATGCACCCTGGATTATGATCAGGCGTGGAAGCTTCTGGTCAGTGTACGCCTTGCAGCGCAGTGTACAGATGCCAGAGTAAACGTAGTGGTAGAAGATCTTTATGCAAAATATCCGGATGTAGAAGCGCTGGCAAAAGCAGAGCCGGAGGAAATTGAAGCGATCGTAAAGCCATGCGGACTGGGAAAAAGTAAGGCAAGAGATATCAGTGCCTGTATGAGGATCCTCCATGAACAGTATGAGGATAATATTCCCACAACTTTCGAAGAACTGCTGAAGCTTCCGGGGGTGGGAAGAAAAAGTGCAAATCTGATCATGGGAGATGTATTTGGAAAGCCTGCCATTGTAACAGATACGCACTGCATCCGCCTGACCAACAGAATAGGACTGGTAGACAATATCAAAGAGCCGAAAAAAGTGGAAATGGCCTTATGGAAGATCATTCCTCCGGAGGAGGGCAGTGATTTTTGTCACAGACTTGTTTATCATGGAAGAGACGTGTGTACTGCCCGGACGAAACCTCATTGTGATAAATGCTGTCTGGAAGATATCTGCAAGAAAAATATCTGACACGGAAGGAGAAAAGGAATATGGCATTGACGGCAGTACATCATATTGCGTTGCTTGTATCTGATTATCAGAAATCAAAAGAGTTTTATGTGGATAAGCTTGGATTTCGTATTGTGAGAGAAAATTTCCGGGAGGACAGAGGCGATTATAAACTGGATCTGATCCTGAATGGAGTTGAGCTTGAGATTTTTGCTCCGGCACAAAAAGATCATGAGCATCAGCTCCATCCGGCAAGACCGAATTTCCCGGAGGCATATGGGCTCAGACATCTTGCCTTCACAGTTACAGATATTGAAAAAACAGCCGCAGAACTCAGGAAAAAGGGAATTGAGACAGAACCTGTCCGGGTAGATGAGTTTTCGGGAGGGAAATTTACCTTTTTCAAAGATCCGGACGGACTGCCGCTGGAGCTGCATGAATAATTTGAAAGAAAGTGGTGGACACATAATGACTAAAAAGCATATGGAGGATTCCCGTACAGAAAATACATATCTGATTATGCCAAAGCATATCAACTGTTACGGAAGGCTGTTTGGTGGTATTCTGATGCAGTGGATTGACGAGGTGGCCGGAATTGTGGCGCACCGCCATGCGGGAAGTATTGTAACAACAGCCTGTGTGGATAATCTGAATTTTAAGGCAGGGGCTTATCTGGGAGATACGGTGGTTTTGGTAGGAAGAGTGACTTACGTAGGGAAAACTTCTATGGAAGTGCGGATAGATACCTACGCGGAGGATCCAGATGGAATGCGCAGGATGATAAACAGGGCTTATGAAGTCCTGGTATCAATTGATGAAGAAGGAAATAAGCTTGAGGTCCCCGGACTGTTTGTGGAAACAGAAGCTCAGAAGGCAGAGTGGGAAGGCGGACAAAAACGTTATGCGCTAAGAAAACAGAGACGAAAAGAGGGTTTTTAACAATAGAATCTATGGATAAAAAAGAGGAAAATTCTGAATTTTATAATACAAATGATTTTTCTTGAAAAATTTCCAGATAAGTAGTACACTCGGGATATAAAAATACAGAAACGGATAAAAGCAAAACGAAACAGAAAGGAGAAATCAATAATGTTAAGAAATATTCCTCCAATTTTATCCCCGGATTTGTTAAAAGTCCTCGCAGAAATGGGACATGGAGATACCATTGTAATAGGAGATGCAAATTTTGCAGCCGCTTCCATGTCTAAAAAAGGAATCCTTATAAGATGTGATGGTTTGAAAGCTACAGATCTTATGGATGCAATTCTTTCCTTGATGCCTTTAGATGAATTTGTAGAAAAACCTGTTCTTATTATGGATAAGGAGCCAATCCACGCACAGCTTGAGTGTCCGGTATGGGATGAATTCAGAGATATTGTGGCAAAATATGATGAGCGGGGGACACAGGCCTGTGGGATGATTTCCAGAAAAGAATTTTATAAAAAAGCGAAAAAGGCATATGCAGTTGTGGCTACAACGGAGACAGAGTTTTATGCCTGTACGATTCTTCAAAAAGGATGTCTGTAGAAAACAAACAAAAACGGACATAAAACAACATAAAAAATGCGTAAAAGCGGTTATTTCAAATGAAATACCGCTTTTTTCTTATGAAAAAAAGAAATGACATGTTTGTAAAAATGGTATTTAACGTTATAAATGTGAGAATTTGAACAGATAGTTTTTGAAAACTGTGATATTTTACTAAAAATACAATGTAAAACTGTGAAAAAGTAACAAAAAGAAAAAAACGGACAGAAACAAACAATAACGTATTTACAATTGTGGTAATATATGATAAAATCAACCTATCAAAAGCGGAAAAACATGGCAAAATGACCAAAAACAAAAAGGAGGTAACACAATGAAGAAAAAAATAATGGCTCTGGTGCTGGCAGCGTCCATGATAGCGGTTCCGTTTACAACTGCTTATGCCAGTGAAAAGGATGCATCAGCTGAAAAAACAGAAGAATCTGCTGATGAGACCAAAGAGACAACAGAATCTCCGGTAGCAGGAAAGAAAATTGCTTATATCATGTATATGACTCCGGCTACAATTTTCCAGATGTGGTCTGATTCTTTCACTGAGACAGCTGAAAAGCTGGGAATGAAGGCAGATACATTTTTCTGTAATGACAGTGCTGACACGTGGAAGCAGACTATTGAGCAGTGTGCACAGGGTGGATATGATGGGCTGATGGTTTCTCATGGTGGTCAGGAATATGCATATGATTTTCTGACAGGAATTTTAGAACAGTATCCGGATCTGAAAATTGCTACCTTTGACACTCCATTTAAAGATGCAAATGGTGAAGTTGCTAAAATTCCAGGCGTAGTACAGTTTTTCCAGCAGGATGCAGGATTTGCTTCCAGTCTGGTTGAGAGCATTATGGATATGTACCCTGAAAAAGTAGAAGCAGGAGAACCGGTAAATATACTGCAGGTTCAGCAGGGAGCAGGATATAACAGCCCGTTTGACCGGCGCCAGATCGGATACCAGCCATATGAGGACGAAGGCAAAATTAAAACAGTTGAGAGAATTGCCCCCATTGATGATCAAAATGCAACATCTTCTATGAGAGATGTAACAGCTGCAACCTTACCTAAGTATGGTGAAGGTGAAATCGATGGAATCTGGTGCTGCTATGATGCATATGCACAGGGCGTGTATCAGGCACTGGTTGAGGCAAATTCAGATATCCCAATGGTATCAGTAGATATCTGTAATGAGGATATTCAGTTTATGCAGGAAGGCAAAAACTGGAAAGCATGTGCTACTACAAACTGGAGCTCCAATGGAGAATTTGCATGTCGTGTTCTCGCACTGGAAATGGCAGATCAGTATGAAGATATTTATGCTGCATCCTGCTATTATGAAGATCCTGGTGACTGGATGGAAATTCCGTCTGTAATTGTCACTCAGGAAATGGTTACATCAAAAGATGGAATCAATATTGAAAATCTGGCTGAAGTTGCCGGTGAAGAATATTCCGATACCTCCTGGATGCCGACTTGTGATTGGATGGTTGATCTCCTTGGTCACTGATCCATCTTAAAGGAATTGTTCTCATAAATATGTGAATAAAAGAACATCAGGATTAGGTGAGGCGCCGGGGCAGTGTTCCGGCGCCTGTATTTTAAGAGATCTGATACAGGGGTGCAAAAACTAAATGGAAAAGAGGAAATTTATGGATAAGATTACACTTGGAACAAGAAATGTCTCTATTGAATTTCCCGGTGTAAAAGCTCTTTCCAATGTAGATTTTGAAATCGAAACGGGAATGATTCATGCTCTGATGGGGGCAAATGGAGCAGGTAAATCTACATTGATGAAAGTTCTTGCCGGTTCAAATCCAGACTATACAGGAGAGGTTCTCTACAATGGAAATCCTGTAGAATTGCGAAATCCGGCGGCAGCTAAAAAACTTGGAATCCAGATTGTATATCAGGAAGTTGATATGGCTCTGATTCCAACACTTACTGTTGCCGAAAATGTTATGTTTAATGACCTTGTAATGAATATGGGACATAAGCAGTTTGTAAACTACGGAAAGATCCGGAAAGATGCAAAAGAAGCTCTTGCACGTTTAAATGTAAATATTGATGTACGACGTATGTGTGGAACGTTGACACTGGCACAAAAACAGATGGTATTAATTGCGCGTGCTGTGCAGAGTGCCTGTAATTTTTTGATTCTTGATGAACCTACAGCTCCTTTATCTGATACAGAAACAGAAGAGCTGTTCAGAGTAGTCAGACACCTTCGTAAAACAGAAAATCTTGCAGTTATTTTTATTACACATCGTATTCATGAGGTATTGCAGATCTGTGATTCTTATACAGTTATGAGAAATGGTGAAATTGTGGATACGACACCGATTACGCCCAAGACAACTTCAAAAGAGATTGTGGATAAAATGCTGGGACGCTCATTTGAAGAAAACTTCCCGAAACAGGTTTGTGAGATAGGAGAAAAAGCTTTTGAAATCGATCATCTTACAGAACGAGAGGGGCGCGTTCAGGATATTTCCATGTATGTACGGAAAGGTGAAATTGTCGGTCTGGCAGGACTGGTGGGTGGTGGTAAAACCGAATTGTGTAAAACAATTTTCGGAGTTTATAAAAAGTCTGCAGGTACTATAAAGCTTAATGGAAAAGAGCTGAATATAAAAACACCGTCAGATGCTGTAAAAAACAGAATTGCACTTGTTCCCGAGGAACGACGTAAAGAGGGAGTACTGGTTGCAGAGACAGTGACTTTTAATACAACAGCAGCCAGTCTGGATGATTTTTGTACATTTTCTTTTGTGAACGATCGCAAAGCAGCCAGAAAAGCGGAAGAATATGTAAAAAGTCTCAGTATAAAAACACCGTCGATCAAGCAGAAGGTTGCTTATTTATCCGGTGGAAACCAACAGAAAGTTGCAGTTGCAAAATGGCTTGCTGCAGACTGTGATGTCTATATTTTTGATGAGCCCACTAAGGGTGTGGATGTAGGCGCAAAACAGGAAATTTTTACATTGATCAATAATATTGCAAAAGAGGGCAACTGTGTTATTTATGCAACCTGTGAAAACTCAGAACTGTTATCTATTACGGATCGTATGTATGTAATGTTTGATGGCCGCATTACAGCAGAACTGCAAACTGCAAAGACTTCTGAGGACGAAATCATGCATTATGCCACAGGAGCAACCAGTGCATACACAGGCTGAAGCCTTTAGTAACATATCCATTATGGGAGGAAAATAATATGGTTCAAAATGCTAAAATGAAAAATATTGGAAAAATGCTGTTGAGCTGGGCAGCGGTAATCGTTTTAGTTGTTGCAGTTGTAATTTTTACGATTGTGAAAGGTACAGCGTTTTTCTCTGTAGCAAACCTTCTGAACATTCTTCGTGCGATGTCTGTTGTTACGATTTTTGCTCTTGCTGCAACAGTATCTATGGCTCCGGACGGATTTGATATGTCAGCCGGAACGTTGGGAACATTTAGTGCTTATGTGTTTGCCGCGTCATTTCTGTGGTTTGGTCTTCCACTCTGGCTTGCGGTTGTAGTAACAATCCTGTTTACTATGTTTTCGTATTTACTGACAATGTTTTTGATTCTTGTATGTAAGATTCCGGATATGCTGGCAACATGTGCTCTTCAGTTTGTACATGCAGGTCTGGGACTGGCATTTACAGGCGGAAGCGCTGTTTCTGCAGGACTTGGTGTTCCGAAATGGGTAGCAAACCTTCGTGGTGGTGATACAAGCCCGCTTCGTGGAGGATGGACTGAAGGATCTCAGAATATCGGAAAATCTCCGTATATCATTATTATCATGATCGTGTGTGTGGTAATCTGCTGGGTTCTTCTGGAACGGACAAAACATGGTCGTTATCTCTATGCAATGGGTGGAAATAAAACTGCGGCAAAACTTTCTGGTATTAATGTAAAAAAATATCGTTTTATGGCAGGTATGTTTGCCGCTCTGTTTATTGCAGTTGCCGGTATTGTTGTATGTTCACGTAACTCTGCTGCACAGATTAACGGATGTGACAGTTATTTGATGAGTTCTCTGGCGGCAGTATTTATCGGACGTTCTGTAGGTGGAGCGGAAAGGCCAAATGCTCTCGGTACAGTTGTTGGAGCGCTTTTGATTACTGTTCTTGAGAATGGTCTGACAATGTGTGGAGTTGTTTATTATGTTCTTCCGGCTGTTAAAGGCGCAGTTCTCTGTCTTGCGCTGGTTGCAGCATACATTACAGTAAAAGAAGACTGATAAAAAATAAAATGGAGGGTTTGAGATGTCTAAATTTGATACATATTTTTTAATGACTACAGAAGATGCTATTGAGTACGCAAAACTGAAGGTTCCGCAGATGGAATGGGATGCGGAAAGTATGGAATGTAAAGAAATTGGAGATGGAAATCTGAACTATGTTTTTAAAGTCACAGATGGCAGGAATCATAGCGTTATTATCAAGCAGGCAGGCGGTGTGGCGCGTATTTCCGAGGATATGAAACTGGATACAGACCGCAATCGTATTGAGTCTGAGATATTGGTTCTTCAGGGAAAACTTGCTCCCGGATATGTGCCGGAAATATATTTTTATGATACTGTTATGAGTGCCTGTGGCATGCAGGATCTGAGTGACCATGAAATTATGCGTACAGCAATGCTGGAGCATAAAATTTTTCCGAAATTTGCAGATCAGATTTCTACTTTTATGGCCCAGGTTCTGATGGGAACTACAGATGTGGTGATGGATCATCAGGAAAAGAAAGATTTACAGAGAAAGTTTATTAATCCCGAGTTATGTGATATTTCGGAGGCGCTTGTTTATACAGAACCATATAATGATGAAATGCACAGAAATAATGTGTTTGCTCCAATAGCAGACTTCGTGAAAGAAAAACTTTATGAAGATGAAGAACTGCACTGTGAAGTAGCAAAACTGAAAATGGATTTTATGACAAGGGCGCAGTCTCTGATTCATGGAGATTTACATACAGGTTCTATCTTTATTAATGAAGACAGTACTATGGTATTTGACCCTGAATTCTGCTTCTATGGACCTATGGGATATGATATTGGAAATGTTATTGCCAATATGATTTTTGCATGGGCAAATGGAGATGTATATGGCAATTCAGAGTTCTGTGCATGGGTAGAAGAAGTTATTGTAGATGTTGTAGATCTGACTATGAAGAAACTTCGTGCTTATTACGAGGAACATGTAACAGATACCATGTGTAAAAATGAGATGTATAAAAACTATTATCTGGACACTATTCTGGCTGATACTTCTGCAGTTACCGGACTGGAACTGATTCGGCGTATTGTTGGTATGGCAAATGTAAAAGATATCACCAGTATTGAGAACAAAGAAAAACGTGCCCGGGCAGAGAAAATCTGTATTACTGCAGCGATTGATTTTATTAAAAATCGAGAGGCTAAAAAATGCGGAAAGTGTTTCCTTAATACCTTAAAGGATGCTATTGCTGCAATAGATGAATAACAGATATGATATTGCAATTATGAAAGGAGAATACAGTTATGGAAAATGCTTTAAATCTGGATACGGTCCGACTGTCAGAGGATAAAAAAGAAATAGTTATTCTTGATCAGACTCTTCTTCCTAACCAGTGTAAATATTTAAGTATTAAGAAAGCAGGAGATATTTGGGAAGCAATTTATTCTCTTAGGGTACGTGGCGCTCCGGCTATTGGTGTGACAGGAGGTTATGCTTATTATATATTGGCAGATCAGATTGAAACAGAAGATAAGCAGGAGTTTGTAAGAAAATGTACGGAGATGATGGAGTATATTAACTCTTCGCGCCCTACAGCCGTGAATTTGTCCTGGGCTTTAAATCGTATGCATGATGTTATGTTGAATGAAATTCATAACATGAGCATACCGGAATTAAAAGTGCGTTTGATGGAAGAAGCTGATGCAATTCGCCAGGAGGACATTCAGATCAGCCGCAATATTGGGGAATATGGATTTAAACTGTTAGATGAGCTTGGAAAAGGTGTGGGAATTATGACACACTGCAATGCCGGAACGCTGGCAACTGCAAAGTATGGTACAGCACTTGCTCCTATGTATATTGCACTGGAACATGGATGGGATCCTAAGAACGATATGCATGTATACTGTGATGAAACAAGACCTCTTCTGCAGGGCGCTCGTTTAAGCGCATATGAAATGCACGCAGCAGGAATTGATACTTATGTGCAGTGTGATAACATGGCGTCGTATACAATGAAAGAAGGAAAAGTTGGCATTATATTTGTGGGATGTGACCGTGTGGCGGCTAATGGTGATTTTGCCAATAAGATCGGAACCAGCGGTGTGGCAATTATTGCAAAACATTATGGAATTCCGTTTTATGTATGTGCTCCTTCTTCTACGATTGATATGACCCTGGAATCCGGAGATGAGATTCATATTGAGCAGAGAAAAGGCGAAGAGGTTACAGAGATGTGGTATGAAGAGCGTATGGCACCGGAAGGAGTAGGAGTAGTGAATCCTGCTTTTGATGTGACAGATCATAGTTTAGTTACAGGAATCATTACAGAAAAGGGAATTGCGTACGCACCGTTTAAAGAATCATTTGAAGCTATGGGGATTAAACCGGTTGAAAAATATGTAGATAAAAAATAAACAATAAAAGGGCGACAACAATCGCCCTTTTATTGTTAATAATATTGTACAGAATTTTTGGTAAGCCATTCTTTCCATTCCGGAGAAAACTCACAGTCTGTAATAATGGCGTCCATTTTTTCCAGAGGAATAACTGCAGAAAAAGAAGTCTTATCCAGTTTTGTATGATCTACCACGAGAAATTTCTGGTGAGCGTGCTGAAGTGCAATTTTATAAAGCATGGCGGAATCTTCGTTGATATCTGTAACGCCGAATTCTCTGCATACACTTCTGCAGGAAACAAATGCTTTGTCAAAAAAGTACTGTTGAAGAGAACGAACAGTACCGTTTCCGGTGAAACCTTTGGTTCTTGAAGAGAATTCGCCTCCGGTAAGAAATAGATGTACGGTGGAAGAACGTGAAAGAATATTGGCAATTTCCAGGGAGGTTGTAACAACGGTTAATTTCCGATTGACAATTTTTCGTGCGATGTACCAGGAAGTAGTAGATGAATCAAGAAAAATAATATCGCTAGGCTGAATCAGGGTATCACATTTTTGGGCAATGATTTCTTTTTCAGGGATACGCAATGTCTGTCTGGTTGTAACATCAAGATCATTCTGGACTCCTTCCAGTATGTATGCTCCTCCATGAGTACGTATAAGCTCCTGATTTTTTTCCATTGCGCGAAGGTCGCGTCGAATAGTTTCCTTGGTAACATTCAGACGTGCGGACAGATCGGAAATAGTGACACTTTTTTGCTCCTGAAGCAGTTTTTTGATGGCTTGTTTACGGGTGATTGCTAACACAGCAAAAAGACTCCTTTCATATATTTAAGCATCTTTGTTTTAATTTAAGATATCATGGTTTAAGTGAAAAATCAAATATAAGAACCGGATATTGAAGAAGTTCGAATATTAGAGATATTTTAATGAGTTTAGAGCTGACAAGCGAAATTTTTTCTATAAACTATATAAAGAGAATAACTTATACAAAATACATAATTGATACGGAATCAAAACAACAAAAACGGACAAATTAATTGACAAAACAAACAAAAGTGATTAAAATATAGTTAAAATAAATATATTAAATTAAAAATAATTAATAAAATTATTCAATAAGTACAAAAAGATTACAAGGAGGTAGAACATGAAAAAAATTATTAATGCGCCGGAGACTTATGTAGATGATATGCTTAAAGGGATTTATGCGGCTCATCCGGATCAGGTAAAATGTGCGGAAGATGATCTTAGAAGTTACTGCATTGCTCACAAAAAAGATGGAAAAGTCGCTATTATTACTGGTGGAGGCTCAGGACACCTTCCGCTGTTTCTTGGTTATGTAGGAGAGGGACTTATTGATGGTTGTGGCGTAGGCGGTGTATTTCAGTCTCCGTCACCAGAACAGATTTATAAGATTGCAAAAGAGGTTCATGCAGGAGCAGGAGTTCTTTTCCTTTATGGTAATTATACCGGAGATATTATGACCTTTGATATGGCATCAGATCTTTGCGATATGGATGATATTGAATGCAAAAGTATTGTTGGAGCTGATGATGTAAATTCACATGCGGACCCAGATACGCGCAGAGGTGTGGCTGGAATTTATTTTATGTTTAAGGCAGCTGGGGCAAAAGCGGATGAAGGTGGAACACTTGAAGAAGTAATGGCTGCAGCGCAACTGGCAAAAGACAATACACGTACAGTTGGATTTGCGCTTACTCCGTGTATTATTCCGGAAGTAGGGCATGCGAATTTTGAATTGAAGGAAAATGAAATGGCAATGGGAATGGGAATTCATGGGGAACCTGGTGTATGGAATGGTCCGTTAAAAACATCCCGTGAGATTGCCGAGGAATCTTTAAACACGCTTCTTGGTGATATGCCTTTGACAGAAGGAGATGAAGTTTCTGTTCTTATTAATGGACTTGGTGCGACTTCAGTTGAGGAATTATATATACTTAGCAATGATGTAAATGAAATTCTTACATCTAAAGGAATTCATATTTACAAAACTGTTGTAGGTGAATATGCAACATCTATGGAAATGGCAGGTGCATCTATTTCCATATGTAAAATGAATGATGAAATGAAACATTATATGGATTATCCGGTAAACACACCGTTTATCTGCCAGAAATAATTAGAGTCTTGAGGAGGTTTCATATGGACAGAATTGCATTTAATCAGCTGCCGGATCTGTTTACTTCTGTGGGCGAGCTTTTTACAGAGAAAAAAGAGGAATTATGTGATATGGATGCTCGCCTGGGGGATGGAGACCTGGGGCTTACCATGAGTAAGGGATATGGTTCTCTTCCGGAGTTAATACGCAATGAAATGGATGGAGCTGGCGGAGATATAGGGAAACTTCTTATGAAATCGGGAATGAAGATGGCAAATCTTGTTCCCTCTACCATGGGATTTCTTATGTCCAGTGGTGTTATGGAAGGTGGAAAAAATTTAAAGGGAAAGACAGAAATAGATGGGATGGGACTGGCAGCATATCTTGTTGGATTTGCAGCCGGAATACAAAAAAGGGGCAAGTGTCAGACAGGTCAGCGCACAATTTATGATTCTGTATTTCCAGCAGCTCAGGCAGCAAAAGAGTTGACAGAAAAGAATCCGGAGGCTTCTCTGAGTGAAGTTGTGGCAGTTGCACTTAATGCAGCAAAAGAAGGAACAGAATCAACCAAGAGTATGGTTCCTGTATTTGGAAAGGCAGCAGTTCATGCAGCGCAATGCGCTGGCATTGCTGATCAAGGTGCAGTTGCAGGTTATTATAAGATTTTGGGATTTTATAATTATATATGTGGGATGTAAACAAAAAGGCTGGGGCGATTATTCGTCCCAGCCTTCGTAAAACCGAATATTTACAGAAATATTCCGTACAATATCTCCCTCCTGAAGCTCCATATCCTCTTTATCAGAAACAGATGGAAGATTACAGTCATCCTCAGAAAGCTCCAGAGAGATCCAGTTATAAGCTGCTTCATTTGCGTTGTCAATGGCATCGTCCAGGGTGTCACCGTCAGCATAGCAGCATTCCAGATCCGGGAAAAATCCGTGATAGGTTCCGTTTTCCGTTTTGCGGAATACCGCAGGATAAATAAATTTCATAAATGCCTCCTACTGTTTGCTACATACTGTTATGAAAGATATTGTAACATATTCTTGCAGCGATGGAAAAGAAAAATTTGTTTCCGCATGGAAAAACCGGGATATATTTTATATAATCAGAGTCGGGAGGTAAAAGCTGTGATAAAGTTGATTGCCAGTGATTTAGACGGAACACTGCTTACAGACAGCAAAGAGCTGTCACAGACAACTGTGCAGATTCTTGATATGGCTGTAAAAAAGGGAATATATGTGATACCGGCTACAGGGAGATCTTTCAGGGCAATACCTGAACGGATCCGGAATTATCCGGGTATCCGGTATGTGATCACATCCAATGGAGGCGCCATTTATTCTGGCCTGGAGAATAAGAGGATTTATCAGTGTCTGCTGAACGGACAGACGGTTGAGGAAGCATTGGATATTCAGGTACCGGAAAATACCGCTATAGAGCTTTTTGTGGATGGAATCCCTTATTCGGAAGAAGCTTATGTGAGGTTTCCGGAAAAATATGGGGCCACAGAATATGGGGCAAAGTATGTAAGGAAAACAAGAATACCGGTAAAAGATATAAAAGCGTTTGCCATGGAACACAGAACGGAACTGGACAGTATGGCATTTATCTGTGGGGACAGGGCCGGCAAATGCACATTGGAAAAACAGTTAAGAGACTCGCTTTCTGATGCATATATAACCTCGTCTGTTCCTCATATGGTAGAAATTGGACATAAAAACGCAGGAAAGGGAAATACGCTTCTATATCTTATGAGACTTCTGGGGATATCCCCGGATGAAGCAATAGCCTTTGGAGATGCAGATAATGACTGCAGTATGCTGGAAGCGGTAAAATATGGAGTTGCTGTGGGGAATGCTACAGAAGCCTGCAAAAAAGCTGCAGCTTTTGTTACAGCATCCAATGAAGAGGACGGAGTAGCAAAAGCTGTCAGACAGTTTCTGCAGAAAGCATGAAGCGGAAATTTCCGCATTTTGTAGTATGAACCAGATAAAAACTTAAAAAAATCGCACGATGTCCTCTGTTTCTTTACGTTTGGGACGGTTGGGCTCTTCAGCCGGTATACCTACGGCAATTACAGAAACAATGGTTTCTTCTTTCGGAACAGAAAGGACTTCTCTTATTTTCTGTGCATCTCGTATTCCGATGATCAGTGTGCCATAGCCCAGTTCTTCTGCTTTGAGGACAAGGTTTGCGTTCTGAAGTCCAAGATCATAACAGCCCCAGCCGTTTCCAAGTTCGTTGTCAGCCGTTCCATCCTGTTTGAAGCCGGAGCGGTTGTGCACAAAAGTTGTGACAATAAGGGCTGCATTTTCGGATTTCAGGGCATTGCCGGAAGGAAGGCAGTCTGTACGGAACTGTTGGGTCATTTTTTCGGACAGAAGACAGTAGTAACGGCCTGTCTGAGAGTTTTTCCAGGATGGAGCTTCCTGGGCGGCCCGGATCATTTCCAGGATATCTTCTTTGGGAATGGTATGCCCTGCACTGTATTTACGGACACTTCTTCTTTTTTCAATTAATTTTTGAAATTCCATATAGGTTCCTCCTTTGGGTGTATAAATGAAGCATTTTATTGATACCAGATGTTATTATTATGACATTCTTTTGAGGTTTTGGCAAAGAGAATATGCCTTATAATTATAAAGTGTTACAGATACAGCTCATGCAGTATTAGTTGCTTTGCAGGATTGGGGCTAAAACTGAGGTGTATAAGACTGTTGAAAACGGAGTAAACAGTAACTGTATAAGAGAAAATTCTGTCTACAGTCTGTGCCTCATATTGAAAAAGATAAAGAAGAACCGTATATTGAATTAAAAAAGGGGGAAAAGAGTAGTGAAGAAAATAAAAAAGTTATTTTATATGCTTGCATTGCTGTTGCTGATAGGCGGAGCTTCTCTGGGACTGTCAGAAAAGACGGTAGAGGCGTCTTCTGGTGTTATCGCACTGCGTAATAACAGGGTATACAGAACCTATGATTTGGACGGGAACCGGAGAAAAGACAGCATTATGCTGAAAACCACAGGAAAAAGATATAATCTCAGTGCATCTTTTTATGTAAATGGAAAAAAAGTATATTCTTTACCAAAGAAGGACTGTTACTCTGCGAGATACCGAATGATAACTTTAAAAAATGGGAAACATTTTATTTACGCGTGGACAGAGGGGGCAAATCCGCTGGTATCTTCACACAGGCTGTTACAATATTCTAAAGGAAAAATGAAAACAGTCTGTATTCTGGGTAATTTCATACGGGATTATCAGAGTGGATGTTATTTAGAATGGTATGAGAATCCTGCTATTACGGTGTCAGGCAATTCTATTAAAGTAAAATTACATTCTATGAACTGGACTACAGGGGGAATTACTTTTGTTATTAATATGTCATACAAAAATGGAACCCTTGTAAGAAGCGGTTACAGCGGCAATCTGACCCGTTCGGAAAGCTGCAGGGTTTCCAAAGATTTTTATACATATAAATCGCCGGGAAGTAGATCAAAAGCATTTAAAGTAAGAAAAGGAGAAAACGTAGTTATAAAAAAATACTATGTAAAACAGGAGAAGCTGTATTTCCAGGTAAGAAGAGCAAATGGACAGACAGGATGGATCAAGGCATTTACCAGGAAACAGTCCGGGCCGGGGCGGAGTCCCATTTTTTCCAACAGATTTTACGCAAGCTGATTTCTGTAAGTTCCGGGTTATAAGTGTCCAATGCAGTATAAAGAAAAATAATCCACCCACAAATACTGCCACACCTTGAAAACAGGTAAAAAGCTGCTAAAATAAAATTGTTCGGTGCGAATGAAAAAGAAAAAGATTCCCACGTTGTCTGAGAACTGTAAAGAGTATCTGGCAGCGTGGGAATTTGTTTTTATTTTTTATGCCCGTATATTGCGGTGGTTATTGTGCAAAATTAGAAATTTGCTTATTTATAGTCCGCAGATTACAGAGATTTTCATGGAGATAAAAGATGAAGAAAATGAAAAAGCTATGTGCAGTGGGGCTGGCAGCCCTGTGTCTGGCAGGAAGTATGAGCTGCTTCACAATGGCAGAAGCATCAGAAAATGTGCAGGAGCAGGCTCAGGATCAGATGCTGTATTCGTCAAGAATGTGGGAAAGTAATGGTCATATTTATACTGTATATAATGTAGATGCAGAGGGATATACATCTCTGTCAGGAAATTATATGGATGCCATTGCCGTATATGAGGGAAAGGTTTACTGGAGAAAAAATAACGGGGAAGAGAATGAACCTGCTGAGATCATACGGATGGAGCCGGACGGTTCCGGACAGGAGGTTCTGGCAGAAAATGCGCATCCTTCCTCGCTTCTGTGCATTGATGAGGGATTTATCTACTATACTGCTTCAGATGAAAAGGGAGAGCAAAAAAGCCGCAGGATCAATCTGGACACAGGGGAAAATCAGGAGGCTCCGCCATACAGATTCAGAGCGGGAAATGAAAACTTCTGGTTTTCCACATCTCTGGAAGACGGGATATGGTATTGCTCGGAGCCCGGATATAAAAATATCAGGTCAATGTCAGGGGTAAACGGGCTTCGGCTGGGGGCTTTGGATCATAAGCTTTATTATATGGTACAGGGGGAGGATTCTTTATATACAACCTGTTCCTTTGATGTTGAGACCGGTGAGACAGAGATACTGCTGAGAAATCAGCAGGCAAAAAGCATTGTCAGCGGAACCGGACTTTATTACAAACAGGAAAGCAATGGGTATACAACGCTGTATCGAAAAGATTTACGTACAGGTGAGGAAACCAGCTATGACCTGGGAGAATTTCACCTGTATATGGGCGGCGGCTTCTATGAGCTGGGGGATAAAATCTGTCTTATGCGGTTTCGGCCGGAACTAATGCCGGACAATACGGAGCTGTGGGAGCTGGATACACAGACCGGAGAAAAAAGACTGATCGGACAATGGCATAATTCAAATGCAGTTAATGCGGCAAAGGAGCCGTAATCCTGAAAAATAAATCTTGACAAAAAGAGAACAGAATATTATAATGAACAATGTTCATATTGAAAACAGTTTTAAATGTATGATCAGGGAAACAGGAGACGTATATAATGAATACAGTTGTTACTTCCAGGACAGCAATTCTTGAAGCCAGCAGACAGCTGATCCGGGAAAAGGGATGGTCTGCATTGAATATCAGAAGCGTTGCCGGAGCATGTGGCGTTTCAGTAGGTTCTATTTATAATTATTTTAATTCAAAAGCAGATTTGATGGCAGCTGCGGTAGAAAGTATCTGGTGTGACATTTTTCATTTTTCAGATGGGAATGCCTTTGACAGCTTTACCGAATGTATTCAGTGGGTATTTGACAGTCTGGAAAAAGGAGAACAGAAATATCCTGGATTTTTTGCTCTGCACTCCGTAGGCTTTGAGGCAGGAGAAAAGACAGGAGGGCAGCAGTTAATGGCGCAGTCCTGGGAACATATGCGCAGGGGCTTTTGTATGGTGATGTCTCAGGACAAAAAGATCCGTAAGGATGCCTTTGATGAAAGCTTTACCAGGGAAATGCTGGCAGAGCTTGTATTTTCTCTGATTCTTGCCAACATGCTGCAGAAAAAATATGACAGCAGTTCTATTCTGGAAATGGTCAGAAGACTGATTTACTGATAACTGTGTGCAGAACAGATTGCAGAAGCAGACTTTTCTGCACCTTATTTGGGAACAAAAATGAACAATGTTCAGAAAGGAGGCAGATAAATGCTCAAAGTAAAAAAGAACAGCTTACTTATGATCGCGTGTCTGGTATGGGGAATTGCAGGGATCAACATTCTGCGTATAGGACTGCTGGCATATCCTGCATACGTTACAGTGGGAAACATCATTCTTTCTGTTGCGGTGTTTTCTGTTTTTCAGTATTTTATTTTTGGAAAGCTGGTAAAAAGGCATACACAGAGAATACGGACATACGAGGAAGAAAAGCAGTTTTTCCTGAAATTCTTTGATGTGAAATCTTTTGTGATCATGGCGGTTATGATGACAGGAGGAATCTATATCAGAGAGTCCGGCCTTGGACCGGAGATATTCATTGCAGTATTTTATTCCGGACTTGGCGCATCACTTTTACTGGCAGGGATTCTTTTTGGCAGAAATTATTTCAGAGAGATCAGCTTACAGAAAAAAACAGCGCAGAGATGCTGTTAAATCATAGAAAAGGAGACAAATATTATGCAGGCTTTTGGCGAAACTTTATTTGACGTGGTTTATCTTGTTCTGGTTATTACCGTAGGAATCAAAATGATCAGACAAAGCAAAGGGGACAGGCAGTATCGTCTGTTTGGAATTATGGCAGTCACTCTGGGGTGCGGAGATGCTTTTCATCTGGTTCCCCGGGCATACGCATTATGTACAACAGGGCTGGAAAATTATACAGCGGCTCTTGGCATCGGTAAATTTATTACCTCGATTACAATGACAGTGTTTTATATTCTGCTCTATTATGTATGGAGAACCCGCTATAAGATTGAAGGAAAAAAAGAAATTACAATAGCTGTATATCTGATGGCAGCTCTTCGTATTATTCTCTGCCTGTTTCCGCAGAATGCCTGGACAAGCGCTGATGCGCCTCTGTCCTGGGGAATCTACAGAAACATTCCGTTTGCCATTCTGGGACTGATCGTGATCGTTTTGTTTTACAGAAGTGCGAAAGAGCACAAGGACAGAGATTTCCGCTGGATGTGGCTTACCATTGTGCTGAGCTTTGGATTTTATATTCCTGTCGTTCTGTGGGCAGATACCGTACCGGCAGTTGGAATGCTGATGATTCCTAAAACCTGCGCTTATGTATGGACAGTAATGATCGGATATCAGGCCATGAGAAAAACAGCCAGATAAGATGATATGCAGTACTGAGAAGCCGGCCAGCCGGGGGATGACTGCCAATATAAGAGTAAACAGCGTCAGACCGCAGAGGCTGTCAGAAAAAACACCGTATACCAGGTAAAAATATGCCCGGTATACGGTGTTTTTGCAGGGATTAAATATTTTTATAACCGGGCGATTGCAGTGCTTATCATTTCTCTGCACTTTTCAATCTGCGGCATGTCTTCAGGAATGATGGACGCCAGCGGTTTGCGTACGCCTCCGATATTCAGCCCGTTCATTTTAAGGATTTCCTTCATGACTGCATACAGGTTGCCGTGACAGGAGCACATTGCATAGATGATGCGGTCAATTTTATACTGGATCTCTTTGGCCCGTGCAATATTGCCGGCTTTTAAAGCCGCGTCTGCTGCAAGGAACAGCTCAGGCATAACGGCATAGGTACCGCCGATCCCGCCGTCTGCGCCGATGAGACGTCCGGAAATGAACTGTTCATCCGGACCGTTGAATACAACAGAGTCGTCTCCTTTTACATCCTTGAACATCTGGATATCCTGTACCGGCATAGAAGAATTTTTTACACCGATCACATTTGGATTTTTCAGCATTTCTTTATAAAGTGGGATGCTCAGCGCCACACCTGCAAGCTGCGGGATATTGTAAATAATAAAGTCTGTATTTGGAGCTGCGCTGCTGATATCATTCCAGTACTGCGCGATCGCATGATCCGGAAGATGGAAATAAATAGGCGGGATAGAAGCGATGGCATCAACTCCAAGGCTTTCTGCGTGAGCTGCAAGCTCCTGGCTGTCTGCCGTATTGTTGCAGGCTACATGGGCGATTACGGTAATTTTGCCTTTTGCAATCTTCATCACATTTTCCAGAATGAGCTTGCGTTCCTCTTTGCTCTGATAGATACACTCTCCGGAGGAACCGCATACATAAACGCCTTTTACATTTTTGTCGATCAGGTGTTGGGTAAGAGCCTGTGTTCTTTCTGCGCTGACACTTCCGTCATCCTCGTAGCAGGCATAAAATGCCGGAATAATTCCTCTGTATTTTTCTAAGTCTCTCATATTGTCCTTACTTTTCACTGGTTACTTTAAACTGTATTGCAGAGAGAACCGCAATAATAATGGCAAGAACAACGCCCATTGCGTTTCCGTATCCGTAGCGGTACAGCTTAAATGCAGTGTGATAAATGTAATACATGATCGTGTCTGTGCTGTGGTTTGGTCCGCCGCTGGTAAGAAGCTGGATCAGGGCAAAGCACTGGAAGCTGTTAATGGTAGTGATAACCAGTATGTAAAGAGTAGTGGGTTTGATCTGAGCCCATTTGATCTTCCAGAATACCTGAAGATGATTTGCGCCGTCTACCTGTGCCGCTTCTACAAGAGACTGATCCACATTATTCAGAGCAGATACATAAAGTACGATAGGCTGTCCTACAGAAGTGGTGATCAAAATAAGAATGATACAGCCAAGAGCATATTTTTCATCACCCAGCCAGTTGATATTTTTTTCAAGAAGACCGGTGGATTTGCCGAGATAATTGAAAATACCGTAATAATTATTGAACATCCATTTCCACACAACAGTAACAGCTACAGAACCGGTAACAACCGGAAGATAGAATACGCAGCGGAACAGGGAGCACAGCGGGCCTGTCATATTGTTCAGCACTGAGCCTACCCACAGGGAAAAGATACAGGTTACAGGTACGGATACAATCACAATAATAAATGTATTTTTTAATGCGCCCAGGAAAACAGGATCCGTAAACAGTTCCTTGTAATTGGCAAGGCCTACAAAGATATCCTCACGGTTCATGGTAGAATCAAAGAAGCTGGTTATAATACACTGGAACATCGGATAGATGACAAATCCCAGAAAAAATACAAGACTTGGAAGCATAAACGCATATCCTGCGATGGTTTCTCTACGGGTAAGCGCTTTACTGCTTACTCCGTTTTTTTTCTTACTTGCTGCCAAGAGAAATCCCCCTTTCTATTACTCCTACAGAGACAAAACGCCCCTCCCGCGCAAACGCAGGAAGGGCGCCCGAGTTCTCATTTTGCAAATATGCAGTTGCAGTTTCGGTTATATTACTGAGCTACTGCTGCATTTGCGGTTGTAGTAAATTCTTCAACTGCTGTCTTAACATCTGTGCCGGAACCAATCTGCTGAAGCATGTTCCACCATGCGGTACGGGCCTCTGCCCATCCGCCTACTACCTGGTAATAATCGCCCATGTAATCAACGAAAGTAGAATATTCAGTCATCAGTTCATCGTCTTCGTAAATGTTTCCGATATCTTTTACCGGCCAGTAGCTGGAAGCTTTAACACTTTCTACTACCTGTTTTTCATCGTTTGCCATAAAGTCGATAAAGGTTTTGGAAGCTTCGATCTTGGCCTCATCGCCGTTATCAAAGATACCGAATCCCCAGATACCGCCGCAGAGCTGAGGCTCGCCGCTTTCTGTAGGGAATGCCATTGGAAGAACATCAAATGCGATGTTTTCAAGATTGTTCTTTTCCTGAGCTACGTTCCAGCAGAATGCCATTGCAGGTGTTCCGTTGCAGAAAAGGTTGATCTCATCTGCGCCCTGGAGAGAAGCGTCGAAGTTGATTCCGTCCATACCGGAAAGAAGCTCAAGAGCTTTAATGTTTTCTTCGCTGTTTGCTGTGTATTCGGTGTGCTCCGGATTGGTAAAGGTACCGCCGTAAAGGTTGTTTACCAGTGCGCGGGTTCCCTGGTCGCCGCCCTGACCTGCACAGTAAACTGCGCCTACGTTTTCCTGGCCGGAGTCATAAACTGCCTGAACTGCTTTTTTGAAGTCCTCTGTAGTCCAGGTGCGGGTTTCTTCGTCAATATACTGCATAGCGTCTGCAGCTTCAAAAACGTCTTTATTGATTGCCATGGTATGAGCAGTCATACAGAGAGGATACTCATAATATATGCCGTCATTGCTTTTGCATGCAGCCTCAACAGACGGATAAATAGCTTCTTTGGCTTCATCAGTCCAGAGATCAGCAAGGTCTACCATTAATCCTTTTGCACCCCAGTTTGCAACCAGACGTTCCGGTCCTTCCAGAACAATATCCGGTGCCTGTCCGCCTTCAATTGCAGTGTTGATCTGGTCATCTCCGTTTGTGTAGTCCAGATACTCTACTGTCACGTTGATCTCAGGATGCGCCTCATTAAAGCTGGCGATCAGACTGTCTACTGTTGCGGCATCGCCCCAGCTTCCGATTGGGTAGGTCCATAAGGTAATGTCAGTCGCTTTGTCAGCTTTTTCATCCTTAGCAGCAAATGCAGTTACAGGGAATGCCAATGTGCATGCCAATGAAAGCGCCAAGATTTTTCGATACGTCATATTGTACCCTCCTTCTTATTTGGATGACTACCTGTCTTGGTAATCATTAATAAATTGATAATAAAAATATAAGTCGCTTTCGTCATTTTGTTAATAGATATTGCAAAAACTATTATAAAAATTTTCATTTTCCGTAAAAAATGAAAAATTTTCATTTACAGCGTAGTATCACAGGACAAAATTTCAGGGATGATCTCTGCAAGAGCTTCTGCAAGCTGTCTGTGCCCTTCCTCTGTAAGGTGCATGAAATCCACATTATTTGGTTCGGCAGTAACCACCTGGTTTGCATCCAGATATGCACAGCCCGTCAGATCTGCGATCTTTTTGTATTCTTCCGCAAGCTTCTGAGATTTTTCTGCACAGCCTTTTCCCATGGTTCCTCCTACCTCGGAAGTTTCATAGCGTTTGTCAATATTCTGAGGCGTTACAATGAGGATAGAAGGCCTGCCGTTTTTCCAGCAGTCAGTTGTGGAAACTGCTTTGGAGATCAGACGCTTCAGGCCAAGCGCAATACATTCGGCAGAAGCGCCGAAACGTTCCTTGGTATCATTTGTACCAAGCATAATGATCAGCAGATCTACAGGCTCATGGCTCATAAGGCATGGATAAACATAGTCCAGACCGCTGAGCGCCTCGTGGATCGGATCGTCAAAGGTGGTAGTACGGCCGCTTAAACCTTCTTCCAGGATCAGCCACTGGTCTCCCAGCTTTTTTTGCAGAAGACAGGTCCAGCGCTGGCTTTCATCAAATCGTCCTCCGGTTTTGGCACAATAGCCGTGAGTGTTGGAATCACCAAAACAAACTACATGTTTTTTCATAGTCATACCCTCCAATAATATTGTTTTATCAATATTATAATTAATTTTATGATTTCTGAAAATACTTTTCTTTATCAGTTGCGGAGGAAAATAATTTATATTATACTTTTTGTTAGGAAAATAAGGTTTTGGAGATTTATTATAAAGAAATCAGGAGGCAGACTCATGACGGATTCTATTTTAGACGCAATGACAGAACAGTATAATTCTATGACCCGTTCCGGAAAGAAGCTGGCAAATTATATTTTGTCTAATACTGCAGAAACTCAATATTTATCTATTACATCGCTGGCTGAAAATTCCGGTGTATCGGAAGCGACTATTACCCGGTTTTGCCGTATGCTGGGATTAAATGGATATCATGAGCTGAAACTGGCTCTTGCAAAATCAGAACGGGCGAATACGGCCGCTGATTCTGAAGATGCGCTTCTGGCTGTCAGCGACAGTGGGTCTCTGGAAAAGATGTGCCGTAACCTGAGAGACTCTTATCTTTCGTCTATTAATGAGACGATTTTTCAACTGGATACTCTTTCTCTGAAACTGGCAGTGGATCTGCTTGTGCAGGCAAGACATGTGTATTGTTTTGGACAGGGGGGAAGTATGGTAACTGCAAAGGAAGCCTGGGCGCTGTTTGCAACAGTAACTCCAAAGTTTATTCATATTGAGGATTCCCATATGCAGACCATTGCGACTGCGCTTCTCACTCCCGGAGATGTGATTTTGTTTTTCTCTTATTCCGGTTCTACCAGAGATATGCAGGAAGTACTGGATCTGGCAAAAGAACGCCATATTCCCATTGTTCTTATTACGCATTTTCGTAAATCACTGGCTGCCAGTTATGCAAACGTTTCTCTTATCTGCGGCTATAATGAAAATCCTCTGCAGTCCGGCTCCATAGCGACAAAAATCGGTCAGATGTTTTTGATCGACTGCTTATTTAATGCATACTGCAGCCAGAATACAGATGAAAATTCAGCAGCAAGAGATGCAACTTCCCAGGCTATTTCACGCAAGCTGTTATAGGCTACTGATTCCGGGCAGGAGGCTGGCGGAACTGCTTTTTATAGGCCCGGGAAAAAGTGGTGTAATCCCTGAAGCCGCTCTGAAGAGCGGCTTTCATAACAGGTGTTCCCCGGGCGATGAGGGAACGGGCAAGGAGAAGCCGTTTGCTTGTAACATAGCTGTGGATGGTGCAGCCGGTTTCTTCTTTGAATTTCCGCATCATATGATATTTGCTGAAAAAGAACCGGGCTGCCAGAGCGTCAATGGAAAGATCCTGCTCAAGATTCTGGTTGATATATGCCACAAGCTGTTCCACATGGGAATCAGAGGAATAGGATCTCTGATCAGTAATGTACTGTTTTTGCAGAAAAATGCGGTTTACATGAACCATGAACTCAGTGAAAAGAGCCTGTTTCAGAAGCTGATCTCCGAATTGAGTGCCGGAGATCGCAGTTTCCAGTTCATAGAGAATGGATTTTATCTGCTCCATAAGCCGGGTGTCCAGACGGATCAGGCTGAAGCTGCGGTCATTTGCTTTCTGGAAGCAGGTATTCAGTTCGGATGTCTGAAGATCGTTTCTGATCCACAGAATAAACCGTTCATAAGGAAGAGAAAAGTCAATTTCAGGCATATGAATAGCCCCCCGGCTTACAAGGATAATATCCCAGGGCTTCAGATGATAGGCTTTTCCTTCTATATGATAGGTGACTTTTCCGGAGAGAAAAACAATGATTTTATGAAAATCATGATAATGGTAAAAATATTCTTTTTCAGTTTGGTCTTTAATATGAAACAACCGGAAATCCTCTTTTAAATATCCTGTTTTTTCTTTCTGGACAGGTATGGAATAATTGTTTTCCTGCTCTGAGTCCCGGGAAACGGGAAGGGTATCCGGATGGTATGAAGAGGTTTTCATATATTTCAGCTCCTGGTGTTATTTACAGTCAGTTTATCGCAGATGAAGAATGACTGCAAGAGAAAAAACCAGATGAGGATCAGACTGAGTTACTGTGAAGGTAGTAAGCATCAATCACACTGACAGGGGCAGGGGGCAGGAATATAAAAGCAGTTTTTGCAATGCAACAGGCATTTTATCCTATATACATAGAAAAAAATATCAGATATAATAATAACAGAATAAAGGTGAACATAAGATTCAATGGAGGGTTTTAAGATGGCAGGCTGCATTACAATGGTGAAATATCAGGGACTTGGCAATGATTATCTGGTTCTGGATCCTAATAAAAATCGTGTACAGCTTCAGGGGAAAAAGATTGCCCTGATGTGTCAGAGAGGATTTGGTCTGGGGGCAGACGGTGTTTTGTACGGACCTGTAGAAATCAATGGCAAAACAGGCGTGCATATTTTTAATGCAGACGGAAGCGAGGCTGCGATCAGTGGAAACGGCGTAAGGATTTTTGCAAAATATCTTATGGATCAGGGATATGTAAAAGAAAAGAAGTTTTCCATTGAAACTTTGGCCGGTCCCATCGAGGTAGAATGTCTGAACAGCCGCGCGACAGAATTTCGTGTAAACATGGGGAAGGCCTCCTTTTTGTCAAAGGAAATTCCTGTAACAGGAGAGGTTCGTGAAGTTATCAATGAGGATTTCTCTTTCCATGGAAAGGATTATAAAGCAACCTGTCTGACAGTAGGAAATCCTCACTGCATTATCTTTATGGATAAGGTCAGCAAGGATTTGGTTAAGGAGCTGGGACCCTATGTGGAAAATGCAGATGAGTTTCCGGAAAGAATGAATCTTCAGATCTGCCGTAAAATTGACACAGGAAATCTGGATATTGAGATATGGGAAAGAGGTTCCGGCTATACAAAAGCATCCGGTACCGGAAGCTGCGCAGCAGCAGTGACCGCTTACCGTCTGGGAATGGTGGAGAGCCGTGTGAATGTAAACCAGCCAGGCGGAATGATCCAGATCGACATTACAGATAACGGTGATATTTATATGACCGGAAGTGTCGGATATATTGCGGATATGAGAGTTGCGGAGAGCTTTTTCTCCTGATGGCGTCTGATGCGGTAATTAAAACTGAATTATTATAGAAACTTTACTTCTCCCGGTTTTTGTGCGGTCAGATATAAACAGCTGTCGCAGGAACCGGGAGTTTATGCTATACTGTTTTTGTAATCAATAAGGCAAAAGATATGTGCATTATGGGAGTGGAGAAACAATGTATCAATATGAAAAAAAGAACCGAAAATCATTAGGCGCTCAGACAGAGGATGAGCTGATGAAATATATTCTTCAGAAACCTGTAAAACCGGGGCAGAAGATTCCCAATGAATTTGAGCTGGCAGAGAAATTTGGTGTAGGACGGAGTACTATCCGGGAAGCTGTAAAAGGACTTGTTTCCAGAGGGATTCTGGAGGTGCGCAGAGGGTCGGGAACATATGTGATCAATACAAACTCTCTGGAAGAAGATCCTCTGGGATTTGGAAAAATAGAAGATAAATATGAGCTGGCTCTGCAGTTGTTTGAAGTAAGGCTGATGATTGAGCCGGAGATTGCCGCTATCGCCTGTAAAAATGCCTCGGATGAGGATTTGGTTCATCTGAAAAAGCTGTGTGACGAAACTGAGGAACTGTATCTGGGCGGCCACAACCATATCAAAAAGGATATTGAATTTCATACCTTTATTGCAAAATGCAGCAAAAATCAGGTAGTTGAGATTCTTCTTCCGGTGATTCACACCGCAGTACTTACCTTTGCAAATGTAACTCACAGACTTTTGAGAGATGAAACCATCCGTACCCACAGAGCCATTAACAATGCAATTCTCGCACGGGATTCCGTGGGAGCAAAATGCGCCATGATCACCCATCTGACTTATAACCGGCAGACGATCATGAAGATTCTTCAGGAGCGTTCCGAAAAAAATACGGAAAACATCTGATGTTTTAGAACGCAAAAAGACAACTTAAAAAATCCTATGGGAAGAATATACTAAATCAAAGCGATTATTCTTGGAAATAATCGCTTTTTTTGTGCAAAAAACAGAAAAGAATTTAAAGACATCATATATATTGACGGAGAAAATGGGGAATGCTATAATGAGGGCAAATAACATAAGACGTCAGATGTTAATCTGCTGAATGAGAAAACTGTTTTATATTAACAAAGGAGGATTTTATTTATGTCTATGGAAGGTAGTGCATTGAACCCTACACGACTGGTTGCAGCGGCGCTGATTGGACTGGTAATCTTACTTGTACTCATCATTAAATTTAAAATCCAGGCAATGGTAGCCATTCTCATTGGGGCAATTTCAATAGGCCTGATTGCCGGAATGCCCTTTGAGAATATTGTTACAGCCGTGAATGACGGTATCGGAAACACATTAAAAGGAATTGCGCTGCTGGTAGGTCTTGGCTCCATGTTCGGCGCAATACTGGAAGTTTCGGGCGGAGCCCAGACGCTGGCAGTTACAATGGTCAGACGCTTTGGCGATAAGAAAGCCGCCTGGGCTCTTGGAATCACTGGTCTGGTTATTGCAATGCCGGTATTTTTTGACGCAGGTCTTATTATCCTGATCCCACTGGCATTTTCCCTGGCAAAGAGAACCAGACGCTCTTCTCTGTTTTATGCAATTCCGCTTCTTGCCGGACTTGCAGTTGGTCATGCCTTTATTCCACCTACACCGGGGCCGGTCCTGGTGGCAACCATGCTGAACGTAGACCTCGGATGGGTTATTATGGTGGGTATTTTCTGTGGCGTTTTTGCAATGATCGCAGCAGGTCCGGTATGGGGAGCCATTTGCGGAAAGAAATATATGATCCCTGTTCCGGAACATGTGGCAGAGCAGCAGGATATTGATGAATCAAAGCTGCCGAATTTCTGGACTATTGTCGGAATCATTCTGATTCCTCTTGTACTGATTATTATGGACTCTGTCTGTGGAGTTGTTCCGGCGCTCAGCGCGCTGGCACCGGTGTTCTCTTTTCTGGGAGAGCCGTTTGTAGCCCTTCTGATCGCAACAGTGGCAGCAATGTTTATTCTTGGAATCAGACACGGCTATACAACTGAAGAGCTGGAAAAGGTTATGACAAAATCTCTGGAGCCTACAGGTCTTATCCTTCTGGTAACTGCCTGCGGCGGTGTGCTCCGCTATATGCTGCAGTATTCCGGACTTGGCGAAGTAATCGGAGACGCAGTTTCTTCTGCAAACCTTCCGATCGTAGTAGTAGCCTTTGTGGTAGCGGCTCTTGTAAGGATCAGCGTTGGTTCTTCTACAGTTGCCATGACAATGGCAGCAGGAATCGTAGCAGCCCTTCCGGGAATTGCAGAGCTCTCTCCGCTGTATCTTGCATGTACTACAGCGGCAGTAGCAGGCGGTGCAACTGTCTGCTCCCACTTTAATGATTCCGGTTTCTGGCTGGTAAAATCGCTGGTGGGAATGGATGAAAAGACAACCCTGAAAACATGGACTATTATGGAAACCCTGGTAGGTGTGACCGGATTTATCGTAGCGTTGATTATTTCTATGTTTGCATAACAAAGTGACGGAAACTGTTTGAACACAGATTTTCTGTCAGGGAAAAAGAAAGGAAGATTGTGATGAAATTAGTAAGTCAGGAAATGAGAAAAATAGCTCCTGAGCTGGATCCTCTTCGTATTGGAACAGGCTGGAAGCCGGAAGATCTTTCCAAGCCCCAGGTGATTATTGAAAGTACTTTTGGAGACAGCCATCCGGGAAGCGGACATCTGAATATTCTGGTGGAGGAAGTCCGTAAAGGAATTGAAAAGGCCGGAGGTCATGGCGCACGTTATTTCTGTACTGATATCTGCGACGGAGAAAGCCAGGGAACAGACGGAATCAATTATAGTCTGGCAAGTCGGGAAATGATCGCCAATATGATTGAAATTCATGCGAATGCAACTCCTTTCGATGCAGGCGTTTATCTGGCAAGCTGTGACAAGGGGATGCCGGGAAATCTGATGGGTCTGGCAAGAGCAGATGTACCGTCGGTAGTGGTTCCGGGCGGAACCATGAATGCCGGACCGGAGATGCTTACTCTGGAGCAGCTTGGCATGTACAGCGCAAAATATGAACGGGGAGAAATTGATGAGGAAAAGCTGGAGTGGGCCAAGTGCAACGCCTGTCCAAACTGCGGCGCATGTTCTTTTATCGGAACTGCGTCCACCATGCAGATTATGGCAGAGGCTCTGGGACTTGCTCTTCCGGGAAGTGCTCTGATGCCTGCAACAAGTCCTGATCTTCTGGAATATGCAAGGCAGGCAGGAGAGCAGGCAGTAAAGCTTGCAACTATGCCGGGGATGCGTCCAAGCGAGATCGTCACAGAAAAAAGTTTTGAAAATGCCATTCTGGTTCATGCGGCTGTATCCGGAAGCACCAACTGCCTTCTTCATATTCCGGCCATTGCTCATGAGTTTGGCATTGAGATCACAGGAGATACCTTTGATCGGCTGCACAGAAATGCCCGTTATCTTCTGGATGTACGTCCGGCCGGTCGGTGGCCGGCAGAGTGCTTCTACTATGCAGGAGGTGTTCCTGCAATTATGGAAGAAATTAAGGAGCATCTGCATCTGGACGTTATGACTGTTACAGGCAAAACCCTTGGTGAAAACCTGGAGGAACTCCGAAGAAACGGTTTCTATGAAAAATGTGAGAAATGGCTTCAGGAATTTAACAGACGCTACAATGTAAATCTTACCAGAGAGGATATTATCCGTTCTTATGACAATGCCATCGGAACGGACGGAAGCATTGCCGTTCTCAGAGGAAATCTGGCTCCGGAGGGAGCAGTGATCAAGCACACTGCATGTCCAAAGGAAATGTTCCGGGCAGTTCTGAACGCAAGACCCTTTGACAGTGAGGAAGAGTGTTTGGATGCAGTGCTTCATCACAGGGTACAGAAAGGCGATGCAGTATTTATCCGCTACGAGGGTCCGAAAGGAAGCGGAATGCCGGAGATGTTTTATACCTCTGAGGCAATCAGCAGCGATAAAGAACTTGGAAGAAGCATTGCCCTGATCACAGACGGACGCTTTTCCGGGGCATCCACAGGACCGGTTATTGGACACTGCAGCCCTGAGGCTGTTGAAGGCGGTCCCATTGCTCTGGTAGAGGAAGGAGATCTGATCGAGATTGATGTTCCGGCCCGTAAGCTGAACATTATCGGAGTCAAAGGTCAGCGCAGATCTATGGAAGAAATTGATGAGATTCTGGAAGAACGCCGCAAAAACTGGCAGCCCCGTGAGCCGAAATACAAAAAAGGCGTGCTTCGTTTATTCAGTCAGCATGCGGTAAGCCCCATGAAGGGCGCTTATCTGGAATAGATTTTTACAGGAGGCAATTATGGAAGTAAAAAATTCTGGTCAAAATACGCACATATTCATTACCATAGGAGAGATCATGCTTCGCCTGACCCCTCCCAACCATGAAAAAATCCGAATGGCCTCCAGTTTTGAGGCAAGCTACGGCGGAAGTGAAGCAAACATTGCGCTGGCGCTTGCGAATCTTGGCATAGACAGCACTTTTTTTACAGTTGTTCCCGGTAACAGCCTGGGGAAAAGTGCTGTCCGGATGCTGAGAAGCAATGATGTGCACTGTGCTCCGGTGATCTTCAGTACACCTGAGGAGACGCCCACTCACCGTATGGGCTGCTATTACCTGGAAACCGGGTACGGGATCCGGGCAAGCAAGGTTACCTACGACAGAAAGCACAGTGCCATTACAGAATATGATTTCAGTCATTATGATTTTGAAAGACTTCTGGAAGGGTATACATGGCTGCATTTAAGCGGGATTACTCCGGCTCTTGGCAAAAGCTGCCGGGAAATGATCCTTACCTGTCTGAAAATTGCACGTAAAAAAGGACTGACAGTGAGCTTTGACGGGAATTTCAGAAGTACTCTGTGGACATGGGAAGAGGCAAGAGATTTTTGTACTCAGTGTCTGCCTTATGTGGATGTTCTTCTGGGAATTGAACCCTACCATCTCTGGAAAGATGAGACAGATCACAGTCAGGGGGATGTGAAGGACGGTCTGCCCATGCAGCCGGATTTTCAGCAGCATGAAAAGATTTTTGAGGAATTTGTCCGCAGATATCCCAATCTGAAATGTATTGCCCGTCATGTGCGCTATGCCCATACGGGAAGTGAAAACAGCTTAAAGGCTTATATGTGGTATCAGGGACATACTTATGAAAGCAGGCTGTTTACGTTTCAGATCCTGGACCGTGTAGGCGGGGGCGATGCTTTTGCCAGTGGACTGATCTATGCCATGATGAAAGATTATGAGCCAACGGATATGGTAAACTTTGCGGTTGCCAGCAGCGCCATCAAACATACCATTCACGGAGATGGAAATATTACCGATGATGCAGATACTATCCGAAGTCTGATGGATATGAGCTTTGATATAAAAAGATAACAGAAAGGAATGGATAATAATGAAAACACTTGAAGAGCAGTTTTATGATTATGCAGTAGTTCCCGTAGTAGTTCTGGATGATGCAGAGGATGCGGCTCCTCTGGCAGAAGCTCTGGTAAAAGGCGGTCTTCCCTGTGCAGAGGTGACCTTCCGCACAGAGGCGGCAGAAGAGTCTATTCGTATTATGAGCGAAAAATATCCGGAAATGCTGGTTGGCGCAGGAACTGTTCTGACCACAGAGCAGGTGGACCGGGCAGTGGCAGCAGGCGCAAAATTTATTGTAAGCCCAGGCTTTGATCCGGAGATTGTAGATTACTGTATGGAAAAAAATATTCCTGTTTTTCCCGGATGCGTTTCTCCTTCCGAGGTGGCGCAGGCAGTAAAACGTGGGCTGAAGGTGGTAAAATTCTTCCCGGCAGAGCAGGCCGGAGGACTTGCTATGCTGAAAGCTATGGCAGCGCCCTATACCATGCTGAAGTTCATGCCTACCGGCGGGATAAATACAAAGAATCTGAAGGAGTATCTTGGTTTTTCCAAAATTCTCTGCTGTGGCGGAAGCTGGATGGTAAAAGGCGATATGATTAAAAATAAAGAATTTGACAAGATTACAGAAATGACAAAAGAAGCAGTAGAGCTTGCGGCAGCTGCCCGCAGATCATAATGGAGGGAAATAAAATGAATCTTAATTTAAGACCAAAGGAAGAATGTGCATTTGATGCGGTATCTCTGGGAGAGGTTATGCTGAGACTGGATCCGGGTGAAGGAAGAATCCGTACAGCAAGAAGCTTTCGTGCATGGGAAGGCGGAGGAGAGTACAATGTTGCCCGTGGCCTGCGCCGCTGCTTCGGACTGAAAACTGCTGTGATCACAGCGTTTGCAGACAATGAAGTGGGGATGCTCATGGAAGATTTTATTCTGCAGGGCGGTGTGGATACTTCTCTTATTAAATGGATGGAAACAGACGGGATCGGAAGAACCTGCCGCAACGGTCTGAACTTTACAGAAAGAGGCTTTGGTATCCGTGGAGCCATCGGCTGCTCTGACCGTGCCAACACAGCTATTTCCAAGGCAACACCTGAGGATTTTGATTTTGAGTATATTTTCGGTGAGCTGGGCGTACGCTGGCTGCATACAGGTGGTATTTACGCAGCACTGTCTGAACAGTCCTGTGAAACTGTTCTGGCAGCTATCAAAACTGCAAAAAAATACGGCACCATTGTTTCTTATGATCTGAATTACCGTCCTTCTATGTGGAGCGCCATCGGCGGTCTGGAAAAAGCCAGGGAGGTCAACCGTGAAATTGCAAAATATGTGGACGTAATGATCGGTAACGAGGAGGACTTTACCGCATGTCTCGGACTTGAGGTAGAGGGCAATGACGCGGAGCTGAAAGAACTGAATCTGGACGGTTACCGTAAGATGATCAATCATGCGGCAGAAATTTATCCAAACTTCAAGGCAGTGGCAACTACACTTCGTGAGGTAAAAACAGCTACCGTCAACGACTGGAGCGCCATCTGCTGGGCAAACGGACAGATTTATCAGTCCAGAGAATATAAGGGACTGGAGATCATGGACCGTGTAGGCGGCGGTGATTCCTTTGCTTCCGGACTGATCTACGGTCTTATGACTACAGGAAATGCAGAAACTGCGGTGAATTACGGTGCTGCTCACGGAGCCCTGGCAATGACAACACCGGGCGATACCACTATGGTAAATAAAAAAGAAGTGGAAGCAGTTATGGGCGGCGCAGGAGCCAGGGTAAAACGATAAGACAAAACAATAAAAAACAAGTGCTGCAGAGCGCCGGTTTCTTCAGAGCAGAAACCGGCGTTTTTCGTTGAAGATTTTCAGGGTCCATGTTAAAATATACATAATTATCATCCGGTATATGGGAAGATTACAGAGAAACGGAGGAGAGCTCATGAAGCTTACAATGCTTGGTACAGGCAACGCACTTGTGACAGAGTGTTACAATACCTGTTTTGTTGTTCAGAATGGAAAAAAACATCTGCTTGTGGATGGCGGCGGAGGAAATACTCTGCTGGCTCAGCTGAAGCATGCCGGATTTGACTGGATGGATATGAGAGAGATTTTCGTAACCCATAAGCATGTGGATCATCTTATGGGAATTGTGTGGATGATCCGCATGATCTGTCAGTATATGCGCCAGGGGCAGTATCAGGGTGAGGCATGGATCTACGGACATGACGAGGTAATAGCGATTCTGAAAGAAATGGCAGACAGGCTTCTTTCCGGAAAAGAGACGTGTTTTATAGGGAACAGGCTGCATATGGAAGTGGTCGGAGACGGGGAAGAGCGCACTCTTATAGGGAAAAAGGTGACTTTTTTTGATATTGGCTCCACCAAAGCGAAGCAGTACGGATTCTGCATGGATATGGGAGATGGAGAAAAGCTTACCTGCTGTGGGGACGAGCCCTACAATGAGTGTGAAAGAAACTATGCAGAAAACAGCAAATGGCTCCTTCATGAGGCTTTTTGTCTTTATGACCAGGCAGAGGAGTTTCATCCTTATGAAAAGCATCACTCCACGGCGAAAGATGCCTGTGAGCTGGCAGAAAGTCTGAGGGTGAAAAATCTTATTCTGTACCACACAGAGGATAAAAATATTTCCAGAAGAAAGGAACTGTACACTTCTGAAGGAAAAAAATACTTCCGGGGAAATATTTTTGTTCCGGAGGATCTGGAAACCATTGATCTGTAGACCATTGATCTGCAGATCGCAGCAACAGGAACATTCCGCCGGTCCCTGCGGAATTAAGGTATGCAGGCAGGAAATATAAAGACTGTCATTTCCGGCTTCTCTTGAAGTTTGGGGCAGGATATGGTATGCTAGGAACACTTGATACGTACCGGTTTTTCGGAACCGGCACTGTCTTGACAAATATAAAGAAAGAAGGTGAAGCTGTGGTTGAGTTAGATCAGTTCAAGAGTATTCTTGCAACATACACAGAACCATTAGTGGAAGTGAGGGATTCACTTTGACCTGGCTAATAAAGAAAAGCGGGTTGAAGAATTAGAGCGCGAGATGGAAGCGCCGGATTTCTGGGATGATGCAGAAACATCTCAGAAAAAAATGAAAGAATTAAAAAGCATGAAGGACGACATGGAAACCTATCATAATCTGGTGACGCAGATGGATGATATGGAAACCATGATCGAGATGGGGTACGAAGAAAACGATCCGGATCTGATCCCTGAAATTCAGGAGATGCTGGATGAGTTCCGTACTGATTTTGATAACATCAGAGTAAAAACACTTCTCTCAGGAGAGTATGACAGTGAAAACGCCATTATCAAGCTGAATGCCGGAGCAGGAGGAACGGAGGCCTGCGACTGGTGCGGAATGCTGTACCGTATGTACAGCCGCTGGGTGGATCGCAAAGGTTTTACTATGGAGGTGCTTGATTATCTTGACGGCGATGAGGCAGGTGTAAAATCTGTTACTTTCCAGGTAAACGGAGAGAATGCCTATGGCTATCTGAAATCCGAGAAAGGCGTACACCGTCTTGTGCGGATCTCTCCGTTTAATGCAGCAGGTAAGCGTCAGACTTCTTTTGTATCCTGTGACGTTATGCCGGATATCAAAAAAGACCTGGATGTGGAGATCAATGATGAAGATATCCGTATTGATACCTACCGAAGCAGCGGCGCCGGCGGACAGCATATCAATAAGACCTCTTCTGCCATCCGTATCACACATTTTCCTACAGGAATCGTGGTACAGTGTCAGAATGAGCGTTCTCAGCATATGAACAAGGATAAAGCGATGCAGATGCTGAAAGCAAAACTCTATCTTCTGAAGCAGCAGGAGGCGGAGGAAAAGCTTTCCGGTATCCGGGGAGAGGTAACGGAGATTGGCTGGGGTAATCAGATCCGTTCCTATGTTATGCAGCCATATACTATGGTGAAGGATCACCGTACAAACGAAGAAACCGGAAATGTGGATGCAGTGATGGACGGAGGCATTGATCTGTTTATCAATGCATATCTGAAATGGATCGCTCTGTCAAAGAAAGCGGAGTAATATAGTAACGTTCACAGTAGCTTATGCTCCTCTCTTTATGAGTGCCCTGCAAAAAATACTTGCAGACTGTACTCAGGTGTGATAACATATCCCTCGTAGGAAAACAGGTGTCTTTTTGAAGCGGACATCCCTTCGGGGGATATCTTTTTATCACATACAGGAGAAAGGACATGGAAAAAACAACAGAAAAAAATAAATATTATGTAGTAAAAGAAAGGGCGGTTCCTGAAGTACTTTTGAAGGTAGTACAGGCAAAGCGCCTCCTTGATTCGGAAAAGGTCAGTACGGTTCAGGAGGCGGCAGAGCAGACAGGGATCAGCCGCAGTTCTTTTTATAAATATAAGGATGATATTTTTCCTTTTCATGAACAGGCAAGGGGAAAAACAATTACCTTTATTATACAGATGGACGACGAGCCCGGACTTTTGTCCGCAGTTCTTCAGACTATAGCAAAGTTTCACGGAAATATTCTTACCATTCACCAGAGTATTCCCATTAACGGAGTGGCCACGCTGACTTTAAGTGTGGATATCCTTCCGGGAAGGGGAGATGCAGAGGCTATGGTGGAGGATATTGAGAGAACTGAAGGTATTCATTATCTGAAGCTTCAGGGAGGAGAATAGCCGGACCATCGAACAGAAAAGGCTGTTGCGAAGCAGCGTAAAAGCAGAAAACAGCCGGAAGAAACTTATATGGGAGGAAGATATGGTAAATATAGCAGTATTAGGATACGGCACAGTAGGCAGCGGTGTCGTTGAGGTTATCAACACAAACCATAAGAGCATTAATAAAAGGGCCGGCGCAGAGATCAATATTAAATATGTACTGGACCTCAGAGACTTCCCGGGAGATCCTGTTCAGGAGATTCTGGTTCATGATTATGAGATCATTGCCAATGATCCGGAGGTAGATATCGTTGTTGAGGTTATGGGAGGCATTGAACCTGCATATACCTTTGTGAAGCGTGCGCTGGAGGCCGGGAAGAGTGTATGTACCTCTAACAAGGCTCTTGTTGCAAAGCACGGTCCGGAGCTTATGGAAATTGCCCGTCAAAAAGATATTAATTTCCTGTTTGAGGCAAGCTGCGGAGGCGGTATTCCCATTATACGTGCTCTGAATTCCTCTCTTACAGCAGATGAGATCGATGAGATCACCGGAATCCTCAATGGAACAACAAACTATATGCTTTATAAAATGAGCACAGAAGGCTCTGAGTTTGATGCGGTTCTCAAAGAGGCTCAGGAAAAGGGATATGCAGAGGCGGATCCCACAGCGGATGTGGAAGGCTATGATGCATGCCGTAAAATTGCCATTCTTTCCTCACTTGCCTATGGAAAATTCCTTAATTATGAAGAAATTTATACGGAGGGCATTACAAAGGTTACACCGGAAGATATGGAGTATGCGGCAGAGCTGGGAATGACAGTCAAGCTTCTGGCAACCAGCCGTAAGGTAGGAAATGATTCTTTTTATGCGATGGTAGCTCCGTTCCTTCTGGGCAAAAACAGTCCGCTGTACAGCGTCAACGGAGTATTCAACAGTGTGTTTGTACATGGAAATGTTCTTGGCGATGCCATGTTTTATGGAAGCGGCGCAGGCAAGCTGCCAACAGCAAGCGCTGTTGTGGCTGACGTTGTGGACGAGGCAAAACATCTTCACAGAAATATTATGACAAACTGGACCAGCAGACCGCTTCATCTGATGGAGCTGGATCAGGTTGCGGGAAGATTTTTTGTACGGGTAAAAGGAGCTACTGTAGAGCAGGTGGAGGAAGTATTCGGAAAGGTCGAGATCGTTAATCTGAAAAAGCTTCCGGGAGAGTTTGCATTTGTGACTTCTGTGATGAAGCAGGCTGAATATAAAGAAAAAGCAGCCCGTCTGAATGGAAAAGTGGTTTCCATGATTCGTGTAAAAGACTAAGCTGAAGTGCACCTGAGACAACGGGCAGCCGGGAGACAGTACTCAGAAGTGTACCTGAATGTCTGGAAATAACAGGCAGCGAGGAGGTAATTATGAAATATGTTGTGGTTTTGGGAGACGGAATGGCGGACTGGCCAATGGAAAGTCTGAATGGCGGAACACCCCTTTCCTGCGCCGTTACCCCATGTATGGATGAGCTGGCGGGAATGTCCGAAATCGGAACTGTTTCCACCATACCTGAAGGAATGGCACCGGGAAGTGATACGGCAAATCTCTCTGTGATGGGCTATGATCCCAGGAAATATTACACAGGGAGATCTCCTCTGGAGGCTCTGAGCATCGGAGTGGATATGAAGGAAAGCGATGTGGTTTATCGCTGCAATCTTGTGACTTTGACAGAGGAGGATGTTCCTTATGAGGAACAGAGAATTCTGGATCACAGCTCCGGAGAGATCAGTACAGAGGACGCGGCAATTCTTCTCAGAGATGTGTGCCAGGAGCTGAAAAATGAAAACTGCAGTTTTTATGTGGGAACCAGCTATCGTCACTGTCTTGTGTGGGAAAATGGAAAAAATCTGGAGCTTACACCGCCTCATGATGTGCTGACACAGAGGGTCGGAAATTATCTGCCGGAGGATGAAATGCTTTTGTCCATGCAGAAAAAAAGCTATGAGATCCTGAAGGATCATCCGCTGAACCGGAAACGGAAAGAGCAGGGACTGAACCCGGCAAACAGCTTCTGGTTCTGGGGCGCAGGCACAAAGCCCATCCTTACATCTTTTGAGAAGATCTATCACAAAAAGGGAGTGATGATCTCTGCTGTGGATCTTCTGAAGGGAATTGCAGCGGGAGCAGAAATGGACTGCAGGATCGTGGAAGGAGCAAACGGCGGGCTTCATACCAACTATGAAGGGAAAGCCCGGGCTGCGGTAAAGGCTTTGACAGAGGAAGGTTACGATTTTGCGTATATTCATGTGGAAGCGCCGGATGAAATGGGGCATCAGGGAAGCGTTGAACGCAAGATCCAATCCATAGAATATCTTGATCATAGGCTGATACGCCTGGTGAAAGAGGGACTGGACGCAGCGGGAGAGGATTACCGGATGCTGATCCTTCCGGATCATCCTACGCCTGTGAAGGTGCGGACACATGTGGCAGAGCCGGTACCGTATCTTCTTTATGACAGCACAGCTCCCCGGAGCCACAACTGGCATTATAATGAAAAGGAAGCACTGGAAAGCGGAATCAAAGTAGAACACGGCTGGGATATGATGAAATATCTTTTCGGAGGAAAATTATGTTAATTGTAAAAAAATTCGGAGGCACCTCGGTGGCAAATAAAGAACGTATTTTTAATGTTGCCCGCAGGTGTATCGAGGATTATAAAAATGGAAATGATGTAGTAGTGGTGCTTTCTGCAATGGGAAAGTACACAGATGAGCTGATCACCATGGCGCAGGATATCAGTGAAAAGCCGCCAAAGAGAGAAATGGATATGCTTTTTACTATCGGAGAACAGATGTCTGTAGCTCTTATGAGCATGGCAATGGACAGCCTGGGCGTTCCGGCGGTATCCCTGAATGCTTTTCAGGTAGCTATGCATACCACAAGCGTACATGGCAATGCCAGACTGAAACGAATTGATACAGAGCGTATCAGAAGAGAGCTGGACAGCCGTAAGATCGTTGTGGTGACCGGATTCCAGGGGATTGATAAATATGATGATTATACAACTCTGGGAAGAGGAGGATCTGATACCACGGCAGTTGCCCTTGCGGCAGCTCTGCATGCAGATGCCTGTGAGATATATACAGACGTGGACGGAGTTTATACAGCTGATCCCCGTAAAGTGCCGTCAGCAAGAAAGCTGAAAGAAATCACCTATGATGAAATGCTTGATCTGGCAACACTGGGAGCGGGAGTGCTTCACAACCGTTCTGTGGAAATGGCTAAAAAATACGGTGTACCTCTTGTGGTACGTTCAAGTCTGAATACAAGTGAAGGAACTGTTGTAAAGGAGGAAGTAACAGTGGAGAGAATGCTGATCAGTGGAGTTGCCCTTGATACAGAGGCAGTGAGAATTGCAGTAATTGGTCTGAAAGATGTGCCGGGCGTGGCGTTTAAGCTTTTTGATGTTCTTGCAAAGAAAAATATTAACGTTGATGTGATTCTGCAGTCCATCGGACGTGCAGGAACAAAGGACATTTCCTTTACAGTGGACGGAAAGGATCTGGATGAGGCTGTGGCAACTCTGGAAGAACACCAGGCAAGACTGGGATATAAAGAAATCCATTCAGAGAGAAATGTTGCAAAGCTTTCCATCGTAGGAGCCGGTATGATGAGCAATCCGGGCGTGGCGGCAAAAATGTTTGAAAGCCTGTATAATGAAGGGGTAAATATTAACATGATCTCCACTTCAGAGATTCGTGTGACTGTTCTTATTAATGAAAAAGACGGCATCCGGGCAATGAATGCAGTACACGATGCCTTTAATCTGGCAGACTGAAAGAGCAGGAACTGTCTGATCTGCATAGAAGAAAAATCTTCCGATCCTGTTACAGTATATTTTGACATAAAAGACAAAAACATACATGAAACACAGATAAAATTGTGAAAAAATACTGGAAAAAACTTCTGGATTCAGATATAATGGGGAAAATGACCAATGGAGGATCAATCTATGAGGAAAAAGTATTTAGCATTTCTGCTTGCCGGATGCATGACTGCCGGTGTTCCCTCAATGGCTTGGGCGGCAGAACAGACAACAGAAGCGGTTTCGGAAGAAACATCAGGCGGGGAGGCTGCTCCGTCAGAGGAAACAGCAGCGGCTCAGACAGCGCTTGGTACAGATGTTTACAGTTTTCAGGCAGAATATGCAGGTAATCTCATACAGCTTCCTGTGAAATATGAAGATTTTACAGCTCTTGGATGGACGCTCAGTAAAAATGACAGTCCGGATACCATGGTTCCCCCAGGATCATATACAATGGTGACATTTAACAACGGTGAAGCAAGCGTTTATGCAGATATGATGAATTTCGGCATTAATGAGGCGGCTGTTTCCGACTGCCTGGTAGCCGGCATCAAGTTTGACATGAGCTGGGGTGACATTGATCTGACTGCCAATCCGGTGAAGCTTCCGGGCGGTATTTCCATGGGAGTTTCCAATGTGGACGATATTAAAGCAGCATATGGAGAACCAAGCGATACCTATGATTCAGATCTCTATACAAAAATGACTTACCAGAAGGATACCTATGAACGTGTGGAGCTTTATGTTTATAAAGAAACCAATACACTTCTTCAGGCTGATATCAGGAACTTTAAAGAACCGGAAGGTTTCGATAAAGGCAGTGTCAGTACAGAAGTACCGGAGATTGTGACAAATTATCAGACTCCGGCAGCTCTGGGAAGTGATTTTATGGATCCGGAAGTAGAGTTCATGGGAAATCTTTACCGGCTTCCGGCTCCTGTTTCCGCCTTTCTGGATAACGGCTGGGAAATGAAGGATGTGGCAGAGGATGCCTTTGTAGAGGGAGGCGGCCTGGAATTTATTGATATGATGAAAGATAACCAGACCGTGAGTTTTTCCGTTTATAATCTGACAGAAAATGCAACCTCTGTTGAAAACTGCTTTGTGACAGAACTTGATTTTGGCTCCTATGACCCGGAGGTTCTTGCGCTGAAGCTTTCAGAGAATATTACTCTCGGCGCTGATAAGAGTGAACTGATTGCAAAGGCCGGAGAGAGAGGATACCTTTACGAAGACGAAGACAACTATCTTACCATTTATCCTGATAAGGATTCCAAACTGGAACATTCGGTACAGTTCTGGTTTAACGAGGAGGAAAGTACCACAAAGGTTGCAAGTATTACGGTTCATCACGAAATGGACGAAGAATAGTATATCTGGCCGCTTATCTGATCTGATCGGATAAGCGGTTTTCCTGTGGTGAAGAAGAACTGCAGCTTTCATGGGACCGGGACAAAACTTTCGCAAATCGTAAAAAAATATCGACACTTTTATTAATTCGTGCTAAAGTATCTAAATAGCAGAAGAAAGAGAGGGTTGAAAATGATTGGAAACAGACGTTACTGGAAAGCCTGTGCAAAGCAGTTTTTAAGTGGAAAATGGGGAATTGCCATTCTGGCAATGATGGCGGCACCGGCATTAAATACAATAGGAACAATGGCTGCAATTAAACTTTTTCCCGGAGATTCCTTTCTGGCATGGCTTCTGGGAGAAGCTTTTCTGTTTATTGTTTCTCTGCTTTCCATGGTGATCAGTACAGGATATAATTTTATGCTTCTGAACATGGCCCGTGGACGGGAGTACAGATTCGGAAATCTGATCTATATGTTTAAAAAAGGATCAGACGGAGTATTGTCGGCTGCCCTGATCATGGCGCTGATCGATACGGTTCTTATGATTCCCTTTTATTATATGGTAAACATGACTGCTCCGGCAGCAGAGACAATGGAAGCAGTGCTGGAATGGAGTCAGCCGATTATGTACAGTGCGCTGGCAGCAACAGTTCTGGGAGTTGTGATTAAACTTCCCTTTGCTATGGCATTTTATATCCTTGCAGATAATCCGCAGATGAAGGGGAGAGAGGCTCTGAAAAAAAGCGCGTCTCTGATGAAGGGACATATGATGCAGTATCTTGTGCTGCAGATCAGCTTTATTCCTCTGATGTTTCTTTCCATACTGTTTCTGTATGTGGGCTTATTATGGGTAATGCCATATATATACGCCACAAATACTATATTCTATATGGATGTGACCGGAGAGCTGAAAGAAACTCATAAAAAACATATGCATGAGGTGGCAGACTGGATCCCGAAAGAACTGGAAGATACTGCTGCAGATAAAGAGTTACAGGAACAGCGCACAGGAGATGATTATAATTCAGAGGCGTAGATTCTGATAAAAATATTTTCGTAAGAAATAGATGCGAACAAAACAACTGGAGGAAAATATGGATATTATTCAGATAATTACAAAGGAGCTGAGTGTAGAAAAGTGGCAGGTGGAAGCTGCGGTGAAGCTGATCGATGAGGGCTGCACCATTCCGTTTATTTCCCGTTACCGTAAGGAAGCAACAGGTTCCTTAAATGACGAGCAGCTTCGTTCTCTCCATGAGAGACTTCTGTATCTGAGAAATCTGGAAGATAAGAAAAATCAGGTGATCGGAAGTATTGAGGAGCAGGGAAAACTGACGCCGGAGCTGAAAAAACAGATTCTTGAAGCCCAGACACTTGTGGTTGTAGAAGACCTGTACCGTCCGTACAGGCCGAAACGGCGTACCCGGGCTATTATTGCAAGAGAAAAAGGACTGGAGCCGCTGGCAAATATCCTGATGCTCCAGATGACAGATAAAGCGCCTGAAAAAGAGGCGGAAGCTTTTGTATCCGAAGAAAAAGGCGTTGCAGATGTAAAGGCTGCCCTTGACGGAGCAAAAGATATTCTGGCAGAGCATATTTCTGATGAGGCAGATTACAGAATTTATATCCGTAAGCTGACCGCACAGAAGGGAACCGTTGTTTCTTCTGCCAGAAAGCCTGAGGAAAGCTCTGTATACGAGATGTATTATGAGTTTGAGGAGCCGGTGAAAAAACTTGCAGGTCACAGAGTTCTTGCGCTGAACCGTGGAGAAAAAGAAAAGATCCTTACCGTAAAGATCAATGCGCCTGAGGAAGAGATCCTGGGATGGCTTACCCGTCAGGTGATCAAAAAGGACAATCCCAAGACGACTCCTGTTCTGAAAGAGGTTGTGGAGGACAGCTACAAGCGTCTGATCGCTCCGGCCATTGAACGTGAGATCAGAAGTGAGCTTACAGAAAAAGCAGAAGACGGAGCCATTCATGTATTTGGAAAAAATCTGGAGCAGCTTCTTATGCAGCCTCCGATCATGGGCAAGGTGGTTCTGGGATGGGATCCTGCCTTCCGTACCGGATGTAAGCTGGCAGTAGTGGACGCTACGGGAAAGGTCCTGGATACAACAGTGATCTATCCTACAGCTCCTACTTCTGAGGCCAAGATCCGTGCAGCAAAGGACACACTGACAAAGCTGATCAGAAAATATAATATTTCTCTTATCTCTCTGGGCAACGGAACAGCATCCAGAGAGTCAGAACAGATCATTGTGGAGCTTCTGAAGGAGATTCCAGAACAGGTTTCCTATGTGATCACCAACGAGGCAGGAGCTTCTGTATATTCTGCAAGTAAGCTTGCCACAGAGGAATGTCCTAATTTTGATGTGGGGCAGAGAAGCGCGGCTTCCATTGCAAGAAGGCTTCAGGATCCTCTTGCAGAGCTTGTAAAGATCGATCCGAAATCTATTGGCGTGGGACAGTATCAGCATGATATGAACCAGAAGAAGCTGGGAGAAGCTCTTGGCGGAGTGGTAGAGGACTGCGTTAATAAAGTGGGCGTGGATCTTAACACAGCTTCCGCCTCCCTTCTGGAATATATTTCCGGAATCAGTAAAGCCATTGCAAAAAATATCGTGGCATACAGAGAAGAAAACGGCCGTTTTAACAGCAGACGGGAGCTTCTGAAGGTGGCGAAGCTTGGACCGAAAGCATTTGAACAGTGCGCCGGTTTTACCAGGATCACAGGCGGCAAAAATCCTCTTGATTCTACAAGTGTACATCCGGAAAGCTATGAGGCAGCTCAGAAGCTTCTGGAAAAAATGGGATTTACCACTGAGGATATTGCCGGAGGAAAGCTCAGCGGAATTTCCCGTAAGATCAGCGATTATAAAAAACTTTCAGAAGAGCTCGGTGTGGGAGAGATCACACTGAGAGATATTGTGAAAGAGCTGGAAAAACCGGCAAGAGATCCACGTGAGGAGATGCCGAAACCGGTTCTTCGTACCGACGTTCTTGATCTGAAAGATCTGAAAGAGGGAATGATCCTGAAGGGAACAGTCAGAAATGTGATTGACTTCGGAGCCTTTGTGGATATCGGAGTTCATCAGGACGGTCTTGTGCATATTTCAGAGATCAGTGAAAAGTATATCAAGCACCCTCTGGAAGCTGTCAGCGTTGGTGATGTAGTTGACGTCCGCGTACTGGGGGTTGATATGAAGAAAAAACGTATCAGCCTTTCCATGAGAGGGATTAAATAAAAAGATAACATGGATTGAGATAAAAAATGCCTGCACTTCAAATCGAAATGCAGGCGTTTTTTTATCAGCTTAACAGTGCGGAGTCGTTGGAAAATTCCTGACCGCTCGCTTTTTCAAACTGATCCAGAAGATTTCTTACAGTCAGTTTTTTCTTTTCTTCTCCTTCAATATCCAGAATGATCTTTCCTTCCATCATCATGATCAGACGGTTTCCGTGATTGATGGCATCCTGCATATTGTGGGTGATCATCATTGTGGTCAGGTGATCACGGTTGACGATCATATCTGTGATCTCCAGAACCTTTGCTGCGGTTTTTGGATCCAGAGCAGCAGTGTGCTCGTCCAGAAGAAGAAGCTTTGGCTTTTTCAGAGTTGCCATCAGAAGGGTAAGAGCCTGTCTCTGACCTCCTGACAGCAGACCGACCTTGGAGGTAAGTCTGTCTTCAAGACCGAGACCCAGAACTTTCAGAAGCTCCCGGTATTCGTCCCGCTCCTTTCGCGTGATTCCCGGACGGAGAAAACGTGTTTTGCCCCGGCGCTTTGCCAGCGCCAGATTTTCTTCAATTCCCATGGTTGCAGCGGTTCCCGTCATGGGATCCTGGAAAACGCGGCCGAGATATGCGGCTCTTTTATGTTCGGAAAGCCTGGTAACATCAGTGCCGTCAATAAGGATCTGGCCTTCGTCTACCATCCAGGTTCCGGCTACTGCATTCAGCATGGTGGATTTTCCGGCTCCGTTGCCTCCGATCACGGTAACGAAATCTCCCTCCTTTAAGGTAAGGGAAAGTCCGTTAAGAGCCAGTTTTTCATTGATGGTGCCGGGGTTGAAGGTTTTATATAAATTTTTCAGCTCAAGCATTTGTATTACCTCCGCGTTTCATTGGTTTTGCAAAATACTTTGCTTTCCAGTAAGGAACTGCAAGAAAAACAGCAACCACAAGTGCGGACAGAAGCTTCAGAAGATCTGTGTCGATTCCCATCCAGATCACTGCCTGAAGAACCAGGTAGTACAAAATGGAACCAAGAGCCACACTGAAAAGACGGAGCGCAAAGTTGCGGAATATCTTTCCGAAAACAGCCTCTCCGATGATGACGGCTGCCAGACCGATCACAATAGCGCCGCGGCCCATATTCACATCTGCAAAGCCCTGATACTGGGCAAGAAATGCGCTGGAGAGAGCTACAAGGCCATTGGAGATCATAAGTCCCAGAACCTTGGCGAAATCCGTGTTGATGCCCTGAGCTCTGGACATATTTGGATTACAGCCTGTGGCGCGGAGAGAGCAGCCGATTTCCGTTCCGAAAAACCAGTAGAGAACAGCGATCAGGATCACAATAAAAACAGCTACGATCAGAATGGTGTTCTGATAAAAAGGCACGTCCTTTATATTTCTCAGAGATACCAGAAGATCATACTTACTGGAATTGACTGCCTGATTGGCTTTTCCCATGATCTTAAGGTTTACGGAATAAAGTCCAAGCTGAGTCAGGATTCCGGAAAGGATCGCGGGAATTCCCATAACTGTATGGAAGATTCCTGTTGCAAGTCCGGCCAGCATTCCGGCTCCTGTGGCAGCCAGCATGGAAACCCAGATGTTCTGGCCGCTCATCAGCATCATGATGCACACTGCGCCTCCGGTACACATGGTACCGTCAACTGTCAGATCGGCAACATCCAGAATACGGAAGGTGAGATATACGCCGATGGCCATAATGCCCCAGATCAGTCCCTGGGCAGCTGCCCCTGGAAGGGCGTTTATTAAACTCATTATATCCATGGGGAACCTCCTGGCTTATTCTTCAGCAGCGATGGCTTCGTAGTCATCCGGAATTTCAAGCCCAAGCTCTTCGCAGATTTCCGGGTTATATTTTTTGGTGAAGTTCGGTGCGTATTCCACAGGCATTTCTGCAACATCTTCTTCGCCCTTCAGAATCTTTACAGCCATTTTTCCTGTGGCAGTACCGAGATCATAGTAGCTGATAGAAAGAGTGGCAACGCCGCATCCGCTGCAGATACCTTCTTCACCTGCGATTACCGGAACCTTTTCCGGAAGGCAGATATTGTTAATGATCTCAGCATTGGAAGCTGCTGTGTTGTCTGTGGGAACATAGATCACATCGCTTTCGGAAGCCGCTGTGGTGACAACGGAAGAAAGATCGTTGGAATCAGAAAATGCATAATATTCACAGGTATATCCCAGCTTTTCAAGTTCTTCCTTCACAGTGTCCACCTGATACTGGGAGTTGGGTTCAGCAGAGCAGTAGAGAAGTCCTACATTTTTTGCATCCGGGAACAGCTCGTTAAGCATAGCAGCCTGCTGATCAAGAGGCGCAAGGTCGGAAGTGCCGGAAATGTTTGTTCCTACCGTACCGTCGAAATCATCAAGATCCAGAGCAACGCCGTATTCTGTAACAGCAGTGCCCAGTACCGGAATATCTTCAGTTCCTGCGGCTGCTGCCTGAAGAGCGGCAGTTGCATTAGCCAGAATCAGATCCACATCATTAGAAACAAAATTATTGATAATGGTGGAACAGGTATTGGAATCTCCCTGTGCATTCTGCTCATCAAAGGTGACTTTATCGCCGAATTCCTCTGTGAGGGCATCCTTGAATCCCTGTGTGGCCGCGTCAAGAGCCTCATGCTGAACCAGCTGACAGATGCCAACATTATAGGTGTCGTCAGCAGCCATTACAGGTATGCTGCAGGTACCGGCAGCCATTACAGCGGAAAGTGTTAAGGCAAAAATTTCTTTTTTCATAATATATATCCTCCTTTTATTCCATTTGTGTTTAACTGTACAGAGAAAAGATTTACTTCTCTGCTTTTAACTTCTAAAGTATAACGCTTTAACGCTAAGAAGTCAAGCGGATGAACAATAAAGAAAATAGCAGCTTAAAAAAATTTAGTTAGCCGAAAAAACAGTTTGAATTTTCTGATTGTATTGACAATTTACGCCATTTTCGGTATGATTAAAGTACTTGCAGAGAGGCGGAACGCAGACGGTGTTGTGCCTCTTTATGTTTCATAAAACATATTCACTGTGTTCCTGCGCAGGCAGGAATACCTATGGGTAAGAATGGAGGAAAAGAGGATGAAAAAAGCATTAGCAGTAGGTCTGGCAGCGGCTATGGCAGTTTCCATGACAGCGCCGGTGTATGCAGAGGGAGACGGCGTTGCAAAAGAAGACCTGAAAGTGGGAATTATTTACATTGGTGACGAAAACGAAGGTTACAGCGCTGCTCATATGGCAGGAATTGATGAGATGGTTGAGAATCTGGGACTGGAAGAAGACCAGGTGATCGAAAAAACTCTGATCGGAGAAAACGAGGCGGCTTATGACGCAGCAGCAGACCTGGCAGACCAGGGATGCCAGATCGTGTTCGCAAACAGCTTTGGTCATGAGACTTATGTTCTGCAGGCAGCAGGAGAATATCCGGAGGTTCAGTTCTGCCATGCAACAGGAACTCAGGCAAAGGCAAGCGGACTTGCAAACATGCACAACTATTTTACAAACATTTATGAATCCCGTTATGTATCCGGTGTTGTTGCCGGACTTAAGCTGAACGAGATGATCGAAGCCGGAGAGATCACAGAAGATCAGGCAAAAATGGGATATGTAGGCGCATTCCCGTATGCAGAGGTTATTTCCGGATATACTTCTTTCTATCTTGGCGCAAAGAGCGTATGCCCTGCAGTTACTATGGAAGTAAAATATACAAACAGCTGGGCAAGCTTTGACCTGGAAAAAGAGTGTGCAGATGCTCTGATCTCTGACGGATGTGTTCTGATCAGTCAGCACGCAGATACAACAGGCGCTCCTACAGCATGTGAGGCAGCAGGCGTTCCATGTGTAGGCTATAACATTGATATGACCTCTGTTGCTCCGAACACAGCTCTTACATCTGCATCCATTAACTGGGGCGTATATTACACCTATGCAGTACAGTGCATGCTGGACGGCACAGAGATCGATGTTGACTGGTGCAAGGGCTTCGCAGAGGGCGCAGATAAACTGACACCACTCAATGAGAAGACTGTAGCAGAAGGAACAGAAGAAAAGGTAAAAGAAGTAGAGGATGCAATTATTGACGGTTCCCTTCATGTATTTGATACTTCTACATTTACAGTTGACGGCAAAGAAGTTACCACATACGAGAAAGATGGAACAGAGTACGTATCTGACGGATATTTCCATGAGTCTGAATTCGGATCTGCTCCGGCATTCGATCTTGCGATCGACGGAATCACTTCTATCGTGGAATAAGGCAGATACACGGCGGAGCTGCTTGTCAGCAGCTCTGCTTTTTTATATGATGGAATACTTTTAACAGCAGGATTCGATTGTATAAAAAAGCAGAGCAATCTGTATATAGTATAAATTTACTGTTCAATGCATCAAAGGAGGGAATAGAAGTGGGAGAGAATTATGCTCTTGAACTGAAACAGATCACCAAGCGTTTCGGTTCCGTTCTGGCAAATGACCATGTGGATCTCACTCTCAGAAAATCCGAGATCCTTGCGATCCTGGGAGAGAACGGAAGCGGAAAAACCACGCTGATGAATATGATCTATGGAATTTACTATCCGGATGAGGGACATATTCTGGTAGATGGAAAAGAAGTTACGATCCGCTCGCCAAAGGATTCTCATGCTTTGGGAATCGGTATGGTGCACCAGCATTTTAAACTGGTGGATGTTCTTACAGCGGCAGAAAATATTGTTCTCGGTCTTCCGGGAAAAGCAATGCTGAATATGAAAAAGATCACAGAGGAGATTCAGGTTCTTGTTAATAAATATGGATTTGACCTGGATCTGTCCCAGAAGATCTATGAAATGTCTGTTTCCCAGAAGCAGACGGTAGAAATTGTCAAAATGCTTTACAGGGGAGCCAGGATACTGATCCTGGATGAGCCTACTGCTGTTCTGACTCCTCAGGAGGCGGACAGACTGTTTGATATTCTCAGAAATATGAGGGACGACGGATGCTCCATTATCATTATCACTCATAAGCTTCAGGAGGTTCTGGCTCTTTCTGACCGTGTGGCGATCCTCAGAAAAGGCTGTTACATAGATACGGTAGAGACTTCCGGCGCAAGTGTTCAGAGTCTGTCAGAGATGATGGTAGGCGCCAAGGTGGACCTGGATATCGACCGTCCGGATCCGGTAAATCCGGAGAAACGCCTGGAGATTAAGGGGCTGACCTGCAAAGATAAAGAAGGCGTCAAAACACTGGATGATGTAGATCTTACGGTCAACAGTGGAGAAATCCTGGGTATTGCCGGAATTTCCGGAAGCGGACAGAAGGAACTTCTGGAAGCTATTGCAGGACTGCAGCCTACTGAAAGCGGAAGTATCCGGTTTACAGACAGCGACGGAAATGTGAAAGATCTGGCAAAAATGAATTCTGTGGAGATCCAGGAGCTTGGCGTAAGTCTTGCCTTTGTGCCTGAGGACCGTATCGGTATGGGTCTGGTAGGCGATATGGATATGACAGATAATATGATGCTGCGAAGCTATCACAATGGCAAAGGCGGTCTTCTGGACAGAAGAGGGCCAAGGCAGCTTGCCTCAGAGATCAAGGATCAGCTTGAAGTCATGACGCCAAGTATTTCAGCGCCTGTACGTCAGATGTCAGGCGGAAATGTACAGAAAGTACTGGTAGGACGCGAAATCGCACAGAATCCGAAGATTCTTATGGTAGCATATCCTACAAGGGGAATTGATATTAATTCTTCCCATACCATTTACAAACTTTTAAATGAGCAGAAAAAGCACGGAGTAGCAGTGATCTGCGTTATCGAGGATCTGGACGTACTTCTTGCTCTCAGCGACAGGATCGCTGTGCTCTGCGGCGGAAAAATAAGCGGAGTTGTAAATGGAAGAACCGCCACAAAAGAGGGAATTGGCCTTCTGATGACAAAACATGAAAAAGGAGGGGAGCAGTCATGAAAAGAGAACCTTTCTTAAAAATGGCCAAGCGTGAAAAGATCAGCTGGCAGAAACGGCTTCTGATTCGTTTTATTGCCCTTCTTCTGTCTCTGATCGTGTGCGCGGGCGTGATTTTTTTACTGGTAAGAATGAACCCCATGGATGTATATAAAGCGATCTGGGACGGCGCTTTAGGTTCTGAACGCCGTGTATGGATTACTCTTCGTGATACGATGGTTCTTCTGTGTATTGCAATCGGTCTGGCTCCGGCATTTAAAATGCGTTTCTGGAATATCGGTGCAGAAGGTCAGATTCTGGTAGGCGGAGCCTGTGCGGCAGCTGTGATGATCTATGCAGGGGACAGCATGTCTCCGGTACTCCTTCTTATTATAATGTTTGTATGCAGCGCGCTTGGCGGAATGATCTGGGGAATGATTCCCGGAGTGTTCAAAGCATACTGGAATACAAACGAAACACTGTTTACTCTGATGCTGAATTATGTTGCTATGCAGATCGTTACGTTCTGCATTGTGTTCTGGGAGAATCCCAAGGGCTCCAATACGGTGGGAATTATTAATCAGACCACTCAGGCAGGCTGGCTTCCGGAACTTTTCGGACAGAAATACGGATGGAATGTCCTGATCGTTCTTGTATTTACAGTTGTGATGTTTATTTACCTGAAATACAGCAAGCAGGGCTATGAGATTGCAGTCGTAGGTGAAAGTGAGAATACAGCAAGATATGCGGGAATCCGTGTAAAAAGAGTAATTATCCGTACCATGGCCATTTCCGGCGCTATCTGCGGTGTGGCAGGCTTTATTATTGTCAGCGGCGCAAGTCATACAATTTCCACTGCAACAGCAGACGGCAGAGGCTTTACAGCGATTATTGTTGCATGGCTTTCCAAGTTTAATACATTTATCATGCTGGCAGTATCCTTTGGCATCGTGTTTATGCAGCAGGGTGCAGTGCAGATCGCAACTCAGTACGGATTAAATGAAAATGCTTCCGATGTAATCCTTGGAATTATTCTGTTTTTCCTGATCGGAGCAGAGTTCTTTATTAACTATAAGGTTGAGCGCGCAAAGAAATAGGAGGAAGATGCAATGAGTGTTCTTATTATTTTTATTCAAAAAGCCATTGTCCAGGGCATCTGTATTCTGTATGGTGCGCTTGGCGAGATTATGACGGAAAAATCCGGAAACCTGAATCTGGGAATTCCGGGAATTATGTACATGGGCGGTATTTCCGGCCTTATGGGAGCATTTTTCTACGAAAAGGATAACCCCAATCCCAATGCTCTGGTGGGAGTTCTGATCTCACTTTTGTGTGCGTTTGTGGTTGCATCCCTTGGCGGACTGATCTACAGTGTCCTGACGATTACGCTCAGAGTAAACCAGAACGTAACCGGTCTTGCCCTTACTATTTTCGGTACCGGCTTCGGAAACTTTTTCGGCGGTTCTATTTCCAAGCTTGCAGGCGGTGTAGGACAGATTTCCGTAAAGGTTACAGGAAACGCCTATACAGCCAAGATTCCGGGATTATCTGAAATTCCGGTGATCGGAGATCTTTTCTTCAGCTATGGATTTATGACGTATCTGTGTATCATTGCGGCAGTAGTCCTTTCTGTATTTTTGTTTAAAACAAGATATGGACTGAATCTCCGTGCCATCGGAGAGAACCCGGGAACTGCAGATGCGGCGGGAATCAATGTTACCAAGTATAAATATCTTTCTACCTGTATCGGAGCAGGACTTGCAGGTCTGGGCGGACTGTATTTCGTTATGGAGTATTCAGGCGGAACCTGGACAGACAACGGTTTTGGAGACAGAGGATGGCTGGCAGTTGCCCTTGTTATCTTTGCCCTGTGGAAACCGCTTAATGCCATCTGGGGTGCGTTTCTGTTTGGAGCACTCTACATCCTGTATCTTTATATCCCGGGACTGGGAAGAAGTATGCAGGAAGTATTTAAGGCTCTGCCTTATGTGGTTACGATTATTGTTCTTGTGTTTACCAGCTTCCGTAAAAAGAAGGAACACCAGCCTCCGGCAGGACTGGGACTTCCGTACTTCAGGGAAGAACGCTAAAAAAGTATTGCAAATACATTTATACGGCAGTATAATAAAGCATATAAAAGGAAATTCTTCGGGGCAGGGTGACTGTGATCTGCATGATGCAGAAAGCGGAATTCCCTACCGGCGGTATAGTCCGCGACCCGCTATGAGCGGTTGATCTGGTGACCGGAAGCATCCGGAATTCCAGAACCGACAGTAAAGTCTGGATGAGAGAAGAACACGCTTGTTTTTACGTGCTCAGTGCCCCGGGAATATTTCCCGGGGTTTTTTGCGCAGCAGGAAATCAGTACGCAACCTGAGAGGAATTTTCTTTAAGAAGAAGGCTGTTATTCAGGACCTTCAAAAAAGAAAAGGAGAGATAAAGTATGAGTGAACAGGTTTTAAGAGGTGGGAATGTAATGGAGAGAAGTCGGACAAGGACACTGACACAGATTGCTATGCTGGGAGCTGTGGCAGGAGTACTGATGAACTTTGAGTTTCCGATTCCGTTTCTGGCGCCGTCTTTTTACCAGCTTGATTTTTCGGAGATTCCGGTACTGATAGGAAGCTTTGCCATGGGACCTCTGGCAGGTGTGGTGATCGAGCTGGTGAAGATTCTGGTACATCTTGTGACAAAGGGAACCATGACTGCAGGTGTGGGTGATGTGGCAAACTTTATTCTGGGATGTGCTTTTGTGATTCCGGCAGGCCTGATCTACCGTTTCCACCATATCAAAAGCAGAAAACATGCTGTAGAGGGAATGGCTGCAGGAACAGTTCTTACAACTGCGGCCGCTTGTCTGATGAACGCTTTTGTACTTCTCCCGGCATATGGAAAAGCTTTTGGAATGCCTGTGGAGGCATTTATTGAAATGGGGACAGCTGTAAATCCTTCTGTAAACAGTCTGCTTGGATTTGTGGCAATGATCATTGTTCCTTTTAATCTGTTTAAGTATACACTGACTTCCGTGATCGTGTTTTTTATTTATAAAAGGATCCGTGTTATTTTAAAAGGCGACTGAAAATAATATTGAAATAAAAAGAAAACAATCAGGGCTGAGGCTTTGGTTGTTTTCCTTTTGGGAAGAAAGAAGGAGGGTTTGCTATTAAGGTATATTTTCATCTTCCAGGATTGTTTGAATTTTACGAACTGTATCAGATATTTTTTCCGTTATACCGCAGGCACAGAGAATATTTTTATGACTGGTGTGAGATAGGCTCTGTATACGGAGCTCCGGCAGATTGTATCTGGGGCGGCGGCCGTGTAGGAGAGGGAAATCATGATCCGCAGGAGGTTTTGGCCCTGATGCAGGAATATGGGATTTCAGCCCGACTGACATTCAGTAATTCTCTGCTCAGGCAGGAACATCTTTTGGATAAAAAGTGCAATGCTCTTTGTGAAGTGTTTGCAAAAAAGGGACAAAATGGTGTGATTGTTCATTCAGACCTGCTTCTGGAATATTTAAAAATAAATTATCCGGAACTTTATTTTGTTTCGTCTACCACAAAGGTACTGACAGATTTTCAATTATTTATGAAGGAAGTCAACCGGGAGGATTTTCTTTATGCCGTACCGGATTTTCGTCTCAATAAGTCTTTTGATAAATGGAAAATTCTGTCCCAGAGCCAGAAAGACAAGGTGGAATTTTTATGTAATGAATGCTGCTGGTTTGGCTGTACAGACAGAAAAAGCTGTTATGAGACTGTGAGCCGTAAAAACCTTGGAGAGGACTGTCCGGAGCATCACTGTGCGGCTCCTGACGCCAGTTATGGCTACCGTTTTTCAAAGGCAATGGAAAATCCCGGATTTATCAGTATCGACGATATAAAAAATGTTTACATGCCAATGGGATTTTCTAATTTTAAGATAGAAGGACGGGGACTTGGCAGCGCTTTGATTCTGGAATTTTTGCTTTATTATATGACAAAACCGGAGTATCATATTCATATAAGAGAAAAGATATATTTAGATAACATGCTGGATTTATTTTAAAGGAGAAAATTAACAATGGGAAAGATACATAATGTAGAAAAACTTACCGACAATCGTTTTGTCAACCTGTATCATGTGGATGCAACCAGTGTACATAATACGCCGGTATCTTACTTTGTGGCGTCCAGAGCGAAAACAGTCAGTGAAATGAAGCTGAAAACAGGAAAAAACGATCCGGACGGCGTTATCATCTACAGCCTGTACGGAGAGAAAAAAGACAGGGTGGTTCTGATCCGCCAGTATCGCTATACCCTTGGCGGATATGTATACGAATTTCCTGCGGGACTGGTGGAAGCAGGGGAAGATTTTCACGAAGGGGCAGTCCGTGAAATGTATGAAGAGACAGGTCTTACCTTTACTCCGCTTCATGTGGATCCGGCCTTTGAAAAGCCTTATTTTACTACCGTAGGGCTTACGGATGAATCTTGCGCCACCGTTTATGGTTATGCTTCCGGTGAGATCAGTAAGGCAGCCCAGGAGGACAGCGAGGAGATTGAGGTGGTTCTGGCAGATCGGAATGAAGTAAGACGCATCCTGAAGGAAGAGCGTGTAGCCATCATGTGCGCTTATATGCTGATGCATTTTTTGAAAGATGAAGAACCGTTCGAATTTCTGAATGAAGAAATATAGCTTGACAAATGCGAGAAAAACATGCTATAGTTTTTATGGTTATAAAAGCTATAGTGTGTTACTCTTTGGGAGGCATTAACTATACATAACAAGAAGTGTTTATGTGTAGTAGTGTCTTTTTTTATACAAAAAACCGGTTGAAACAGGATACAGCTGCGTATACTCACTTCTTAGATGATAATAAAAATAAGAAGGAGTAAAGTAAGAATGAAAGACAAAATTTTCAGTGTTCTTCAGCGTATAGGACGAAGCTTTATGCTCCCTATCGCCATCCTTCCGGTAGCAGGCCTTCTGCTGGGTATCGGAAGTTCGTTTACGAACGCAACCACTATTGAAACTTATGGATTAACAAAAATTCTGGGAGATGGAACCATTCTCCACTATCTTCTCATGATTATGAATAAGGTAGGAAGCGCTGTTTTTGACAACCTGCCTTTGATTTTTGCAGTAGGCGTTGCCATTGGGATGGCAAAAAAAGAGAAAGAGGTTTCCGCTCTTTCTGCAGTAATTGCTTATTTTGTTATGAATACAGCAATCAACGCCATGCTTATCAACAACGGACTGATTCTTGAAAATGGAGAGATTGCAGAATCTGTCCTTGAGGGAACAATTACTTCCGTCTGCGGTATTCAGTCTCTTCAGATGGGCGTATTTGGAGGAATTATTGTAGGCCTTGGAGTGGCGGCTCTTCATAATCGTTTTTATAGAATCCAGCTTCCAAGCGCATTGTCTTTCTTTGGAGGAACAAGATTTGTTCCTATTATTTCCACGATCGTATACATGTTTGTGGGAATTTTGATGTATTTTGTATGGCCGGCAGTTCAGAATGGTATTTTTGCACTGGGTGGTCTTGTGACAGGTTCCGGATATGTGGGAACGCTGATCTTTGGTCTCATTAAGAGAGCGCTGATCCCGTTTGGACTGCATCACGTATTCTATATGCCTTTCTGGCAGACTGCAGTTGGCGGCACTATGGAAGTGGCAGGTCAGATGGTACAGGGTGGACAGAATATCTTTTTTGCACAGCTGGCTGATTCCGCAAATATTGCACATTTCAGTGCAGATGCTACCAGATATTTTTCCGGCGAGTTTATTTTTATGATCTTTGGTCTTCCCGGCGCAGCGCTGGCTATGTATCAGTGCGCGAAGCCTGAAAAGAAAAAAGCAGCAGGCGGTCTTCTCCTTTCTGCAGCTCTGGCATGTATGGCAACAGGTATCACAGAGCCGCTGGAATTTTCTTTCCTGTTTGTAGCGCCGGCTCTTTTTGCAGTACAGGTGATCCTTGCAGGTTCTGCTTATATGATCGCTCATATGCTGAATGTTGCGGTAGGTCTTACTTTTTCCGGCGGATTTCTTGACTTTTTCCTGTTTGGTATTCTTCAGGGAAATGAAAAGACCAGCTGGCTGAGGGTAATCCCTGTAGGTATTATCTACTTCCTTTTATACTATTTTATTTTTAAATTCATGATCCGGAAATTTGATTTCAAAACTCCTGGACGTGAAGAGGACGATGTGGAAACAAAACTTTATACAAAGGCAGATGTAAATGCCAGAAAAGCTGCAGCCGGAGAAATACAGGCTTCAGACAGTGAGGATCCGGTCAGTGAGGCGATCACCAGAGGCCTTGGCGGCAAAAAGAATATCAGTGATGTGGACTGTTGTGCAACAAGGCTTCGCTGTACGGTCCACGATGCTTCCAGGGTCAGTGACAGCATCCTGAAAGCAACAGGAGCTTCCGGCGTAGTCCATAAAGGAAATGGAGTGCAGGTTATTTACGGACCAAATGTGACGGTGATTAAATCTAATCTGGAGGATTATCTGGAAAAAGCTCCGGATACCTATGCAGAAACAGAGGAAGCAGGAGAAACAAAGCAGGAAGAAACAAAGAATACAGAAACAGAGAAAAAGGTTGTAAAACGCATCGTGATCTCCAGCCCTGTTACCGGAATGGCAGCGGATCTGGGAACAGCTCCTGACGAAGCTTTTGCACAGAAGATGATGGGAGACGGCGCCGTAGTAACACCTGAGGAAGCATTTGTATGTGCTCCGGAGGATGGAGAAGTTGCTTTTGTATTTGACACAAAGCATGCTATTGGATATATGACAGATTCCGGGATCAGCCTCCTGATCCACGTAGGAATCGATACAGTAAAATTAAATGGAGAGGGATTTGAGGTTCTGGTGGAAAACGGACAGAAGGTAAAAAAAGGTCAGCCTATGCTGAAGCTGGATCTGGATTATCTGAAAGCCAATGCGCCGTCTCTGGCGACGCCGGTTCTCTGTACGGAGCTTGAAGACGATCAGAGGATCCGTCTTCTGAAAGAGGGACCGGTGAAAGCAGGAGAACCACTGTTTGAGGTGGAAGTGCTGAACTAGGATCCGATGGGGAAAGATACGGATGATGTACAGGATAGTGAAGGTTTTAAATCATAATACATTTATTGGGATTCGAAGTAAAGATAAGTGTAAATGTCTGATCATGGGAAAGGGCATTGCTTTCGGCAGAAAGGTGAGCGAAAGTATTTCCGTGGGAGAAGATGCAAAAGTCTACACGCTGACGGAACTTACGGAAAGAGGATCAGCAGAAGAGATCATTCGCTCCGTTCCTCCGGAGTGCCTGGAGCTGGCAGGAGAGATCCTTGATCATGCAGAAAAAGTATTTGGTCAGATTGATCGTTCTATTTTATTCCCTATGGCAGATCACCTTGCTTTTGCTGTACAGCGTATCCGAAACCAGGAACAGATTAGTAATCCTCTTACGGAGGATATACGGATCCTGTTCCATCAGGAATACAAGGTTGCCAAGTGTGCCGAACAGCTTCTCAGGGAAAGGCTTCATGTGGAAATTGATGAGCATGAGATCGGATATATTGCCCTTCATGTTCATGCAGCTATTGAAGATCAGAAAGTTTCCCAGGCCATGCAGCTGACCAGGGCGGTAAGAGACTGTATCTCTCTGGTAGAAAAACAGACAGGGACCACCATTGACGTAATGTCTCTTTCTTATAACAGGCTGATGAACCATATCCGTTATATGGTGGCACGCGCTCTCAGCGGGGAAAAACTGAAGGTAAATATGAACGATTATATTTCCATACGTTTTCCAAAAGCATTCGATATGGCATCCCAGGTGTGCGGAGAAATGATGAAAAATCTGAAGATCTGCCTGGATGATGTGGAGGTCGGATATCTTGCCATGCATCTGGAACGTGTGATGGATACGGAATTAAAGTAAGTGTTCATGCGGCTCGTTGCTGTAAAGGTCGTGAACAGCAATGAATTGAATGATGATATGCAGAGTACTTTTTAAAATACTATGGTAAAAAAGATAGATATAATGTAAAATAAAACAAAAAACAAAAAATGGAGGAATATCATGAAATCATTTGAGTACACAATTAAAGACGAACTGGGAATCCATGCAAGACCGGCAGGACTTCTTGCAAAAGAGGCCAAAAAATACAGCTCTGTATGTATGATCGAAAAAGGTGGCAAAAGCGTAAAACTTTCTCAGCTCATGATGCTGATGTCTCTTGGTGCGAAACAGGGAGATCTTGTTAAGGTGACTGCAGAGGGTGAAGATGAGGATACTGCTATTGCAGAACTGGAGAAATTCTTTAACGAAAATCTCTAATCACAAAATATAGAAGCCACAGGTCAGGGAGGAAAAAAGTATGCAGAGTTTCCAGGGAAAATCCGTATATAAAGGAATTGTAATGGGACCGGTAGTCGTCCTCAAAAAGAATGATTATCAGGTAAAGAGATCCAGGATCGAGGATGCAGATGCTGAGACCAGCCGTGTTCAGGAGGCAGTAAAGCGTTCTCAGGAACAGCTTCAGAAGCTTTATGACAAGGCACTGAAAGAAGTCGGAGAGGCAAGCGCGGCTATTTTTGAAGTACATCAGATGATGCTGGAGGATGAGGATTATCTGGAGGCTATTCAGAATATGATCCAGACAGAAATGGTAAACGCAGAATATGCGGTTGCAGTAACAGGGGATAACTTCTCTCAGATGTTTGCATCTATGGATGATGATTATATGAAAGCCCGTGCAGCAGACATCAAGGACATTTCAGAACGTCTGGTCCGCAATCTGAGCGGACAGGAAGATGCAGACTTAAGTGACATCGATCCGTCTGTCATTGTAGCGGATGATCTGAGTCCCAGTGAAACTGTTCAGATGGATAAGGAAAAGATCCTTGCTTTTGTTACGGTTCATGGTTCCACCAACTCTCATACTGCGATCCTTGCCCGTATGATGAATATTCCGGCGCTGATCGGAGTTCCTCTTGCACTTGACGAACTGAAAAATGGTACGACTGCAGTAGTAGACGGATTTACCGGACAGGTAACTTTTGAGCCGGATGAAGAAACTCAGGCAGCCACACTTAAAAGAGTTCAGGAAGAAAAAGAGAAACTTGCTCTTCTGCAGGAACTGAAAGGAAAAGAAAATATCACACTTGATGGTAAAAAGATCAATATCTATGCAAATATCGGAAGTGTTGGAGATATCGGCTATGTTCTGGAGAATGATGCAGGCGGTATCGGACTTTTCAGAAGTGAATTCCTGTATTTAGGCAGAAATGATTTTCCTACAGAGGAAGAACAGTTCCAGGCATATAAGCAGGTTGTGCAGACTATGGCCGGTAAGAAGGTCATTATCCGTACCCTTGATATCGGGGCGGATAAGCAGGTGGACTATTTTAATCTTGGAAATGAAGAGAATCCGGCACTGGGATACCGTGCGATCCGTATCTGTCTGAAGCAGCCGGATATCTTTAAAACTCAGCTGAGAGCTCTTTTCCGTGCAGCTGTATACGGTAACCTTTCTATCATGTATCCAATGATCACTTCTGTTGAGGAAGTGGAAAAGATCTATGAGATCGTAAAAGAGGTGGAGATCGAGCTGAAAGCCCAGGAAATTCAGTACAGGATTCCGGAACAGGGAATTATGATCGAGACTCCGGCAGCTGTTATGATCAGCGACCGTCTGGCTGAGATGGTAGACTTTTTCAGCATCGGAACAAATGACCTGACTCAGTATACTCTGGCGATCGACCGTCAGAACGAAAAACTGGATGATTTTTACAATCCGCATCATGAAGCAGTTCTGCGGATGATACAGATGGTTGTAGACAATGCACATAAATGCGGCAAATGGGCAGGTATCTGTGGGGAGCTGGGCGCTGACCTGACTCTGACAGAGAAGTTTGTCCGTATGGGACTGGACGAACTGTCCGTGGCACCGTCTATGATTCTGAAACTCCGCAAGATCGTCCGGGAAATGAAAGCAGAAGACTGAATATAGAGATTGTTAACAGGTATCGAAGCCAGATATTTTTACTATATGTTAATATCTGTCATAAAAGCTTTTTGCGAGACATCGGAACTGTGTTCCGGTGTCTTTTTGCAGTTAATATTTCGGATATGCTTATTTATTGTATGATTTCATATTATATGAAACTGAGATTTATAAAAACATATGTGGTAAGAGTAAATATGCCTCGAGATTCTTCGACAAAACTTGACAGGATTCTCCATATGAAATACAATGTTCCCTAACTGAAAAGGGAATTTACAGAAAAGGAGACAACCATGGTCTATTCGTTTTATCAACTGCTCTGGCTGTACATGATTTATTCGTTTATAGGCTGGTGCGGAGAAGTTGTTGTGGCAGCAGTAAAAAGACACCGTTTTGTAAACCGGGGGGCAGTCAGCGGCCCTTTTTGTCCGATTTATGGTCTGGGAGCTGCTGTGGTGGCTGTATTCTTTCCGGAGCTTAAAGGAAATCCGCTTTTTCTGTTTTTGGGCGGAATGGTAGTCAATACCTTTGTGGAATATGTGACAGGCCGTATTATGGAGATGAGCCTTCATAAAAAATGGTGGGATTATTCAGACCAGAAATTCAATCTGGGAGGATATGTATGCCTGAAAACCTCGGTTCTCTGGGGAATTTGTACCGTTCTTATGATTTATGTGCTGAACCCTGTATTTACTGGACTTGTGGGACTGATTCCAAAGCTCTGGGGAGAAATTATCCTGTGGGTGCTTTTTGGCCTGCTTATTGTAGATTTTATTGGAACAGTGATTGCTGTCTGGGGGCTGAAAAAGAAAAACGGTCGGATCGATCAGATCAGAGAAGGCCTTGGACGTACTTCAAAGCTTCTTGAAAATACCATGACCAGACGGCTTCAGGCGCGTATGATCAAAGCGTATCCCAATCTTGAGAAGGAAGAAAAGGAGGATGTCTTTGCTTCCGGATGTGGTTTCTATAAACTGGCCTGCCTGTTTTTTATCGGAGCCTTTCTCGGAGATATTACAGAGACTGTTTTCTGTCGTTTTTCCATGGGAAGATGGATGAGCCGCAGCAGTGTGGTATTTGGGCCGTTCAGTATTGTATGGGGACTTGGCTGCGCCATGCTTACCTGGATCTTGTACAGATACAGGGAACAAAGTGACAGAAGGCTGTTTCTTTGCGGGACGATTCTCGGCGGCGCCTATGAGTACATCTGCAGTGTGTTTACAGAAATTGTGTTTGGAACTGTATTCTGGGATTACAGTAAAATTCCATTTAATCTGGGCGGAAGGATCAATCTCCTGTATTGTTTTTTCTGGGGATTTGCAGCTATTATCTGGATGAAGGGTATTTATCCGTTTTTGTCCAGATGGATTGAAAAAATTCCGGTACGGATTGGAAAGCCTTTATGTATGATCATGGTTTTTTTTATGAGCGTAAATATAGCACTGTCCGGACTGGCTCTTGATCGGTATTCCAAAAGACATGATGGCCTTCCGGCAAAAAATGCTGTGGGAGAGCTGATGGATGACTGGTTCCCGGATCCTTATATGGAAAAGGTTTATCCGAATATTAAATTCAGGTAGGATAAAAGCCCTTTTGTGTCGGCAGAAATGCAGACATGAAAGGGCTTTTTTGGCAGCTTTATTTCTTTTTCTTTTCCAGATATTCATTCAGAGTGGCATTGGAAATGTCAGTGATAAACATATGGCCTGGCGCGTGAGTGATAACAATGGGCGGCTTTGCATTTTCAACAGCTGCCTGAGGTGTGACACCGCAGGGCCAGAACACAGGAATCTCTCCCGGGTAGATATCTACAGCCTCTCCGTAGTCCGGGTTCATGATATCGGTAACGCCGATTGCTTCCGGATCTCCCATCTGTACAGGGGCGCCATGAACATTTGGCATTTTTTCAGTGATCTCATAGGCTTTCTTTGCATTTTCCGGAGTCATTGGACGCATGGAGCATACCATAGGCCCGGAAAAAGGTCCGACAGGGACAGTCTGGATACTGGTTTTAAACATGGGGACATTCCGCCCCTGCGCAATGTGGCGGACTTCGATTCCTTCACGGATCAGCGCCTCCTCAAAAGAGAAGGAACAGCCGATCAGAAAGCCGACATATCCTTCTTTCCAGTATTGAGATGCATCAGTGATTTCCTTTGTAAATACTCCGTTTTCATAAATGCGGTATCTGGGGATATCTGTGCAGATATTTCCGCCTTCTCCCATGTCGTGAGTTTCAGGAGTGCCTTTGATGATTTCCAGAACCGGACAGGGAAAGGGATTTTTTGCTGTAAATTCTTCAAAATCTGCTGCATACTCCGGTGGCAGAATAACAAGATTTGCCTGGGCATAACCCCTGCACATTCCGGCTGTGGGAAAATCAATTTTACCCTGTCTGATCAGACTGCGGACTTGTGAGGGGGCCATATCTATATATGGTGTAATATCAAATGCCATAAAAGAGTCCTCCTTTTTTACGTTAATGTATAAAAATACTATATAGGAAAATAATGGAAAATGCAATCCTGTGTTGTCAGGGAGTGTTGATGTGGATAAGTCAGGTATATTAATAAAAGATTGGTGCATAAAATAAAAAGAAAGCAGCAGAAGGCGGCAGTTATGGCAGACCAGAAGCTTGATAATCTTTTAAATCTCGCCTTAGATTCTACAGAAGAGGAACGGAAAAAGTCAGGGAATTTGAATATCGGATACGAAGAACGGTCCGGAAACTGGGATATCATAGTAAAATATAGTGGTGATGCAGAGGCATTGTCAGGAGAAAGAATCCGGACAGTGCCTCTTTTGGGTGGATATGCAGTGGTGAATCTTCCGGAAGAAGAGATTCCGGAGTTTGCATCAAGACCACAGATAGAGTTTGCAGAGATTCCAAAGCGGTTGTATTTTCAGGTGAACCAGGCGCTGGATGCCGCCTGCATCCGCCCGGTTCAGGAGGGATATTTTCCGGGAGCTGTGCAGACAGGAAACACAGTGGGCGATGTACCCGGACAGACAATCGGTAATATTACGGAGAATCAACAGGGGCTTTCCGGGCAGGGAGTGCTTGTGGGAATCGTGGACTCCGGGGTGGACTGGCAGCATCCTGATTTTTGCAATAAAGACGGCACAAGCAGGATCCTGAGGTTATGGGATCAGAGTCTTCTGGCAAAGCCCGGAGAAGATCCCCCGGAGGGATATGCAGCAGGAGTGGAATATACAAAAACAGATATCGACAGGGCATTGAGACTTTCCGGGGCAGAAGGAAAACAAATTGTTCGGGAACAGGACTTCAGCGGTCATGGAACCTCTGTTCTCGGAATTGCGGCAGGAAATGGCAGAGCTTCCGGAGGTGTGAACCGGGGAGTGGCTTATACCAGTGATATTATTGCCGTAAAAATGGGAATGCCCGGAGAGAATTCTTTTCCAAGAACAGCAGAGCTGATGCAGGGAGTGGATTATCTGGTCCGGCAGGCGGCAGAGCTTGGAAGACCAATGGCTGTTAATATCAGCTTTGGGAATAATTATGGCTCGCACAGAGGAGATTCGCTTCTGGAGACATATTTAAGCAACGTATCTGATGCAGGAAGGACAGTGATCTGCGTGGGGACGGGAAATAATGGAAATGACAGCGTTCATACAGCAGGAATCCTGGAAACAGGTATGCAGGCAGAAATTCCATTCAGTGTCAGCCCCCGGGAGCGGGTACTTAATGTACAGCTGTGGAAATCTTACGCAGATGAAATAGAAATTTCTCTTGTGACTCCTTCAGGAGAAAGGATAGGGCCTCTGTCTGAACAGATTGGAACTCAGAGATATCAGGCCGGAGAAACAGAGCTTCTGATCTATTATGGAAAACCAGGACCTTTCCAGGTGACTCAGGAAATATATTTTGACTTTATTCCGAGAGGAGCTTATATTACAGGAGGTGTGTGGAAAATTCAGCTTCGGGGACGAAGGATCAAAGACGGCAGTTATCAGCTTTGGCTGCCGGGGGGAAGGGTTTTGAATCCGGCAACCGGATTTTATTATCCGAAGGCAGAGGAAACGCTTACGATTCCCTCTACTGCAGCTAAGGTAATTACAGTAGGAGCCTATGATTCCAGACTGAATGCCCCGGCAGATTTTTCAGGAAGAGGCGGGGGCAGCCTTTTTTATCCAAAGCCGGATCTGGCTGCGCCGGGAGTGGAAATTACAGCGCCGGTTCCCGGCGGAGGATATGGAACCGTAACCGGAACTTCGTTTGCTGCGCCTTTTGTTACAGGCTCGGCAGCGCTTGTGATGGAGTGGGGGATCGTTAGGAGAAATGATCCCTTTCTCTGGGGAGAAAAGGTGAAGGCTTATTTAAGAAGAGGCGCGCAGCCCCTGCCGGGATTTAATAAATATCCTGATAATCAGGTGGGGTATGGGGAGGACGTTATAATAAGGTTACATTGAAGAAAGTCAGTAAAATCAAGTGTTTCCGTTCATTTTCCCAACACAGAAACGAAGCACTTTCACCATGATTTTGAAGAAAATCTGCCCGGGTTGGATTCAAAATGATATGGAAAGAAAGATTTGTAGCAATGACGTAACATGAACATCTGGTTTTGTTACAGATAAAAGTTTAAACGAAAGAGAGGTCACAGTAATATGAAACTGACTTATACAAATGTAAATGGATACCTGATTCCCAATCTCACCTATAAATCTGGTGAGCAGATGGAGCAACTTGGCAAGTATGGTTTTCTTCGCAGAGATTATCTGAAGAACCATCGAAATTCAACGTATCAGGTGATGCTTCTGCAGGACACGATTGGAAAGCATCTTCTGGAAGTGGACAAGGCAGCCAGAGAACGGGAAGAGGTAATTCTGAAACAGTTGGAAGAAAAAGAACCACTGCCGGATAAAGAAGCAGATCAGATGGCATGGGTAAGAGCTGCTAATCAACACAAAGCGATTGTGGAAGAGATTATCCTGAAAGAATTGATTTATGTATAAATGTGAACATGAAATAGTAGTAGGCAGAATGTAAAAAATAAGGTAAGATAACAGTAACCGGAGGTTACAGTTTTGAAATCATATTTGGTATTTCAAGTTATAGAAGGGAATCGGTAATGAAGAAAGAGATATTAATAGCAGATGATATTGATAACATTTATGATGAAATAAATGCGTTGATCAGAGAAAAGAAAACTGAAGTAAAAAAAGTTGTGAATGATGCCATTATTTCACTTAATTGGGGAATTGGAAAAAGACTTAGTGCGGAGTTCGCTGGGAATAATAAGCCCGAGTATGGGAAAAAAGTTGTTGCAGAAGTCAGTAAACGGTTGGAACAAGAGTATGGTTCTGGGTTTGATAAAACATCAATTTCAAGAATGATCAAATTTTATCAGGAATTTCCTGACTTCAAAAAAGTTGCGACACTGTCGCAACAATTGACCTGGTCGCATTTTGTGGAGATTTTGCCAATACAAGATGAGTTAAAAAGAGATTTTTATGCAGCAATGTGTATGCAGGAAAACTGGTCAGTGAGAACACTGCGTGAAAGAAAAAAATCTATGCTTTATGAACGCACCGCAATATCGAAGAAACCAGAAGAAACGATTAAAAATGAAATTGCGGAATTACGGGATGATGGAAAAATGAGTTTGGATCTTTTTTACAGAGATCCATATATGCTTGATTTTCTCGGATTACGTGATACTTATAGTGAAAAAGATTTAGAAAATGCCATTCTTGCAGAATTAGAAAAATTTATTCTGGAAATGGGCTCAGATTTTGCATTTTTGGCAAGACAGAAACATTTCGTGCTGGATGGCAAGGACTACTATATGGATTTATTATTCTATCATAGGGGATTGAGAAGGCTGGTTCTTGTTGAACTAAAACTTGGGGAATTTGAACCGCAGGATAAAGGACAAGTCGAGCTGTATTTGCGGTGGCTGGAAAAGAATGAAAGAGTGGAAGGTGAAGAAAGCCCGGTTGCACTTATTTTATGTGCAGAAAAATCACAGGAAACTATAGAATTGATGCAATTGGATCATGGAAACATCCATGTGGGACAGTATATGACTAAAATGCCTCCAAAAGAACTTTTGGAACAGAAGTTATCCCTTGCTATTGCGAATGCGAGAGAGTTGTTAGAACAGAGGAAAGAAGAATAGAAAATTCAATTGAATATGAAATGTGGAGAAGGCGTGAGCGATAGAGATATTGCTTACGCTTTTTTCTTTTGGTCTGGAAAGGAGGAGAGGAGCATGGCACAGATTTTTCGTGTAGAGAGAACTAAGAACTTTACGGTTATGAGTAATCACCATTTCAAGAATAAGAAGCTGACATTGAAGGCGAAAGGTCTACTATCGCTGATGTTAAGTTTGCCGGACGGTTGGGATTATAACATGCAGGGGCTGGCAACATTGAGTAGAGATGGAATTGATTCTGTTCGTTCTGCAATTAAGGAATTAGAGCATCATGGATATGTGGAACGTCATAGATTGCGTAATGAATATGGCTTTTATGGCGATACCGAATATATTATCCGGGAAGTTCCATTAGGAGAAGAAAATGATTAAGCGGAGAAGAGAAGTGCCTAAAGGTGGATAGTCCAATTTGGGACAATCAGGTCATAGGAAATTCCTATCTCCGGATATCAGAAAACAGGAAAACCAGATATGGAAAATCCCATATTGGAAAAACCGTCGCTATTAATAATCCATATTATCAAATATGAATTATTAAAGAACCAGTAAATAAAATATCTATCTTATCAATTACGTAAGTATTAATAGGATCGGATAGGAAAAGAAATGGAGGAATGATTGCATGAGCAAAGAACGGAAGATAATCAATACAAATATTCGTCTGAATCTCTGTGAAGAACAGGATAGACAGGCATGGGAATATTTGCAGACGATGGACAGGGAGAAATATAAATCGTACACCAGAGCTGTTGTTATGGCTTTGAACGATTATTTTTCCAGAGAATACAGGAATGCGGCAGATCCGTATTTGGAAACAAGAGAAAAGGAAGATGCGTTTCTGGAAAGGGTGGAAACAGCTATCCGGGATGGCGTAAAGGAGTCTGTCCCGATGGCTATGGCGAAGAATCTACTTGAAATGCTTGTACCGTTTGTAAAAGAATCAGCGGAAAGAAATAGTTTGTCAGATATGGCAAGGACAACGGAGCAACCAGAAAATGAGATAACAGAAGATAATCTGGATTGGGAGAACGAAGCAGATATGGACGTAGCTTTGTAAAAACAGAATAGCAGGACAATATGGCAGAAATGTTTTGCCGGATACGGCACATGATTGTCCGATACTTCGCATCGGAGTGGTGTACGACCAGACTGTTTCAGAAACAGAAAATCTGTAGGAGGGGAGTTTTTCTATTTCTATTACAGTCTGTTCTTACACCACAAAACCACTGTCATCTTAATTGGGTGTTGGAAATGTAGTGGAGGATGTTGCGCAGTCGGTGTTGGTTCAGTGATGGAGAGATGACAGGCAAGTTTCGCAAAGTGGCAAGCCACTCTGCACCGGAGACAGCCTTTGGGCTGTTCCTAAACTTGCCAGGGGCGCTGCCGCCTTGGAACCCCGGCACGCCAATGGCGGCAATTCTGCGTTAGAAATATCCACCGGATATTTCTAACCAGACCTGCCACTGATTGGCTAAGACGTTGTCTTGCATCTACCAAAGGGGAACGCTACGCATCCCCTTATGGAATCCCCTGTTAATTTTGCCGCAACACTGTGGTTGTGAATATAGAGCAGAATCAATCAAAGAGAGGAAACAAAAGCTTATGAGAAAACGAAATTATACAGTAACTATACGAATGAACAAAGCAGAATATGAGCTGCTTCAAAGCAAAGTGAAGGAATCAGGGAGAACACAGCAGGAAGTTGTGATAAAGGCAATTGCTGATTTAAAGATAGCATCGGCAGAAGAAGTGGAAGAACTGAAAAGACTGAATCAGATGTTTGCGGATCTTCTTTGTCAGCTTCGGGGAACTGCTACAAATATCAATCAGATTGCAAGGAAGTTGCATACGGATGGTTCTGGTCCGTCAGACAATGCTTTGTACTATCTCAATAAAAATATCCTCAAGTATCGAAAGGAGAGTGAAAAGGTATGGCTGTTAATAAGACGATTAATAAGCGGACAAATTCACATGGAGCATTGAGAAACTGCATCGAATACGTTCTGCGTCAGGACAAAACAAGTGAACTGCTGACTTATGCAACAGGCCCATATTGCCATGATGAGATCAATTATGATTTGGTGTACAGATCGTTTTTGGAGGAAAAGAAGATGTGGGATAAAGATTCTGGGAGAATGTACGCTCACAACATTATTTCCTGGCATAAGGACGAGCAGATTACTCTGGAGCAGGCCTTTGAATTTGGAAAAGAGTTTGCAGAAAAATGGTTTGGTGGATTCCAGACTTTAGTGACGGTGCATAAGGACAAGGATCATATTCATTGTCATCTGGTTACAAATTCTGTGAGCTATGAGGATGGAAGAAAGCTGCATAATACAAAAAAGGATTTGGAACGCATGAAGAAACTAACGAATCAGATGTGCCGGGAACGGGGATTGTCCGTTGCCGAAAAAGGAAAACATTTTGATGGAAGTCAGATTGAAAAGGGGGAGGTCATTGTATGGAGTAAGGATAAATATAACCTGTTCCGTCAGCAGGTGAAAGACAGCTTTGTAGCGGATTGTGCAATGGCAGTGTTAAAAGCACTGGAAAATTGTATCAGTAAGGAAAAGTTTATAGAAAAAATGAAGCAGTTCGGATGGAACGTAAACTGGACAGAGAAACGGAAGCACATCACATTTCAGAATCAGGATGGAAAGAAAGTGCGAGACAGCAATCTGTCAAAAACATTTCATCTGGATATCAGTAAGGAGGACTTAGAGAATGAATTTGATAGAAATTACGAAAGGGTGCGAGTCGAAGCAGAACGAACAAACGGAGCAGATGAAGAGCTTGCCGGATATTACCGACAAGTGGAAGCAGCTTGCGAAGGAGCAGGCGGCGTCACTGGAGCTAGTGACGGAAGAGAGAGACGAGTTACAGGTGAGAAATCAGAAGATGAACGAGTTTATCCAGAAATTTCAGGAAAGGACACACAAGCTGAAAATGGAAAAACAGAAGCTATTCTTCGAGAATCACGAAATGCAAGACGAAATTCGGAAATTAAACGACGAAATTCATCGTTTGACAACCGAAATATTCGAAACGCAGAAACTGAATCAATTGCTTCAGCAGAGCAACGACGATCTGAGGAACAGAAACGGCTTGAAGAGCAGGAGAGAGCAAGAGCAGCTCGAAGAAGAAATAAAAGACGTTCGGGACCAGAACTGTAAGTTGGAAAAATTGGTGGATATGTCTTCGGTGGAAGCAGTAAGACAGGCGCAAGAGAAACAAAGAGAGGTAGAGCAGAAAAGAAGAATTGCAGAGAATCAGGCGAAAGTGGCGAAGAAAAATGCGGCAGAAGAAGTGAAACGGATTCGCAAACAGGCGAAAAAAGAAGTTGCGTTGGCGAAAGATAGGGTTAATAGCTGGAGATTTGTGGTTGCGGTGATTATATTGATATTTACTATTTTTGTGTGGTATGTGAGGTAGAGATTGTCACAATGATTTATAACCTGTAGTTATATTTTAGAAAAGCATTTGATTTTGATTATTTGAAAAAGTTTTGTAATACAAGCCATACTTATTGATATTGTGGGTATATGGGGATAGGAGATTATGTGAAAATGGTGGATTAATCTGTAGGTGCTGTTGTGACGCTCGCAGGTCTTTTATTTGATAGAGTATAAGACGTAGGAGATTTTATTAGATATGAAGATTAGTTCTACATGTGTGTCAAAATCATGGAACTCGTTTTTCGATTTATATTGCACTATTTCATGATTTTCTGAGATAAATCATGAAATAGTGCTTTTCTGTTCTCCTTGTCAATGATATACTGAAAATAACTTTTCGTTGTTGAGGTATATGCGATGCTTCCCTATATAGGCGAGTATATTGAACATTTTCGAAAAACCAAGCCTTACATTCTATTCCTTTACCCCCACGCCCCTTGATGCGTGGGGATCTGTATCAGATGGATGACGAATTGGTGGCTTTACTGATTGAAGCCCACAGGAACATTGGCTTTCTGGAAGGGCTTGTTAAGTATACGCCGAATAAAGAAGCATTTGCGGAGCTGATGCTTTTGAAAGAGTGTACCTATTCCTATATGATCGACTACGATGATCCCGATTTCAAAGAGATATTTTCACTATCTGCGGCACTGGCAAAGGTGATATAACGACGATCACTAACCTGGAAATGGCATTTAAGGCGGCAAAAAGTATGGAAGTCGCAGTTCCTGACTTGAGCAGGATTTGCGGTATCGCATTTAACGGAGAATCAGAGAATAACCCGATAGATGTTAGGGATCATCAAACCTTTTGGCTGGGTGCAAAGACAAATCTCAAAGGATACAACCCTACAGCACCGGATGCTGTGCTACCGGCACTGGCTGACATTTCTGCGTATCTCTATAACGACCATAATACTGATCTCCTAATTAAGGCCGCATTGGTACATTACCAATTTGAAATGATCCATCCATTCGAGCGGTATAACGGTATTGTCGGGCGAATCCTTGTGCCGATAATATTACGAGATGTCATTGGAGGGGCAAGGCATCTAATATGCTTGTCCGAGTATCTGTATCACAATAAGAATGAATACTTTGATTTACTTCGAACGACTCAGTACAGTGGGGGTATATTCGATGGATCAAGTTTTTTGTGTATGCAGTGGTCGAAGCAGCTGAGCAGTCAGCAAAGCTGTTGGCACAGTACGAAAATGATATATTATGGGCTGAACAACGGATAAAAGAAAATACTCTATCGTCAAAAAGTATTTGGAGTGTATATAATTATCTCAAAAGATATCCTGTCTCCAGTATTTCTCGCGTTACGGAGCAAATGAGATTTTCATTTAACTCAATTTCAAAAGCAATGCAAAACTTGAAGGAAACAGGGATTGTTCAGGAATCAGCCGAAGTAAGGAATCGAATATGGGAATATAAGCAACTAATCGAAATCCTATTGTGATTTGAGGAGGCACACATATGTTTACAAGATTAAATATTAAAGAATGGCGCCAATTTTCTGATATTGACATTGTCTTTCATGATCATTTGACAGTATTAACAGGCGCTAATGGGGCTGGAAAGACAACAATATTAAACTTACTTTCAAAAAGCACTGGATGGAATCCTCAGTTTGTCAGTTCGTATGAGCAAGATGAAAACGGCGTTTCCAAATACTTTAATAGTCTTAAAGAATTTGGAAAAAAGATCTTCATAAAATTAACACCTAAAAGTGACACTCCACCAATCAAAAACAAGTTGGGTGAGATAGAGTTTTCCGATGGAACAATTGGTGATCTGGTTCTTCCTGACAATATTAACAATGGTACATATAGTATCGAAATAACTGGTGGGAAGACAGAAAAAGGAGTTTATGTAAGCTCACATCGACCTAGCTTTCCCTATCGAGCAGTAAGAACAATACCTACGACGGTAGCGACTCGAGACCAAATATATAAAAAATATAATGAGTTTAATAAGAAGTTTGTCTTTGATACATATCGTAATTCCGATGAGTTATCGGCGACAGCCCTCATAAAAGAAACCTTGGCTTCACTTGCAATATTTGGGTATGGAAATCAATCAGTCACGCCCAATGATAACGCACGAAAAATATTTGAAGGTTATGTAGATATACTAAAAATCGTTTTACCGCCCAAATTGGGATTTGAAAAGATTTCGGTGGTTGTTCCGGAAGTAATGCTGTGCACAAAAACCGGTAATTTCCCAATAGATGCGGTTTCGGGCGGTATTTCTTCAATAATTGATATCACTTGGCAACTCTATATGTTTGTAGATACATCAGAATCTTTTGTGGCCCTGATTGATGAGCCAGAGAATCATCTGCATCCAGAACTGCAGAAAAACTTTTTGGGAAACCTAATCAAGGCATTCCCTAAAGTGCAATTCATTGTAGCAACGCATAACCCCTTTATGATTAGCGCTGTAAGAGATTCTAATGTATATGTTCTAAATTACAATGAGTTAAATAAGGTGTTTTCTACTAAGTTAGATTATGTCAACAGAGCTGGAACATCTAATGCTATCTTGCGTGAGGTGTTGGGAATAGACACTTCTATCCCATTCTGGGCGGAAGAACATCTAAAGGATACAATTGAGAAATATTTATCCAAAGATTTTACTCAAGAGAATCTGGATAATTTAAGGAGAGAAATGGAAGAAATTGGACTGGCTGATTTTATTCCAGATACCATTTCTCGGATTGTAGAGGAAAAAACAAATGATTGAATTATCTAAAGTACCAAAACCACAGGTTTTGGTAGATAATGCTACTCAATGGACTACAGAATATCTGGCCTGCCTTAATGCAAATCAAAAACCAAGTGATACTATAGCACATAGATACAATCATCCTGATATAAAGGCTGCCTTAGAAGAAGAAACCACTGGAAAATGCGCTTATTGCGAAAGTAAAATTAAACATATTGAATTTGGAGATATTGAACATATCCTCCCAAAAAAGAAGGCCGCCCGACCGGATTTATATGTTGAATGGAGCAATCTAACCTTAGCTTGTGAGGTATGTAATCGTACTTACAAAAAAGATTATTACGATCCCCAAACCCCTTTAGTGAATCCATATGTGGATGATCCAAATGATTTTTTCCTTTTTCTCGGTACAATCATTTCGACAAAAAACAATAACTCACGTGGTTTTGCAACTGAAAACATATTAGGATTAAATAGAAGTGACTTGGTTGTGCGAAGAAATGAAAGACTGCAATCAATCAGCAAGTTGCTTTTTTCGTGGGAGCAAGCTACAAGTCCAACAATTAAGGATATTTTGGCAAATGAGCTTAAAAAGGAGTGTGCACCGGATAAAGAATACTCAGCGTTTGTTAAGCACTTCCTTATTGCAAAGGGATTCCCAGAAAGTAAGTTAGCATAGAAAGTACTATGACTGATGCTTTAGCACATGGGATAATTTAATAGCCACTGACTGTTATAATTAAAAATGGTGTGCTACCCGTCAAGAGGACAATGAAAAATAATAAATTTTTCTCCGTCAGCCTATTAACGTAAGCGCCAAATATTCCTG